>RCNH01000803.1_pt1 | contig 11887 bp, 7 predicted proteins | sample 2041161 | NCBI WGS metagenome assembly RCNH01 (sample SAMN09708215, study PRJNA481090) | Feces metagenome, whole genome shotgun sequencing project. | biome: feces | host: Leptonychotes weddellii | place: Antarctica: Sion Island | collected 2010-03-01 | reverse complement strand
ATTTCTCCTGTGCTTTCATCGTATTTTAATTCTACTCTGCTTAAATATTCCAGCATTTCTTCTTTAGAAAGCTCTGTTCCCAGAAGACTGTTAATCTTATCTGCATCAAAAGCAACACGTACCGGTTCTTTTACTTTTGAGTATACGTCTGCCATACCGCCTACGACTTCACCACAGCCAAATTCTTCGATTAACTGACATGCTCTGTCAATAGCTGCCTGTGCATTGTTCGGATCCAATCCCTTTTCAAATTTACCGGAAGCATCTGTACGAAGTCCCACTTTTTTGCTGGACAAACGAATATTAACACCGTCAAAGCATGCTGCTTCTAAAAGAACGGTTGTTGCCTTTTCCGTAATCATGGAGTTTTCTCCACCCATAATTCCGGCAATTCCAACAGGTTTCTTTCCGTCACAAATCATCAGTATAGAGTCATCTAACACACGTTCCTGACCATCTAAAGTAACGAATTTTTCATCCTTCTGGGCACGACGAACAATGATTTCCTGTCCTTCAATAGTATCCATGTCATAAGCATGCATTGGCTGTCCGAATTCTTCCATAACATAGTTGGTAATATCTACCAGATTGTTAATGGGGCGAATGCCGTTTGCTGCCAAACAACGCTGCATCCATTTTGGTGAAGGTCCTATTTTTACATTTTTCACCATTCTTGCACAGTAACGAGGACAAAGATCTTTATCTTCTACTGTTACTTTTACATAATCATTTACATCTTCAGAATTTCCTTTTACCTCTACAACCGGTGGGTAAAACGGTTTCTGGAAAGTAGCTGCTGCTTCTCTTGCAATACCGATTACACTGTAGCAATCTACACGATTAGAAGTAATTTCGTATTCAAATACTACATCATGAAAACCTAAAGCTTCAATAGCACTGGCTCCAACCTCAGCATCTTCCGGGAAAATATAAATACCGTCTTCTGCTGCTTCCGGATAAAACTCTGTAGTAGAACCCAGCTCTTCAATGGAACACATCATACCGCAGGACTCTACACCACGAAGCTTTCCTGTTTTAATCTTTGTTCCCCCTGCAACGCTTCCGCCATCTAATACAACCGGAATTTTATCCCCTTCATGTACATTGGAAGCACCTGTTACAATCTGAACAGTTTCTGTACCAATATTTACCTGACAAACAATCAGCTTATCTGCATCGGGATGTCTCTCTATTTTCTCAATCTGTCCAATGACAATCTTCTCAAGGTCTGCATCCAGCTCCTCAAAGCCTTCTACCTTTGTTCCTGATAAAGTCATTGCATCTGTATATTCCTGTGCGCTCACGTCTAAATCCGGCACATATTTTTTAATCCATGATAACGATGTATTCATTTCTCTTTCTCCTCCTAGAACTGACGTAAAAATCTTGTATCATTTTCATATAATAAACGCATATCATCAATTTCGTATTTCAAAAGTGCAATACGCTCAAGACCTACGCCAAACGCAAATCCAGTATATTCTTCCGGATCAATTCCGCACATTTCCAGTACATGTGGATGTACCATACCACAACCCAAAATTTCAATCCAACCAGAACCTTTACAGAAACGGCAACCTTTGCCTCCACATTTAAAGCATGAAACATCTACCTCTGCACTTGGCTCTGTAAATGGGAAATGATGAGGACGGAATTTTGTCTTTGTTTCCGGTCCGAACAGTTCCTTTGCAAATTCTTCTAGAGTTCCTTTTAAGTCTGCGAAAGTAATGTGTTTGTCAATAACCAGACCTTCAATCTGATGGAAGGATGGAGAATGTGTTGCATCTACTTCATCAGAACGGAATACTCTTCCCGGTGCAATCATACGGATTGGAAGTTTGCCCTGTTCCATTACACGTGCCTGTACCGGTGAAGTCTGTGTACGAAGTACAATATTTTTATTCACATAGAAAGTATCCTGTTCGTCTTTTGCAGGATGTCCTTCTGGAATGTTCAATTTTTCAAAGTTGTACAAATCATACTCTACTTCAGGACCTTCTACTACTTCATATCCCATACCGATGAAAATTCTTTCTACTTCTTCCAGAGCAATGGTATTTGGATGACGATGTCCGATTTCCATTTTCTTTGCAGGGAGTGTTACATCAATAACTTCTTCTCTAAGCTTTTTCTCTAAGGCTTCTGCTTCTAATTTTGTCTTTGTTTCTTCTAAAAGTCCTTCTAACTCAGCTCTTGCTTCATTTACCCACTGACCTACTTTTGGTCTGTCTTCAGGGGCAACATCTTTCATTCCTTTTAAAACTGCAGTTAATTCACCTTTTTTACCCAAAAATGCAACTCGCACTTCATTTAACTTATCCAAAGAATTTGCTTCCTGAATACGCTTTGCAGCTTCTTCCTGGATATGCTGTAATTTTTCTTTCATGACTTTCTCCTTTTATTTCTGTATTTAAATGCAAAGAACTGTACTCCCTATGAAACAAGAAAGGATTCTGCAAAGCAGAATTCTCCGCTTCCTATGAAATAAAAAAACTCCATCCCAAAAAGGGACGAAGTCATTACAATCTCGCGGTACCACCCTCGTTCCTGCCAAATATATGACAGACACTCGTATCTGTTTAACGCACAGTTACGTCATTTCCTACTTCTGTAAAGGATTCAGTTTCAGAAATGCAGCTCCAGTGGGAATTTCAATATCTGTCTGAACTGAGGAAAGCTTACAGCCAATGGCTTTCCATCTCTGGCAGAAAACAGGTATCTACTGACACTTTCTTTGCTTTTTCATATCTGTACTTTATTGTATCCACTTTCTTATCTACTGTCAAGATTTTCTTTCATCTTCTTTTTCTTCTTCCTCTTCACTTTTCAAAAGCTGATAGTATTCCTTTCGGATAGTCTGTGCAGCCATCTGATGCACCTGCTCGATTTTTTCCTCAAAATAGTGGTTCACCTGTGCTCCCAGCATAACAAACATCATACAGAAATATAGCCATAAAAGCACCAATACAATGGTAGTCATACTTCCGTACATATTTGTAGCGCCATTGAAAAAATCAATGTATAAAGAAAAGCAGAAGGAAAAAGCAGACCAACACACAGCACATAGAAGTGCGCCCGGAAACTGGCTTCTGAACGTTGCCTTTCTGTTGGGAATAAATTTATACATCATCAAAAAAACAAGACACAATGCGCTGAGAGTAATCACCACTCTCATGCTGATAATCATGGTTACAATCTTTTCCATAAAAGGAAAATGGCTGGTCAGTTCCCGCTGCAAGCTGTTTCCAAATACCTGTAAAATCAAAGTTAATATAATGGATATTACAAAGACTAAAGTATAAAATACTGCCCGAATTCGGCTTGCCAGAAAATTTCTGGTCTCCTTTACTTGATAAATATTATTAAACCCTCTGGTCAACGCCTGAATCCCCTTACCGGCAGACCACATAGCAATCACCGCAGAAACCGATACAATGCCCAACGATTTTTCATAAACTTCATTTACAATGCTCTGTATAAATGTTTCAAAATTCTCCGGACACACCTGAAGCAAAGCATTAACCACCTCTGTTTTTGTCAAAGGGGTATACTTGACGGAAGTCATCAAAAGAAGCATGAATGGAATAAAGGAGAGTATAATAAAATATGCCGCTTGCGCTGCATAAGCAGTTACGTGGCGTTCATTCATGCTATTTATAAATCCCCTCGTTACACCAAGGAAAGATTTTACCATACCCTCACCTCCATTTTCTTTTTATAATATGAGAAATTGTATCATGGATTTTCTTTCTTGACAACATTCTGTACCTTCCCCAATTCTACTTCGTTATAAAAGTAATTTAAAATCTCTGTATAAGTTTTTCCCGCATCTGCCATACCTTTTGCACCATTCTGACTCATTCCCACACCATGTCCGTAGCCGCCGCCTTTCACCTGATAACCGGTAATTGTACCTGCATCATCTGTCTGTTCTTCCATTGTAAAATACGCACTGGGAAGAAGCTTTCCGCCTTTTATGGAAGAACCGTCCTGTCTAATAATTGCTGCTCCCACAGGTGCCAGAACAGAACGAATATCATATTCGCTGTAAAAACTTTTTTCTCCTTGGTCTGTTTCTATTTTCAAATGCAGCACTGCTTCTCCTTCTCCTTTTTCTGCAATTTCCACATTTTGTATCTGCTTTACTTCCGGCAGCAAACGCTGCACATTCTTCAAAATATTTTCATTTGACACCAGAACTTCCCACTGATACCATGGCTCCCCAGAATCATAAGTACAGTCTACACTTTTTAAATAAGAAGATGGCGAAGCAGTCTCCCACACCTCATCTGTGCTGGTTTTTCCATGGGAAGTAGAAAAATAATATGCTTGAATAGGGTTTCCGTCTTTTAAAAGAATTTCTCCCTTTGTCTCCGCCACTGCCTCACTGGCAGAAACTGCCTCCTTCGTATTTTGATACACTTGATAGGATACACTATCGTCTACCTGCCCATGCAGTTTTTCCAACTTCCTGCTTTCAAGCTGTACACAGGCATAGGTTCTGGCGCATACTGCCTGTGCCTTTAATGCTTCCTTAGGATAAGAAGCAGGCATTTCACTGGGTACAACTCCACACAGATAATCCTCCAGCAACAGCTCATTTACAAGATGTAATCCATTAGAGTCCTCATAAATTTCCAGACTTCCTCTATAAGAAGGCACACCCTGTCCTCTTTTTAAAGAAGTAAGAGAAATCCTGCATTCCTCATTTTCTGGTAAAAGCGTCAGGCTGCCATTTGCAAGTTCCTGGCAGCCCGTTTTTAAAGTCATTTTATCTCCGGAAGAAAAATTCTGCGGAATGGCTCCGTTCATTTCATAATTCCCATGAAATTCCAGAGAAATTTCTGAATGATAATAACTCTCGTAATCATTTGTCATTACAACCACACGAATAGAAGGTTCTTCCAAAACTTCACCTGTTGTTTCTGTTTCCTGCTGCGGTTGGGACTGTTTCGGAAGCTCCGTTTTTGCACTTGCCCATTCATTTTCCTTTTTGGCATACTCTCTTAGAATTTCCTTTTCTGTGACCGTTTTCCTTTCTCCTGCTTTTCCGGCACACCATACAATCAAAATTCCTATCAGAGCAATGAAAATAATCAGTAGTTTCCACTTTAACTTTTCTTTCCAATTCATATTCCTAATATATGCTTTTTCTTCTATATTCATGCAAAGCTCTGAAACAAGATAAAAGACTGTGGCATGAAATGTCACAGCCTTTCCCTATTATTTTCTTACAGAAAATTTATAAATAGTTGTTGTATCGTATTTTTCTCCTGCTTTTAACACAGAGCTCTGAAAAGCAGCCTGATTGCAAGCATCCGGATAATATTGTGTTTCCATGCAGAAACCGCCACGTTTGCCGTATACATATCCGTCTTTTCCTATTTCCTGCTCAATAAAGTTTCCAATATAGAACTGCATACCAGGCAAATCTGTAAACACCTCCATGATAATACCGGACTCCTCTGAGAATGCTTCTGCTGCTTTCTTCATTTCTCCCTTTTTTCTGGATAATGCGTAATTATGGTCATAACCGCCACCAAACTTTAACTGTTCAAAATCTGCTTCCACATCCTGCCCGATTTTCTTTGGCTTTGTAAAATCCATAGGTGTTCCTTCTACCGGCAAAATTTCCCCTGTAGGAATTGCCTGAGAGCTGGATACCGGTGTGTATTCCGGTGCCAAAATCTGTACAGTATGATTTAACATTGCCTCTGCTCCTGCATTATGGCCTGCCAGATTAAAGTAAGAATGGTTTGTCATATTTACCACAGTATCTGCATCTGCACTTCCCTGATAATGAAGAACAATCTCATTATCCTCTGTCAACTCATAAGTCACATATCCTGTAAAGTTACCCGGAAATCCCTGATCCTTGTCAGGACTTAAAATACCAAAAGTAATTGCATTCTTTTCTTCATCTATTTCTGTTACATTCCATACTCTGGTGCGATACCAGTTCGGACCACTATGTAAATTATTTACATTATCATTGACTGCAAGCTGATATTCTTTTCCATCAATAGAAAAAACTGCATTTTTAATGCGGTTTCCATTTCTTCCGATAATTGCTCCGAAATGCCCCGGATTTTTATAATATCCCTCAACAGTATCATACCCTAAAGCCACATCAATTTTATTTCCGTTTTTATCCGGTACTAAAATCTGTACCAAAGTTGCTCCAAAATCTGTCACTGTAATTGTCATCTGGTTTTTATTTGTAATACCATATAAAAATACTTCCTGATTGTCCATACTTTTTCCAAAGGACTGTTTTGTAATACCCATTTTATACCTCTCCTATCTTCTGCATCTTTCTATACGAAACTCTTACGGAGCATTTTTATTTCATAGGACGCATTTCCCTATGAAATAAAAATAAGCCTCGAAAGGCTTTTTGGATCCCGGAATGCCGTTTCCTATCTTCTGACTCCTAGCTTATGCTAGGTGGGCAACCGCAACCGACTCGCTGTCTTCCGCTGCGCAATGACGGCTTGACATTAAATCGGCAATATAGGAATCCCGTTTAAAGTAATGTAGGTTCAAAATAAATAGGAGTATCGCACACCCCAGGACTTCATATCATTATTATACTCTAGTATATGAATTTTTTCAACCAAAAATACACACTTAAAAAGAAAAAAATTTAAATAATTTAAGCTCTTTTAGTCACATAATCAAGACAGATTTTCCGTACTTCTTCCATCCGTTCCTTTGTCTTTGGATTTGTATAATTCATACGGTCAATATTCGTATTGATATAATCATGCTCCTGAATATACTGGAAACTGGAGGAAAAATTCAAATCAAAAATAAATGCCAGATAAGAAATCCACATATCCAAATGTGTAGTTCTCTCTGCACGCAAAATACTGCGTTCCTTTCTAATTGCTTCTAAAATATTATCAGACACTTCCTCTGTCTCTACCACTTCCTTTGACACATCAAAATGCGCCTCCAGACTTTCTGTTGCCTTTACTCGAAAATTGTCCAATTTATCTGCATCTCGAATAAGTTTGCAGTGAAGTAAAATCCGCTGGTCTTCTATGTTGGGAAGCTGATAAGCAGAATGCCAGTAAATCGCTTCACGAATAATTTCATCATATTTGTCTGTCTCAATAAAATCACGAATTTTTCTTTCTTCAAATAAAATCTGTATACCAAACTTGGCATGATCCATGATATTATCATCATAGCTGTTATATTTCTTCAGCTGTTCAAATCTTCCAATATCATGTAAAAGAGCAATCAGCAATGCCAGCTCCCTGTCTTCCTTAGAAATATTTTCTCTAGCTGTAATATATTCTGCTGCTTTTACCACACAAAAGGTATGAACTTTTTTTAATTTAATCTTGTCATCCTCTACGTCATAGGCGTTTAAATATTTCTGAAAGCTTTTTCTCGCATACTCTAAATCAATTCCCGCCATCGTGCTTTCCCTCTTTAAATTCCCAATATTTCCATTACGGTTTCTGCCATCTGTGATATCTGTGCTGTTCTGTGATGGCGCACTTTAGCTGTGCGGATTTCCTCTATTGCCTGAGGCACCGAAATTTTTGCAAGTTCAGATAATTCATCCACCAGCTGGAAATCTTCCATTCCTTCGTATTTTTTATCTATGGCAGTCATTACACTTCTTGTAAATTTAAAAGGACTTGCTGTAGAGGCAATCACTGTCTTTGTATTGTCCTGTGTTTCCTTTTTGTATTTCTCGTATACAGCCTTTCCTACTGCTGTATGGGTATCTAACACATATCCTGTCTCCTCATATACCTGTCGGATAATCTGTGCAGTTTCTTCTTCATTGGCATAATTTCCATAAAATTCCTGAAGTTTTTCTTTCATATCTTCTGTAATTTCATATTTGCCCTCTACACCTAACTGCTCCATCAGCATACGGTTTTTCTCTGCATCATTTCCGGAAATTCTGTAAATCAATCTTTCCAGATTACTGGAAATCAAAATATCCATAGACGGAGAATTTGTCAGATGGAAATCACGATTTCTGTCATAACAGCCCGTCCGGAAGAAATCATAAAGTACTTTATTCTCATTGGAAGCACAAATAAAACAAGCAATAGGTATTCCCATCTCTTTTGCATAATAAGCTGCCAAAATATTCCCAAAGTTTCCTGTAGGAACTACCACGTTAATCTGCTCATTTTCCTGTATTTCCCCTGACTCCATAAGCTTTAAGTAAGCATATACATAATAGGCAATCTGAGGCACCAAACGACCAATATTGATGGAGTTTGCAGAAGAAAACTGAAAGCCTGCACCAGCCAGTTTTTCCTTCATTTCTCTATCATTAAAAATATTTTTCACACCGGTTTGAGCATCGTCAAAGTTGCCGTAAATTCCCACAACTGCCGTATTTTCTCCCTTTTGTGTAAGCATCTGCTTTTCCTGAACAGGACTCACCCCGTCCTTTGGATAGAAAACAATAATACGAGTTCCCGGAACATCTGCAAACCCTGCCATTGCTGCTTTTCCTGTATCTCCTGATGTAGCTGTTAAAATCACAATTTCATTAGTGACGCCATTTTTCTTTGCTGCTGTAGTCAGAAGATGAGGCAAAATAGAAAGTGCCATATCTTTAAAGGCAATAGTTGAGCCGTGAAACAACTCCAAATAATAAGAATTTCCTTTTTTAACCAATGGAGCAATTTCAGGTGTATCAAATTTGCTGTCATACGCCTTGTTGATACAATCCTTTAATTCTTCTTCTGTGAAATCCGTCAGAAGCCTTCTCATCACCTGATATGCAATTTCCTGATAGCTTTTTCCTAGCAAACTATTCAGAGGCACATCCAAAGCCGGAATACAATCCGGTACAAACAATCCGCCGTCTTCTGCCAGTCCTTTTAAAATAGCCATAGAAGCTGTAATTTTCTCTCCGTTTCCTCTGGTACTTCCATATAATACTGCCATTTTCCCCTTCCTTTCTTACGGATATGTGTAAAAATCGTGCACACCGTGTTTAAACAAAAATTTTAAATCTTTCTTAAACCATTGTACATTGCTTTTGTCTGCATAGGCTTCTTCCATGAAAAACAATGCACCTTTGGAATAATCTTCGCCGTCAATAGCTCTGTTCACAGCCTCTCTTGTCTCTTCCGATACTGTAACAGTATGAATTCTGCCGTCTGCCGTAGGGGAAAACTGAGGACTTCCCGCTACATTTTCCCATATAACCTCTGTGACAGTAGAAGGAAAGTCAGGACTTTTCATTCTGTTAAAAATAACATTTGCCACCAGAATTTTGCCTTTTAAGTCTTCCCCACCGGCTTCTGCTTCTACAATTTTAAGAAGCGTATTATAGTCCTCATCAGACATTACCAATTTATCCTCTGTAAAGCCAATGGATTTCTCTTTTAAACGCTTTACTTCCTCGGCTCCCTGACTTCCAAAATCCAGTTGGGACTGAATTTCTCTTTTTTCCATTCTCTGTCCTACCAGAACTACCTCAAAAGAAGTTCCAATTCTCTTCACTGCATTTTGCGTATTCTGACTTATTGCAACACCTTGAATAATGGATTTCAAGCCTTCTTCACGTACCTGTATTTTTTCCTTGGCACTTACCTGTTGAGAGGAAAACACGATTGTCATCATCAGCATTGCAGCGGCTGCTAACCTTGTCTTTTTCTGTCTGCTATTTTTATCCATAAATCTTCCTTTTAGTTTAGTAAGTCCTTACTTTCCTCATAAAACATCTCACTGAAATGAATTATAAGCGAGACTTTGCTCTAAAGTCAAGTTGTCCCAATCTTCTTTAGGTGTTTTGCACGATTTTATCTGAATATTTTTCTATTATTTTTATGTATATTGTATAGATTTAACGATTGTTTATAGCTGCAACCAATGCATCAATGGATGCATGAATAATATCTTCATGTACACCTGCGCCCCATGCCAAAGCACCATCTGGCTTCTGAATTCCCACATAAGCAATAGCTCTTGCATGAGAGCTTTTTTCCAAAGCATGTTCCTGATAAGTAACCACTTCGTACTGGAAGCCATAAGCTTTTTTCAGCGCATTACTCACTGCATTTAACCTTCCGTTTCCGGAGGCTTTTATAGAAATCAATTTCTGATTAAAGCGTGATTTTATTTCTGCAATCACGCCATTTTCTGATTTTTCAAAATGAACTTCTTCTACTGCCAACGGAGCACTTGTATTTTCAAAGGTTTTCTTAAACAGCTCAAAAATTTCTTCCGGTAAAAGTTCCTTTTGTCTGTGGTCAGACAACGCTTTTGCCGTATATCCCATTGCCTCACGCATTTTAGGTGGAAGATTTAAGCCGAATTTAGTTTCCAGAATATATCCCACACCGCCTTTTCCAGACTGGCTGTTAATACGAATTACATCTGCGTCGTAGTTGCGTCCCAAATCTGAAGGATCAATAGGCAGGTAAGGCACTGTCCAATGCTCAGGATGCTTTTCTTCCTGCCAGTGCATTCCCTTTGCAATAGCATCCTGATGAGAACCGGAAAATGCTGCAAAAACCAGTTCTCCGCTGTAAGGACTTCTCTCATTGATTTTCATTCCTGTAAAGCTTTCATATTTTTCACAGATTTCTGTCATGTCTGAAAAATCCAGTTCAGGGCAAACACCCTGTGCATACATATTCAACGCAATTGTAACAATATCTGCATTTCCCGTACGCTCTCCATTTCCGAAAAGTGTTCCTTCAATACGGTCTGCTCCTGCCAGAAGTCCCATTTCCGCATCTGCCACACCACAGCCCCTGTCATTATGTGGATGAAGAGAAATAACAACATTTTCTCTATATTTTATATTTTTACATATATATTCTACCTGACTTGCATAGACATGAGGCATGGAATGCTGAACCGTAACCGGCAGATTAATAATTGCTTTTCTGTCACTTTGAGGTTTCCATACATCCAGTACTGCATTGCACACTTCAAGAGCATATTCCGGCTCTGTGCCTGTAAAGCTCTCCGGGCTGTATTCAAAGCGGTAATTTTCTCCTGCCTGTTCTGTTAAATCTTTTAAAAGCTGCGCGCCTTTTACGGCAATTTCCAAAATTTCCTCTTTACTCTTTTTAAAAACCTGTTCTCTCTGCGCCAAGGAAGTAGAATTATAAACATGAATAATCACGTTTTTCGCTCCCTTTACAGCCTCAAAAGTCTTTTTAATAATATGCTCCCTTGCCTGTGTCAAAACCTGAATAGTAACATCATCGGGAATAAGATTTTCTTCAATCAAAGTACGGATAAACGTATACTCTGTCTCTGACGCTGCCGGAAATCCCACCTCAATTTCCTTAAATCCTATTTTTGTAAGGAGCTTAAAAAATTCAATTTTCTGTTGTAAATTCATAGGAATCACAAGCGCCTGATTTCCATCACGTAAATCTACACTGCACCATACCGGAGCTTTTTCTACATAATCTTTTTCTGTCCAATCCATACATTTTACAGGTGGAAGAAAATACTGTCTTTTATACTTACAATAATTCATTTTCTGACTCCTTCCCTTTGTATAAAGAAATATTTTCCTAATACAATAGCACTTTAAAGTGAAGTCGTCAATGTTGATGATGACGTTTGCTTTATCTTCTGGGTCTTTTTTGGTTTCTTTTTTCGGAGCTGGCTGCATTGCAGCGATTTGCTCTGCAACGACTTTTTCATCCAGACGGGAGAACAGAACTTTTGCTTCACCAACAGTGATGGATGCTTCTGTGCCGAACTGCTCTAAAGAAGCTAGGGTTTTCTCTTTTGCACCGATTTGCTCTAAGATAGAAGCAGAGGTTTTCGGCATAAAGGACTCTAACAGGATTGCAATATAGCGGATGGTCTCCAGAAGATTATACATCACGGTTTCCAGACGGTCTTTTTTGCTCTCATCTTTTGCCAGTAC
>RCNH01000802.1_pt1 | contig 11895 bp, 8 predicted proteins | sample 2041161 | NCBI WGS metagenome assembly RCNH01 (sample SAMN09708215, study PRJNA481090) | Feces metagenome, whole genome shotgun sequencing project. | biome: feces | host: Leptonychotes weddellii | place: Antarctica: Sion Island | collected 2010-03-01 | reverse complement strand
CAACGCCCTGCTGAGCGTCACGCGGGTTATCAGCGTTGGTCAAAACCTTCAGCTGGCGAGCTGCGTCAGCCCACTTCATAAAGCGGTTGAAGTTCTTGTTGCCGGTAGCAGCAACGGTAGCAACCTTTTCGCCGTAAACATTACCGGTGGAGCCGTCCAGAGAAATCCAGTCGCCGCCAACAAACTTGTGGCCGTTGATTTCAAAGGTCTTGTTTGCTTCATCAATCTTAATATCGTTATCGTTTGCACAGCCGGAAACACAGCAGGTGCCCATACCACGTGCAACAACAGCTGCGTGGCTGGTCATGCCGCCGCGGCAGGTCAGGATACCCTGAGATACCTGCATGCCGACGATGTCCTCAGGAGTGGTCTCCAGACGGACCAGAACGACCTTGTCCATCTTGCCGGACTTGACCATTTCTTCTGCTTCCTCAGCAGAGAAGACCAGCTGGCCGCAAGCAGAACCGGGAGAAGCTGCCAGGCCCTTGCCCACAACTTCAGCTGCCTTCAGAGCAGCTGCGTCAAACTGGGGATGCAGCAGGGTGTCCAGCTGCTTGGGCTCAACACGCAGGACAGCCTCCTGCTCGGTAATCATGCCTTCATCAACCAGGTCGCAGGCAATCTGCAGTGCAGCCTGAGCGGTACGCTTGCCGTTACGGGTCTGCAGCATAAACAGGTGACCATCCTCGATGGTGAACTCCATATCCTGCATATCACGGAAGTAGTTCTCCAAGCGGGTAGCAATCTCAACAAACTGGTTGTAAACCTCAGGCATCTGCTCCTGCAGGTGAGAGATGGGGGAAGGAGTACGGATACCAGCAACGACGTCTTCGCCCTGTGCATTGATCAGGTACTCACCCATCAGCTTCTTAGCGCCGGTAGCAGGGTCACGGGTAAATGCAACGCCTGTGCCGGAGTTCATGCCGGAGTTACCAAAAGCCATCTGCTGCACGTTAACAGCAGTGCCCCACTCGTAGGGGATTTCGTTCATCTTGCGGTAAACGTTTGCACGGGGGTTGTCCCAGCTGCGGAAAACAGCCTTAACAGCGCCAATCAGCTGCTCACGAGGATCCTGCGGGAACTCGGAGCCCTGACGCTCACGGTAAATCTGCTTGAACTGAACAACCAGTTCCTTCAGGTCATCAGCGGTCAAATCAACGTCCAGCTTGATGCCCTTAGCTTCCTTCATTTCGTCGATTTTCTCTTCAAAGAAGCTCTTGCCCAGCTCCATAACAACGTCGGAGTACATCTGGATAAAGCGGCGATAGCAGTCGTAAGCAAAACGGGGGTTGTTGGTCTTTTTAGCCAAACCTTCAACAGCCTGATCGTTCAGGCCCAGGTTCAGGATGGTATCCATCATACCGGGCATGGACTGACGTGCACCGGAGCGAACGGAAACCAACAGGGGGTTTTCAATATCGCCGAACTTTTTGCCGGTGATTTCTTCCAAACCCTTAACGTGCTCGAAAATGTCAGCTTCGATCTCCGCATTGATCTGACGCTGGTCTGCATAGTACTGTGTGCAGGCCTCGGTGCTAATGGTAAAGCCCTGAGGAACAGGCATGCCTGCAGCAGTCATCTCTGCCAGGCCTGCGCCCTTACCACCCAAAATGTTCTTCATCGTGACTTTGTCGCCCTTAAAAGCGTCATTGCCCTCGGTGAAGTAGTACAAGTACTTCTTGCTCATACACTTACCTCCAATATATTTGCTTCGGTGCAAAACACCGCGCACAACTTATCATTCGAGCGCCGTGCTCATGTCCTTTATTATACCAAACTACATATCGTTTCGCTATATAATTATCATAGTTTCAAGCGTCCGAAATGTAGATAATTTATCAGCTTTTTTGTGCATTTCACTTGAAAAATCGTTATTTTTCATGTAAGATATTATGGGACAGATTTCAAGAGAAGTTCACTAGTATACTAGTAGGGAGGCTCGCAAAAATGAGCGAAAAGTATAAATCGAATTTAGAGCTTGCAAAGGAAAAGCTGGACGCCGCACGGGCAGCGTCTGAGCAGGTTCTGTTAAAGCATATAGCCAACGGAGTTGAAATTACCAGCACAAACGTGTACATTGATGATAGTGTTGCGATTGCACCCGGTGCTGTGATTTTGCCCGGCACCATTTTACGTGGCAGCACCGTAATCGGTGCAGGCTGCGTAATCGGCCCCAACAGTCTGGTTGAGGACAGCTCCATCGGCGCTGGCAGCCAAATCAACGCAAGCCAGATTTACGGCAGCCAAATCGGAGAAAAGAACAACATCGGCCCCTTTACACATGTGCGTGTAAATACCGTTACCGACTACGGCGTACATCTGGGCGCTTATGTAGAAACCAAAAACTCCAATCTGGCACGTGGCAACACCGTAAGCCACCTGACTTACATTGGCGACAGTGACGTGGGTAAGTACTGCAACTTTGGCTGCGGCACCGTCACCAGCAACTACGACGGCACCAACAAGTACCGCACTACTATCGGCGATTACTGCTTTATCGGCTGCAACACCAACTTGATTGCCCCGGTTACGGTAGGGGACGGCGCATACACTGCCGCAGGCAGCACCATTACCAAGGATGTACCTGCCGGCGATTTGGGCATCGCCCGTGAGCGTCAGGCAAACATTTCCGGCTGGGCCAAGCCCAAGATGGAAGCTTACATTGCCAAAAAGACCAAGCTGGAAGAAGAACAAAACGCTAACGGCTGATTTTGCGGGCATACTTCTTATTACATTATAAAGGACACGATACAATTCATGGAAAATGATATTTGGCTGGTTGCCGGTTTGGGCAACCCGGAAAAGAAATACGACGAAACCCGTCACAATGCCGGCTTCATGGGCATCGACCATCTGTCTGCCAAGTGGAATATCCCGGTAAACAAAACCAAGTTTCAGGGCTTATACGGTCAGGGCGAGGTGGACGGCCACAAGGTTTTCTTACTCAAACCTTTAACCTATATGAACCTGTCCGGGCAAAGCATTGCACCGCTGGCATCGTTTTACAAAATTCCCGCCAACCATGTTATCGTCCTGTGCGATGACGTGACACAAGCCCCCGGCAAGCTGCGTATTCGTCCCTCCGGCTCTGCCGGCGGTCATAACGGCCTGAAAAGCATCATCTCCTGCTTAGGCAGCGACCAGTTTGCCCGCATCCGCATGGGTGTTGGCACAAAGCCCCACCCGGACTACGATTTGGCGGATTGGGTGCTGGGCAAATTCCCCCCGCAGGATAAAAAGGCTTTGGAAGACCGCTTTGATGACATTGCCGCTTCCGCATTACTGATTATGGAAGGCAGCCTGCCGCAGGCACAAAACAAGTACAATCGGTAATGCGCCCACGAGGTGAACTGCTATGTACAAAACACTGTTAAAACAAACATCTGAATACGAACGAATCGCAGCGTCGTTGCACTCTCCGGGTGCAGCGGCGCTTTTCGGCATTCCTGCCGCAGGCCGTGCGATGCTGTACGCAACCCTCGCACGGGAAACCCACCGTCCCCTTTGCATCATCACCCCCGGTGAGGCCGAAGCTACACGGTTTGCCGCTGACCTGACCACGCTGGGCACCCCTGCGGCCGTATTTCCGGCACGTGACTTTGTGCTGCGCCCCATTGAGGGCACCGGCCGTGAATACGAGTACCGCCGTCTTGCCGTACTGGGTGATTTGGCAGGCGGCCGCTTGCAGGCTGTCTGCGTTCCTGTAGAGGCCCTGCTGCAATACACCATGCCCAAGGCAGATTTTTATGCCAACACCCTCACCTTAAAACCGGGCATGGAATATAACCGTGACACCCTGATTGAGCGTTTTTACGCCGCCGGCTATATCCGCCGGGCACAAGTAGACGGGCCGGGGCAATTCTCTGTGCGTGGCGATATTGTAGACTTGTTCGCACCGGACATGAAGCAGCCTGCCCGTATTGAGTTCTGGGGCGACGAAATCGACTCGCTTTCCAGTTTTGATATGCTCACCCAGCGCCGTGAAGACCCGCTGGAAAAAGTGTATCTTTCTCCTGCACGTGAGGTGCTGTTTGGGGATACGGCGCAAACGGCGCAGGCCCTTCGGGACTGGCTTTCTAACTATAAAGGTAAGAAGAAGGCCGCCCTGGAAGCCGCAATGGCAAACGACCTTGCCCTTTTGGACAGCGGCTCCATGCCGGAGGCCATGGATAAATACTTAAATGTACGCTATCCGCAGCCTGCTACCATTTTAGAGCATCTGAACGAGCCGCTTTTATTTTTGGAAGAACCTTGCGCTATCCGTGAGGCACAAAAAGCAAACCAGTTCCGCCGTGACGGCGAAATGGAAGGCCTGTTTGAAGAAGGTGTACTTTGCCCGGGGCTGGATAAACTGTATCTGGACCAAACCGATTTGGACCGCTTTGTGGAGCAGTACCCCAGCCTTTTGTGCGAAAACTTTATGCGCAGCCTGCATGGCTACCGCCTGAAAGAACTGATTGATACCCCTGCCCACGGCCTGCCAAACTGGAGCGGCGAGCTGTCTACTCTGGTCGAAGACTTGGACCCGCTGCTGCAGCAGCAGTATGCGGTTACCATCTTATCCGGTACTTCCAAAGGCGCCGCCGCACTGTGCAAAGACCTTATCAATCGTGGATACTCTGTAACCCTCAGCCGGGACGTGATTCCCCGTGCAGGTGTGGTACAGGTTTTGCCGGGGCACCTTTCCGCCGGCTGCGACCTGCCCTTTGCACGCTATGCCATGATTACCAGCCGCCGGGCTGCTGCGGTAGAAGGCAAGGAAAAGAAACGCCGTAAACCCAAGGACGCACTTTCCAGCCTGAGCGATATAAAACCGGGTGACTACGTAGTACACCAGAACCATGGTATCGGTGTATATGCAGGTATCCAGCGTTTGGAAGTACAGGGTGCTATCAAGGATTATCTGAAGCTGCAATACTCCGGCTCGGACGTGCTGTATGTTCCTGTTACGCAGCTGGACCTGTTAAGCCGCTATACCGCCCCCGGTGACGAAGAAAAGGTCAAACTGGCAAAGCTGGGCGGCGACGCTTGGCAAAAGACCCGCAGCCGTGTAAAAAAGGCTACGGAAGACATGGCAAAAGAGCTGATTGAGCTCTATGCCCGCCGCCAAAATGCCGAGGGCTACGCTTTTCCGCCGGACGGCGACTGGCAGCGTGATTTTGAAACACGCTTTGCCTATGACGAAACGGACGACCAGTTAAATGCAACAGCGGAAATCAAACGGGATATGGAGCGCCCGCACCCCATGGACCGCCTGCTGTGCGGTGACGTTGGTGTAGGCAAAACCGAAGTTGCCCTGCGTGCCGCCTTCAAGGCAATCATGGGCGGCAAACAGGTTGCACTGCTTGCGCCTACCACCTTGCTGGCATGGCAGCACTATAACACCATTGTCAGCCGTATGGAGGCTTTTCCTGTAAAAATCGGTCTTTTGAACCGCATGCGCAGCACCAAGCAGCAAAAACAAACTTTGGCTGACCTGCGTGCAGGTGTCGTGGATATTGTTGTTGGCACCCACCGACTGTTATCCAAGGACGTCCAGTTCAAAAATCTGGGCCTTGTTATTATCGACGAGGAGCAGCGCTTTGGTGTTAAGCACAAGGAAGCACTGAAAAACAACTTTATCGGTGTGGATATGCTGACGCTTTCCGCTACGCCCATTCCCCGCACCTTAAATATGGCAATGAGCGGCATCCGTGATATGTCCACCATCGAACAGCCGCCCTTTGAGCGTCAGCCGGTGGAAACCTACGTAATGGAATACAATGCGCCCATCTTGGCGCAGGCTATCAAAAAGGAGCTGGCACGAGGCGGTCAGGTATATTACCTGCACAATCGTGTGGAAACGCTGGATGTCACTGCCGAGCGTATCTCCAAAATGGTGCCGGGCGCACGGATTGGTCTGGCACACGGCAAAATGACAGAGGACGAGCTGAGCAGTGTGTGGCAGCACTTACTGGATGGAGAAATCGACATTCTGGTATGTACTACACTGATTGAAACCGGCATTGACATACGCAACTGCAACACCTTGATTATCGAGGACGCCGACCGCATGGGTCTGTCGCAGCTGTATCAGATTCGTGGCCGTGTTGGCCGAAGCGGCAGAAAAGCCTATGCCTACTTTACCTTCCGCCGGGACAAGGTACTAAACGACGTTGCCCGCAAGCGCTTGAACGCAATCCGTGAGTTTACGGCGTTTGGTTCTGGCTTCCGCATTGCTATGCGTGACCTGCAAATCCGTGGTGCCGGCAGCCTGCTGGGGCACAGCCAGCATGGTCACATGGAAGCCGTTGGCTACGACCTTTATATTAAGATGCTGAATCAGGCCATTGCACAGGCAAAGGGCGAGCCGATTCAGCACGATAAGAGCGAGAGCCTGATTGACATCCGTGTGGACGCTTATATTCCGGAAAAATATATCCCGGACAGCGAGGGCCGCATCGAGGCTTACAAGCGTATTGCCGCTATCCAAACCAGCGAAGATGCTGCGGACGTACTGGACGAACTGATTGACCGCTACGGCGACCCACCGCCCTCTGTCAGCAGCTTGGTCAGCGTATCCTTGGTGCGTGTGCTGGCAGCAAGCCTTGGCGTATACGAAGTTACGCAGAAAAAGGACGTGCTGACACTGTGGCTGCAGGACCTGAGCGTGGAAACCATTCGCACCCTGCTGCTTGCTTGGGAGGGCCGTGTAATTCCCGGTGCCGGCGCAAAGCCGTACCTGTCTATCACCTTGCACGAGGGCGAACAGCCGCTTAGCCTGTTAAAGGCCGTGCTGGAAAGCATGAACAAGCCTGTGGATTCTCCTGCGGAAACATAATCTATCTTTTACGAATTTTCTATGGTTTCTGCGGCGTATGCGTGCTACAATGTTATCTGGTATCATATTGTGGCCCATGCGCCGCAACATAAAAAAGGAGTTATCATGAAAAAGCGTATTGTATCTTTGTTGTGTGCTGCTGCGCTGACGGTAAGTCTGGCAGGCTGCACCCTTTCCTCCACTCCTGACACAGTAGGCTCTATTGGTGAAACGGACATCGGTGCCGGTATGTACCTGTTAAGCCAGTATCAGGGTTACTACGCTGCACTGGATGCAGCTAACGCACAGGAAGTTGCCGAGGACGCAACCCTGCCCAACTATGCTGCAATGTCTCCCAAGGAGTTTTTGGGTCAGACCATCACCGTGGACGAGGAAGAAGTTCTGGTGTCCGACTATGTGGCAGAGCACACCCTGAAGAACCTGCAGTATTATGCTGCGGTTGACAGCAGCTTTACCCAGATGGGCGGCGAGCTGAGCGAGGAATCCATCAATCAGGCCAATGCCGATGCACAGAGCATTTGGGATGCAAACCAAGACCTGTACAAGAAAAACGGCTTCAGCCTTGCTACTGTGCAGGAGTATCAGTACACCCTGCACAAGGCAGATGCCCTGCTGGACATGGTTTACGGCCCCAACGGCACCCAGCCTGTTTCCGAAGATGACCTGAAGGCACATATGCAGAACGATATGCTGTTTGTGCACTACGTAATGGTTCCGCTGTACGGCGCACAAAACTTTAGCATGACAGACGAAAACACCGCTAAGGTCACCGAGCAGTGCAAGGCAATTCTGGACGACTTTAACCAGAACAAGGAAGGCACCGACGTTTACAAGCTGTTTGAAGAAAAGCTGAAGGCCGGTCTGCCTGCCGTTTACGAAACAGTTGGCAACACCTTTACGGAAGAAGACCTGATTATTTCCCACCTGCTGCCTAACGCTTTGCTGGATACGTACTACTCTCCCGAATCCGCCGAGGCTCTGCGTGCGCTGAACGTAGGCGACACTGCTATGCTGGCAGACTCCGGTTATGCCATCGAGATTTTCCTGCGTGCAGACCCCATTGCTACCGGCGAGTGGGACGGCCTGCGTACCAACGTGCTGTACGAAGTATACGGCCAGATTTTGCAGGATGACCTGATAGAGCAGGGTGCAGCTATGGAAAACAAGCTGGACGAAGCTGCTATGCGCAAGCTGCCTGCCGAAAAGATTACCCTTCAGCAGGCCTAACTTTTATACACAAAAAGAGTGGTGAACCCCGATTGAGGCTCACCACTCTTTTTATTTTGTTTTATCCGCCGTTATAATTTCGGTAACGGTCAGCGTTTTGTCTTGCACTGTAAAACGGATATCAAACCCTGCAAAGTGCAAGCCGTATACTCTTTCCGGGTCCTCCTGATAGGCCGGTCGGGGGTCCTGCGCCAGTACATCCAAAGCCGCCTGCTGCTTTTCGGCGGGCAGTTTTGCAAGCAGGGCCGGGGCACACTGCACCTCCAAAGCATAGTCCAGCTTCTGTGCACCAAAGCCTCCACGGGCATCCGGGTGACTGTCCACATAGGGGAGATACGGCTTAATATCATAAATCGGGGTTCCGTCCAACAAGTCGGCGCCTGCCACTTTCAGCACGGGACCGTCTGGTGTGTTCCAGTCTACACCCAACAAGCGCACACAGGAAAGCCCCATCGGATTGGGGCGGAAGGGCGAGCGTGTGGCAAACACACCCATACGGGTGTTTCCGCCCAAGCGTGGGGGACGCACGGTAGGGTGCCATGCCGTATGCTTATTTGCCGAAAACCGCCATAAAAGCCACAAATAGTCGTAATCTTCGATACCACGCAGCGCTTCCGGGTCACGGCACATGGGTGCCAAAACAATATCCGCCGTCAGGCTTTCAATCAAGCCGCTTTGGCGGGGAATCCCAAACTTTTCGGAAAAGTCCGAGCGGATATGCGCCACCGGCTCCATGATAAAGGTTTCTTGCTGCATAAAGGCTCCTTTCGCAACTGCACTTTTGTGCATCGGCTTTTATCATAGCATACCTGCACCCCAAAAAGCCAGTAAAGCTGCCGCAGAGATTTTCCGCAGCAGCTTTTTCTTAGCCGCCCAGCAGGGCAGGCCAGTCTGCGCCAAACAGGATTATCAATACCAATATGCCAACCATGACACCGATAAAAACGTCCAGCTGCTTTACGGTAATGGGGATTTTATCGTACAGGCTTTCCTTGGCATTTTTTATGCCATAGTCCGCAGGGTTTGGGTTGCTGCCGTTTTCCTTTGCAGCTTTATAGGCTTCAAACTCGGCTTGCTCCTGCGCCAGCTGCGCCTCACGCTCAGCCAGTGCTGCCTCCCACTGTGCCAAATCCTCTGCCTGCAAGGGTTCTTTTTCTGCCATTGTTGGCTCCTTTCCAAAACACAAAAGGCTCCGCCCACAAAACTGCGGGCGGAGCAGAATGTACCATAAATAGGATATTTTACTTCTTTGCCAGGTACTTGCGCAGGTCCAGCGCAACAGCCACGATAATGACCAAGCCCTGTGCAATGTAAGTATAAGCAGGGTCAACACCCAGGAACTGCAGGCAAATCTTCAAAACTTCAAAGACCAAAACGCCCAGCAGAATACCGGGAACGGTACCAACACCACCGTTTGTAGAAACACCACCGATGGTACATGCAGCGATAGCCTCCAGCTCGTAGCCGAAACCGGTAGCGGTGGATGCACCGCCTGCCTTAGCACCCAGCAGGAAACCGCCGATTGCATACAGGATAGCAGCCAAAACGTAAATGCGAATCAGGGTAGCAGGTACGTTTACGCCTGCAACCTGTGCAGCGTTTTCGTTGCCGCCGATTGCGTACATATACTTGCCGTGGCGGGTCTTGTTGTACAGGAACCACATAAACAAACCAATTGCAGTTGCAATCAGCAGCAAGTAGGGAATCTTGTTGAACAGATAGCCGCTTGCCACGCTGGTGTAGCTCTTCTTCAGGCCGCCGATAGGCTGGTTCTTCGTAATAATCTGGCACAGGCCGTACACAGCGGTCTGCATACCCAAGGTAGCAATGAAAGGCGGAACTTTCAAAAAGGCGATAACACAGCCGGAAACTGCACCAAACAGCGCAATAATGAAAGCAACAATCAGGAATGCCGCCCAAACCGGCATATCAGGCATCCAAGGCAGAACACGGCCTGCATAGTCAACATTCTGCAGCATCATTGCGGACAGGCAAGCTGCCAAACCAACCATACGGCCGGCAGACAAGTCGGTGCCACGGGTAATCAAACAGCCGGAAACACCACACGCAATAATAAAGCGGGGGGCTACGTTCATAACCAAGTTCACAAAGTTGCCTCTGGTAAAAAAGTTCTTGGTAGTAAAGCCAACAATCAAAGCCAAGACAAAAATCAAAATAGCCATGGCGTTGTCGGAAGCCATCTTTTTCACATTGATGTTTTTCATCGGGACGATTCCTCCTTATTCGAACTGCGTTGCCAGTTCCATGATATTCTCCTGGTTTGCCTTGTCACCGTCGATAAAGCCGGTAACACGACCGTCGCACATAACCATGATTCGGTCAGACATACCGATTAGCTCGCTCATTTCGGAGGAGATCATGATAATGCTCTTGCCCTGCTTTGCCAAATCGGCAATGATGCAATAAATTTCGTACTTTGCACCAACGTCGATGCCTCGGGTAGGCTCATCCAGAATCAACACATCCGGGTCGTTTGCCAGCCAACGGCTAATCAAAACCTTTTGCTGGTTACCACCGGACAAAGACTGTATCAAAGTCTTGGAGGAAGGTGTCTTAATCGACAGTTTTGCGACGTTTTCCTGTACCAGCTTTTCGATTTTTTTATCGTCCAGCATGATACCGCCAACCACATACTTATTCAGGCTTGCGATGGAAACGTTATCCGCAATAGAAAGCACGCCCAAAATACCTGTTGCACGACGGTCCTCCGTCAACAGTGCAATGCCGTTATTGATAGCATCCCGTGGCTGGTTGATTTTCAGCTCTTTGCCATTGAATCGAATGGTACCGGTAGTATGGTTGCGCAGACCAAACAGGCCTTCCATCAGCTCGGTTCGCTGTGCGCCCACCAAGCCTGCAACACCCAAAATTTCGCCCTTGCGCACATTAAAGCTTGCATGGCGGAAGCTCTTGGGGTTGATGGAGGTGAAGTCTTCCACCTCAAACGCTACCTCACCGGGCACGTTTTCACGTGTGGGATACAGGTTAGACAGGGAACGACCAACCATCTTGGTGATGATAAAGTCGGTAGTCAGCTCTTTTGCAGACCATGTACCAATGTACTGGCCGTCACGCATGATGGTAACTTCGTCGCTGATGCGCAAAATCTCATCCATCTTATGGCTGATATAAACAATTGCAACACCACGTGCACGCAGCTCATCAATAATGGTAAACAGTGCCTCAACCTCTGCCGCTGTCAAAGAAGATGTAGGCTCGTCCAAAATCAGAACCTTACAATCTGCCGAAACTGCCTTTGCAATTTCAACCAGCTGCATCTGAGATACGCTCAGGCTGCCCAGTTTTGCATGGGGGTCAAAATCCAAATGGACTTCTTCCAGCACTTTTTTAGCATCTTCGTACATTTTTTTGTGATCAATCACGGTCACCGGACCAAAATGCTTTACCGGGTATCTGCCTACATAAATATTTTCACCAATGCTGCGTGCCGGAATAGGCTGCAGCTCTTGGTGCACCATAGCAATGCCACGGTTCAGTGCGTCCATAGGTCCCTTAATCTGAACCTTTTCACCCTCATAAATTAACTCGCCCTCGTCCATGTGGTAAATACCAAACATGCACTTCATCAGCGTAGATTTACCTGCACCATTTTCACCCATCAGGGCATGCACGGTACCGGGGCGCAGCTGCAGCTGTGCATGATCCAAAGCCTTAACGCCGGGGAACTGCTTTACTACGTTGCGCATTTCCAAACGATACTCTGACAATTCACTTGCCCCCTATCTTCACCAAATCCCACAACCTTGTCAATGGGTTGTTCCTCTACCTCAAAGATAGGGGGGTGCGTGTGCGATAGCACACGCACC
>RCNH01000800.1_pt1 | contig 11906 bp, 8 predicted proteins | sample 2041161 | NCBI WGS metagenome assembly RCNH01 (sample SAMN09708215, study PRJNA481090) | Feces metagenome, whole genome shotgun sequencing project. | biome: feces | host: Leptonychotes weddellii | place: Antarctica: Sion Island | collected 2010-03-01 | reverse complement strand
GGATTTATAGCACGTACTACGTGCCATAGCCTGGGGATACCAGGTGCGTATATTCAATTTAAGTTATCAGCAGAGTGCTACAAAAGCACCTTTCTTCCTATTGGTTTAGCTACGAGGGTCGAGCTATGAGCCTGCGTTCAAGGGGGTCAGCTTCTACAAGCTGAACCTGCAGCTTTTGACCCAGACGATAGACACTGCCTGTATCCTCGCCTATAAGCATATGACGAAGACCGTCATAACTAAAATACTCATCACCTAAATAAGACAGGGGCACCATGGCCTCTGCTGTATTTTCAAGGCTCACGTAAACACAGTGGCTTGATACTCCTGAGATAAGACCAGCAAAGCTCATACCACAAGAGTCCTTAAGGTATTCAATGAGCTTCATTTCCTGCGACTCGCGCGAGGCTGATTCTGCCAGACGTTCCATATGAGAGCTGTGCGAGGCAAGCCAGTCAAGATTGTGCACCTGCTGCTCATAGCTACCATCTCGGCCCAGCAGGCGGGCCTTGAGCATACGATGAACCACAAGATCAGGGTAGCGCCTAATGGGGCTTGTAAAGTGGCAGTAGGCATCTTCTGCAAGGCCATAGTGGGCATCACAGTAGGGCTTATAGCAGGCTCGTTGCATGGCACGGAGCATAAGATAGCTAATCAGCCGTTCTTCATTGCGTCCACGTGAAGAGCTCAGCACATCCTGCAAGGCAAAGGGATTACCAGCTAGGATGCGTGTGGGTGCAATGTGTGCGTAGGCGTCAAATTCCTGTAATACAGCTATAAGCTCACTTAGGCCATCTGACGCAGGACGCTCATGTATACGAAAGAGGGCTGGTTGGTTATGATTTCTCAAATACTGCGCAACACAGACATTCGCTAAAATCATGGCCTCTTCTACAAGAGAGGTGGCAAGCGTTTTTTCGCGGATGTCATAGCCTATGGGGTCGCCTTGATCATCAAGGCGCATGCGAAGTTCTTTAGTATCAAAGTCAAGAGAACCCTCTTCTGAGCGTATGCGTTGACGAGCATGGGCAAACCGACCTAAGGCACACAGGCGCTCATCTAGGGCCCTCTCAAGCGATTCAGGGCCTGTATAGGGTGTAAGAGAAGAGGCGCTATAGCTTGCAGATTGACTTGTAAGCCTATAGAGGGCCTCATCATAACTGAGACGCTTACATGAGCGTATGAGAGCAGGGTAGGCGTCGATGTTTTGGACCTTATATTCGCGGTTCATATAGATATCAACCGTCATGGTGCGACGGGTCTCACCCGGAACCAAGGAACACAGCTTGTTTGAGAGAGCCTCAGGTAGCATAGGTAGTACCTGGTCAACAAGGTAGACACTCGTTGCACGACGACGTGCTGCAAGGTCGAGGGCGCTATTCCAGGGCACATAATGGGATACGTCAGCAATATGTACACCAAGGCGATAGCCGTTCTTGGTCTGCTCAAAGGACAGGGCGTCATCAAAGTCGCGAGCATCTGTGGGGTCTATGGTAAAGATAAGGCGCTCAGATAGGTCTGTGTAGCCTTCTGCAAGTGCTCCTGTGGCATCCAAGGTACAGGCACGAGCTTCGGCTAATACTGCTTCTGAAAAGCTCGTTTCAAAATTGTGGGCAGCTATGATACGGGCAGAATCAAGATGAGACTCCCCTTCGTGCCCGAGCACTTCTTCAATGATGCCTGTAGCAGCCTGATTACGACTGGGATAGTTCACAATACGCACACGCACGATATCGCCTGTTTTAATATGAGGATAATCCCGTGCCTGGGTAAATACATCAAAGCGCACACCCCTATCTTCGGGAATAACCACCCCAAATGGTTCGGCGAGCTCATAGCGCCCTACAAGCACATCCTTTGCTCGATCAATCACAGATACAATGCGAGCCTGGGGACGCTCTGAATGATCAGCCTGCGCTCGTGTATGACGGGGGCTAATTTCTACAAAGTCTCCGTCTGCAGCTGAGTGTAGGCCTGAAGCGGGGATAAAGAATTCACCTTCGGGCGTGCGCACGAAACCATAGCCTGCTTTGCTTATAGAAACAACACCGCGCGGATTACTCCGCGCGGGTTTACGTGTTTTATATCTTGTTTTTTTACGACTACGTGCCATTTTTTACTCAATCATGGATTCTGCCGCATGAAGGGCAACCATCTTTTGGCTGTCAGCGTCAGATTGTTGGTCGATCTGGTGACGAGGCACTATGCCTATGCCATTTATTTCATGTCCTGATGGACTAATGTAGCGAGCAGCAGTATAGCGCAGGGCGCCGCCAAAGCTAAAGGGTCGTACAACCTGCACTGCCCCCTTGCCAAGAGTTGTCTCGCCTACGAGTACTGCTCGCTTGTTATCTTGCAAGGCAGCTGCCATAACTTCACTCGCTGCTGCCGTGTGCTTATTTACCATAACAACAAGCGGCAGGTCTGTTACAACATCTCCCGTTGCATTTTTCGTAGAGTCGCCATCCTTAGTTTGGATTTTTACAATGACGCCACTTTTGATAAAGAAGGAAGAGATATTAACAGCCTGGGTAAGATAGCCGCCAGGATTATTGCGCAGGTCCACAACAAAGGCCTGGGCACCCTGGCTTTGCAGGGATTTTAGGGCAGCCTTAACATAGTCATCGCAATTTTGGGTAAGCTGGTTGATTTTGATATAGCCTACCTTGTCTTCAAGCTGGAAGCTTACGTTGTCTTTGTCTGAGGGAGAACAACGTAGGGTAACAGAAAACTCACTGCCCTCTTCTGCATCCAAGGTATCAGGGCGCATCCAGGTAACTGAAACACGAGAGCCCTTAGGACGGTCAAGGGCAGAAACCACCTCATAGAGGGTCCACTTTTTCTGAACGCCATCGATGGCCTTAATATAGTCCCCCACCTGCACACCCTGGGCCTGGGCATCTGATCCCGAAAAAACATCAACGACATAGCAACGTCCCTGGTATTCACCAAACAAGCAACCAATGCCGGTGTAGTTTTTAGAAGCTTCAACCAAATAATTCTGGTACTGCTCGTTGTTGTAATAGTGTACGTAGGAATTTGACGTGGAATCAGCAAATGCCGTCAAGAGCTTATTGGTGGTCATTTCCAAATCAAAGCTATCAAGGCTATCTTCTTGCAGCACGCCTTCCATTTCGGCAACGCGAGCCGACACCGAATCATAGGTACTGCCTGTGGTTGTCTGGCCAGGATTTGCATCAGCGCTCGCCCCAAGAGGAGCAAAGCCCAAACTATCCAAAAGCTCAACATCGCCTCGCACGAGGAAGCCTGCAACAAACATCAGACATAATGACAAAAAGACCGTCAGCCTCCTGATGATCTTTTTGTTACGTTCTGTTGCAGCTTTATGTGTTTGTAATCCGTACTTTGGCACGAATGTTCACGTCCTTTTTAGACTTTGAGATAACGACGCATAGCAAGCAAGGAACCCATGCTACCGATAAGCAAGCCAGCCAAAACCAAAGATAGATAGATGGCCATAAAGGTAGTGCCCGGTAAGGCTATAGGAAGCCAAGGCAGGGCGGATGATACATGAGGCAGGGCAACAAGGCGCAAGAGCTCCATGATGCCAATGGCCAAGCCTGCACCAATAAGGGCATGCAGAGCACCTTCCATCAGGAAGGGGCCACGAATAAAGCCATTAGAAGCACCTACCAAACGCATGATGGCAATTTCCTTGCGGCGTGCCAAAATAGCAAGCCTGATAGTGTTGTTGATAAATACAAAGGCAATAAAGATCAGCAAGGAAATCAATACGATGCCGATGTTGCGAATGTAATTTGTCAGTGAGAACAAGCGCTCAACAGTCTTTTGGCCGTACTTTAAGGAATCACCTGGTGAATCAGGATTATCACAAATCTTAGCAAAGAGTGCATTGCCTTCGATATCAAGAGCAACGCGTTCTACATTCTGTGGGTCAGAGAGTTCAACGTTGATAGAAGCAGGTAGAGGGTTTTCGCCATCCAACTGCTCGAGAATCTCAGGGCTGTTGGTCATGGACTTCTTAAAGTTTTCCATGGCCTGTTCTTTAGAAATATATTCAACCTGAGACACGCCATTGATGCCACGAATATAGTTTTGCAAATCCTTTGTATCTTGGGCACTTGCAGAGTCGTTCAGGTAGGCCGTGATGGATACCTGGCTTTCGACTGAGCTTACTACGTTTTGAATAATAGCTCCGCCAACAGCAAAAACACCAATAATCAACAAGGATAAGAAAATAGTAATGATGGAGCCGAGTGTTGTTGATAGGTTACGAGAAAAACCTGCCAAGGACTCCTTGAAAAAATAAATGAGACTAGACATCGAAACCGTATACCCCCCTGTCTTGGTCGCGGGTCAAATGACCACGGTCGAGTGCAATAACGCGACGACGCATATTGTCTACCATTTCGCGGTCGTGCGTAGCTACCAACACGGTGGTGCCGGTGCGATTAATTCGCTCGAGCAAATCCATAATGCCACGAGAGGTCTGAGGGTCTAAGTTACCCGTAGGCTCGTCGCAGATGAGCAAAGGTGGACGATTTACGATAGCACGTGCAATAGATACACGCTGCTGTTCACCACCGGAGAGCTGATCGGGGCGCTTATCGAGCTTATCCTGCAAGCCAACGAGACGCAAAACCTCAGGAACCTGCGTTTTAATAACGTGACGAGATTTGCCAATTACTTCAAGTGCAAAGGCAACATTTTCGGCAACGGTTTTGTTAGGAAGCAACTTAAAGTCCTGGAAAACGCAGCCGATGTTACGGCGAAGATAAGGAACACGCCAGTTACGCATATCTGACAAATCTTCTTCGGCAACACAAATGGTGCCACTAGTAGGCTTAATCTCGCGTGTGAGCAGGCGAATAAAGGTAGACTTACCAGAACCTGAGTGACCTACCAAAAATACAAATTCACCCGGATAAATCTGCAGGGAAATATCTTCAAGCGCAGGCTTATCAGGCTGAGCAGCATATACCTTAGTAACATGATCAAAGCTGATTACCGGAGCGCCCTGTTGCTCAGGGATGTCATCAAAGTTTAATGAAGGAAGCGACTCCGACAGCTGGGATACCATAGACTCGTAATTTGCTTGATCGGCAGTAAGGCCTGATAAATCACGGTCTTGACCTTGTACGTTTGTCACAAAATACTCCGTTCAATTCGTACGCATTATATAGTCTTACACATTCTAGCAGATGGGACCTAATATTACAGCCCTAGCCTATCGACTTGTCTATATATACTGCAATATCTCCTTATTTCACCTGTGGCGTATAGGGGGCAAGATGTAAGTTCTGTAGAAATCCCTACCCAAAAAACCAGAAAGACCACTCCACATTGTGCGGAGTGGTCTAGTAGGTATACGCAACACTCAAAGAAGCATTAGAGCTGTGTTAAAAACTCGTAGCAGCTTCAAAAATAGCCTTGGCATCAAGCTTAAAGTGAGCCATGAGCTCTTCAAATTCGCCTGAGGTACCAAAGGTGTCCTGCATGCCAATACGACGCAGAGGCACAGGAAGCTCCTCAGATAACAACTCAGCTACGGCAGCGCCAAGACCGCCAATAACAGAATGCTCTTCAGCAGTTACAACACGACCTGTCTTACGAGCAGATGCAAGGATGGTGTTACTATCCAAAGGTTTAATGGAATACGCGTCAATAACTTCGGCAGATACGCCCTGTTCAGCCAAAAGATCAGCTGCCTTAAGGGCTTCATCCACTTCTACACCACAGGCAACGATGGTAACATCAGTGCCCTCGCGCATAATGCGGGAACCACCTAAGTGGAGTTCGCAATTTTCTTCATATACCTGAGGCACGCTTGCACGACCCATGCGTACATACATAGGACCTTCTGTTGCAGCTGCAAGCTTAAGGCAGGCAACGCAGGCATTGTAATCGGCAGGAACCAAAACACGCATACGAGGAAGTACACGCATGAGTGCAATGTCTTCAACCATCTGATGAGAACCGCCGTCAGGACCTACGGATACGCCTGCATGGGTAGGAGCGATTTTCACATTAAGATTTGAATAGCACACAGTGTTGCGAATCTGGTCATATACGCGACCTGTGCCAAATACAGCAAAGGAGCCTGTAAAAGGCACCTGGCCTGTTAAGGAAAGACCAGCTGCAACGTCAATCATGTTTTGCTCAGCAATACCTACGTTAAACAGGCGCTCAGCATTGTCCTCTGCAGCGAATTTATTGGTGGTGGTTGAACCACTCAGGTCAGCATCTACAGCAACTACAGGAAGGCCCTGGGCGCGTAGTTCTGCCAAGGTTACACCAAATGCTGCACGGGTTGCTTTTTTCTCATTAGCCATGGCAGGTCTCCTTTTGATCCAACTCTGATAAAGCCTGTTCACACTGCTCGGCACTAGGAGCCTTGCCATGCCAGCCGGCATTGTCTTCCATAAAGCTTACACCCTTACCCTTGGTAGTGTGAGCAATAATGGCACAAGGAGCAGATGTGTGCTTATCACGAGCTTCAAGAAGAACTGCTTGAATGGCAGCCATGTCGTTACCTTGGGTTGAGATAACATCCCAGCCAAAGGCAGCAAACTTTTCTTCAAGGCTGCTAGGAGAACATACCTCATCAACACAGCCGTCAATCTGAAGGCGGTTATAGTCAACAACAGCAATCAAGTTGCCCAGCTTTTGGTGTGCTGCAAACATGGCAGCCTCCCAAACCTGGCCTTCCTGACATTCGCCGTCGCCCAATACGGTAAATACCTGGGCTGGGTTGTTCTCAAGACGCAAACCGCAGGCCATGCCAGCAGCAATAGAGAGGCCCTGTCCTAAGGAGCCGGTGCATACCTCTACACCAGGGAGTTTGTTTGAGTCAGGATGACCCTGAAGGCGGGTGCCAAACTTACGCAAAGAAGAAAGTTCATCACAAGGGAAGTAGCCTGCATGAGCGAGAGCTGCATACAAGGCTGGAGCTGCATGACCCTTGGACAAAACAAAACGATCGCGTGTGGGATCAGTGGGGTTTTGGCTGTCATGCTTCATGACACCACCAAAGTAAAGGGCAGTCATAATTTCTGCGATGGACAAAGATCCACCGGGATGACCACTCCCCGCCTGCGCAATCATAGACACAATGTCTTTGCGGATGTCGTTGGCCTTGGCTTCTAATTCAGCTAGATTCACCGCACTACCTTTCTAGAGAGATGCTCTGTATTTATGATACCCGATGACAAATGCATCGATATCTCCGTCTAACACTGCTTCAACATTACCAGTTTCTACCCCAGAACGCACGTCTTTAACCAGCTGATAGGGGTATAACACGTAGTTTCTAATTTGACTGCCAAATGAATTATCCATTTTTTCGCCTCTCAGCTGGGCAAGTTCTTCAAGTCGCTTGCGCTCTTCAAGCTCATAGAGCTTAGCACGGAGCACGCGAAAGGCTGCTTCTTTGTTTTGCAGCTGGGATTTTTCATTTTGGCAGGTAACAGTAATACCTGTGGGAAGGTGGGTTAGGCGCACGGCAGAGTCTGTCGTATTAACGCACTGGCCACCAGGGCCTGAGGAGCGATAGACATCCACACGCACGTCGGCGGGATTTAGATCAATGTCTATGTCATCAGGTAAAACAGGCAACACTTCTACACCAGCAAAGGTGGTATGACGACGTTTTTTGTCGTCAGTGGGAGAGATACGCACCAAACGATGCACGCCCATTTCACTTCGAAGCATGCCGTAGGCATTCTTGCCTTCTACCTGAAAGCTTGCCTTATCAAGACCTACAGCATCGCTTCCCGAAACAAGGTCGAGTACCTTGATTTTCCAACCTTTGAGCTCGGCATAGCGCACATACATGCGGTAGAGCATCTCTGTCCAGTCTTGAGCTTCTAGGCCACCCGATCCAGGATTCACCGTAACAATGGCATCCCCCGAATCGAATTCTCCAGAAAACCAGGAATCAATTTCAAACTGGTCAAGGAGAGAAGAGAGCTCTTCAACGCAGGAATCAAGCTCTGAAGCAAAAAGCTCGTCTTCATCCACTAAATCAAGCGCTACCTGGGCATCGTCAAGCAAGCTTAAGGCACGTGCAAAGGCCTCGAGTGTTTCTCGAATACGACTTGCTTCCTTGGATACGTCTTGAGCACGCACGGGATCGTCCCAGAAGCTCGGGTCAGCGCTTTGTTGGTCTAGCTCGGCTAGGTGTACTTCAAGATCATTAATATGCAGAAAGGCCCGTGCCTCTTCGAGACGTTGTGCATACTGTTTAAGTTGTTTTGCATCTACTTCAGACATGCAGGGCCTACACATTCCTTTCTCGTGGGCTTATACACCCCTTGTCGCAGCAGGGACTTAGTTATCCATACCATGACACTTTTTGTATTTCTTACCAGATCCACAGGGGCACAGGTCATTGCGACCTACCTGGGCATAGGGATCATTCTCGTCCTTTTTATAGGTAGTAGGCTCAGGCTTTGGAGAAGGTGCGCCCGGTATGCCTGAGGCCTGGGCACGCAGGCGATCTGCTGTGTGATCAGGGCTTTCAAGGGCCTCCTCAGGAGCAGAATAGCTCAAAGCACGCTCTTCGGGGCTTGGAGCTGGGGCGGGAGCGGCCATTTGGAGCCGCAAAATCGTACGCAGGAAGTCTTCATACAACGATGCTGTCATGGCACCAAAGGCAAGGTGGGCTTCCTCACGATATTCAACCAGAGGATCGCGCTGAGCAAAGGCACGCAGACCAATACCTGTTTTCAAGTAGTCCATGTCTTGGAGATGAGCCATCCAGCGTGCATCGATGATGCGCAGCATAACCTGGGCCTGGAGGGCATTGAGCATCTCTTCGCCGATGAGTTCTTTTTTGCTCTCATAGGTTGCCATTAAATACTCAAATACGGCATCTGCCAAAACGGAAGGATCGTCATCATGATCGACTTCTTCACTGTCAAAATCATCCGTACCGGTCATATTAGCTACCCACAAATCAAGGGTGCGCAAATCCCAGTCGTCACTGGCTGATTTATAAGGGCAGTTAGTCATAACTTCGTCTTCGGCTGCATCACGCATGATGACTGGAATGCGATCGGCAATGTCCTTGCCGTCCAAGATGGCATTACGCTCGGCATATATGGCCTTACGCTGCAGGTTCATAACGTCGTCGTATTCCAAAACTGTTTTACGAGCAGCAAAATGCATGCCTTCTACCTGGCGTTGAGCAGACTCAAGGGCCTTAGAAACCATCTTTGCCTGAATAGGCATGTCTTCTGGCATGTGCTGTTTTTCCATCATGTTAGCAATGGTGTCCATACGAGGACCACCAAAGAGACGCATGAGGTCATCTTCAAGAGATAGGTAGAACTGGGTGACACCGGGATCACCCTGACGGCCGGCACGACCACGAAGCTGGTTGTCAATACGGCGAGATTCATGGCGCTCAGTACCGATAACGCATAAGCCACCAGCTGCAAGAACCTGTTCTTGCTCGCGCTTGGTGATGGCCTTCGCTTCGGCAAGCACGCTTGCACGCTCTTCATCGCTTACCTGATCAAGCTCGCGACCGCGTTCGAGAAGCATGACATCGCACAAGACATCAGGGTTGCCACCAAGCAAGATGTCGGTACCACGACCAGCCATGTTGGTAGCAATGGTAACAGCGCCAACGCGACCTGCCTGAGCTACGATATGAGCCTCACGTTCGTGGTTTTTAGCGTTCAGTACTTCATGCCTAATACCACGCTTCAAAAGCAGGCGTGAGAGCTTTTCAGAGGTTTCAATAGAAACGGTACCAACCAGGCAAGGCTGACCATTTGCATGACGTTCCTTGATTTCTTCTGCAATTGCTTCAAATTTAGCGTCAACGGTACGATAAATAAGGTCGTTTTCGTCCTTGCGCTGTACGGGCCGATTTGAAGGAATGGCAACAACAGGCAAGTTATAGATCTGCCTGAACTCAGAATCTTCGGTCATAGCCGTACCAGTCATACCAGAAAGCTTGGTATACAGGCGGAAATAGTTTTGCAGGGTAATGGTAGCAAGGGTTTGGTTTTCTTCACGTACCAAAACCTGCTCTTTAGCCTCAAGTGCCTGATGAAGGCCTTCGGAATAACGACGGCCATCCATGATGCGGCCCGTAAATTCGTCAACGATCTTTACTTCCCCATCAACAACAACGTAGTCGCGATCGCGATGGAACAGATATTCAGCGCGCAGGGCTTGGTTGAGGTGGTTTACAAGCTGACCAGAAGGATCAGCAAAAATGTCAGGAATACCCAGGCGGTTTTCAATCTTTACCAAACCAGATTCGGTGGTAGTAATGGTGCGCTTAGCTTCATCCATGACAAAATCTTCATCACGAACAAGGCCCTTGATGCCACGAGAGAAGCTCTTATATAGATCAGCTGCTTCAGAACCTGGACCTGAAATAATCAAAGGAGTACGAGATTCGTCAATCAAAATAGAGTCAACCTCGTCGACGATGGCAAAGTGGTGTCCACGCTGCACGCGATTAGCAGCACTGGTTACCATGTTGTCGCGCAGGTAGTCAAAGCCAAATTCTGAGTTGGTGCCATAGGTGATATCAGCCTGATAAGCAGGGATTTTAGCCTGGTTGCTCATGCCATTTTGGATAAGACCAACACTCATGCCCATGAAGCTATAGAGCTTGCCCATCCATTCACTGTCTCGACGAGCAAGATAATCATTAACGGTAACAATATGTACGTTTTCCCCTGATAGGGCATTCAAATAGCCTGCCAAGGTAGAAACCAAGGTCTTACCTTCACCGGTACGCATTTCTGCAATATTGCCCTCATGCAAGGCCATGGCGCCAATAAGCTGTACATCAAAGTGGCGCATGCCCATAACACGGACACTGGCCTCACGAACAGCTGCAAAGGCCTCAGGCAAAATGTCATCAAGGGACTCGCCTTGAGCAACACGTTCTTTAAATTCAACTGTGAGATGAGAGAGTTCTTCATCTGATTTAGCCTGCATGCTTGGCTCAAGAGAATTGATGAGCTCAACACGTGCACGGTATTTTTTTATCTGACGACCTTCGCCAGCAGAGAGAAGTTTTGTTAAAAAGTTAGACATACACATCTTTCCCTGATTTGCATTCATTATAGATAGTTCAAATGTAACACAATATAGGTAACACGCTAGTAAGGAGGACTATTTATTAGCAATTTTTTATAAAACAAGGCCGACAGCATCACAGGCTTACAAGGGAGTTTCCATGTAGTGCCACCACTCGACACACAAGGGCTCAGTTGTAAAACTTATTTGGCACTTTAGGCACGCAAGGGTATACACTAGTAGCACGATAGTAACAATAAGGTTTGTTCTAAGGAGAATTCTGTGGAAGCAGAGCTTATTATTTTGAGCAAGCGCGTGTTTACAGGATTGGACGATGAGCCCCAGCCCGCAGCCATCGCCATCGCTGACAGGCGCATCATAGCTGTTGAAAGCCTTGATTCATATGAAGGCCTACGAGGTGCGCATACCCAGGTAGTTGACTATGGGGATGCCCTTATTACCGCTGGCCTACACGACTCTCACCTGCACTTTTTCCATTCAGCCCTGTATGCCTCCCCGCTTGCAGAGCGCTATTTAGGCAAAAACGAAGAGGACTGTGTTGAGCGGCTAGCCGAGCTTGCAGCTCGCAGGCCTGGCAACTCCTGGCTCTTAACCCAGGGTTGGCGCGAATATCGCTGGGATCCCCCTTGCATGCCAAGCAAGCACTCCTTGGATGCTGCCTACCCTGACCGTCCTGTAGCTATGTATTCGGGAGACGCTCACACCCTATGGCTTAACAGCAAAGCCATGGAAGAGCTGGGGCTCACAAAGGACTCTCAGCCCTGCGAGGGTGGCATCTACGACCGCGACGATCAGGGCGAACTCACCGGTCTTATTCGTGAAGCTGCTGCCATGGAGCTCATGCCCCGCATTGTTGC
>RCNH01000799.1_pt1 | contig 11909 bp, 5 predicted proteins | sample 2041161 | NCBI WGS metagenome assembly RCNH01 (sample SAMN09708215, study PRJNA481090) | Feces metagenome, whole genome shotgun sequencing project. | biome: feces | host: Leptonychotes weddellii | place: Antarctica: Sion Island | collected 2010-03-01 | reverse complement strand
CTACTTCTCAACCACTAACTAGACCAGCTGATATGCCTTCAACTGTGTTAACTAATTATTTATTAAGTGAAACTATCACAATGACTGATGCTGCTCAAGTAGCATATACTTCTAGTGTAATTAAGGATGGAGTAAATAAAAAGTTTGGCGAAGATATTGGAGCTAACTTAATTAATGTTACAATGGTGCCAGATGGTAACTATACTCCAATTAGATATTTCATCAAGTTACAATTTGATAAAAAACCAAACAGTCTTGCAGGATTTAAGCCTGATAAATCAAGATCTCCATATACTTTAATTTCAACTACTTACTATCCATCAAAAGTCGTTTCTCAAAATGTTTCACAACATCAATACCAAGGATACTCACAACAAGATGTGTTTTATCGTAAAGAAGTAAGAACTCATAATAGAACAATAAATAAGAATGTCTATGACACTGAATTAAATCAAAAATATAAGAAGGATGGTTTCTTATATCCTGGATACAATTGTGATTACACTTTAGATGCTGAACACGGGAATAAAAATGTTCCTAATGGATATTTAACAGTTAATGGTACTCAAATTGATATGATTGATTTAGTTTTGAAAGAAGTACCTGCAGAACTTGATAATAAAGGAAATCCATATCCAGGAGGATATGCTGATACTAATTTCATTAAAAATGAAATTAATAACAAGAGATTAAAGAAGCACCCAGCAGCAGATAACTTCTATTCGCAAAATGTTCTACCATCAACTAAGGCAACTGATGTTGAATTCACTATGTCTACTGCACCTCTAGGTTTTGAAACATTAGGATTATATGCACCAGCTGGAGAAATTATTAACCTTCAATTTTCAAAAGATCAATTAGATAAATTTAAAGCTAGTGATGCTGCACTAGAAATTATGATTAATGATAACTATTGAGATTCTAAGAATAGATTTAATGGTTCTCATAATTTAGAAACAGGAAGAGTTTCAAATCATTATCCAAGAGTCAAAACAAAATTTGTACTTGATAGCAGTACATGAAGTGAAATGACTGATTCTAATAACTATACTTTTTCATTTGGAACTCCATTTGGTGGAAATATCTCTATTAAATTTACTAAACCTATATTAAATGATAAAAATAGTCTTTCATTTGGTGATCCAATTACTTTTACAATTAACAATGCAGTTAAATCATTAAGTTATTTTGATGGCTTTACTACTGAAGATGATTGAAACAAACAAATTAAGGAAGTAAAAAATGGAACAATTACTTCTCCAAGTATTTCTATTTTATCTTCATTGTATAGTGCCAATATTCCTTTTACAGATCCAAAAAATCATCAATGTTCTAGTCTTAACATTGATCAATTTCTATATCCTAAAGATTGTGCTAAAGAATGAAATGACTTTTTGTTACTAAGTAACAACTTTGGAGGAAGATATCAAGGAACTAGTAGATTGCAAATGTTAGATATGCAATTTAATAATGGTCTTTGAGATGGAGCATCTGCAATTGGTGGAGGAATGGATTTCTATTGTCCAATTGATTGAGGAGCTAGTTCATTCTTAAATGGTGCAGGTTCAGTAAACTTTAGTAACTGAGGAACTATCCATGAAGTTAACCACAACTTTGAAGTTAATAATGCTTGATTTGCTTCTCAAACTCACCCTGAAACCAATACTGTTAACTTATATGACTTGAGTATTATTTCGAATGAAGGAAGATATAGAAGTGAAGTCAGTATTAATGATAGTTTCTTTGAACCTGATTGATATAAGAACCCTGACTCAACTGGTTGAATCCATTTATCTTCTGCTTTTAATACAGTGAGATCATTACGTCAAAGAATTGAAGATGGTTCATCATCTATTAATGAATGAAATTGATATGCTGCATTGTTGTATACAGTAGGAAGTTATAACTTTGGAGAATTCACTCGTTACAATGAACATAACTATTCAAACAAAACTCCAGGATGAAATCCAATTGATTTTATTAAATTCCTTTCTGACTATTTCAAAACTAACATGTGAAATTTATGTAAGATTATTCCATCATGAACTGGAACTAATGGTCAAAGAGCATGACCAACTGAAGCTCAATTAACTCCTGAACAAAATACAATCATAAACGATTTAGAAAAATATCCAGCAATTGACTTTGTAGCAAACTTATATGCATGTGGACAATACATGTACAATATGGATACTGAACAATTTGATTACACATCAGATATTACAGCTCCATTTGAAATTCCAGCACTAAAAAAATATAACTTCAATTTTGAAAAATATATTGTGTGTGATAATAAAGATTTTGCTTGAGATAGATTAGAATTTACTCCAACTTCTAAATGTGGTGGAAAATTAGAATTAGATCCAACTAATAATAAACACTTAATCTATACTCCAAATCCTGATGCATTAAACCAAGTTGATGAATTCAATGTAAAGATTATTCCAACTGATGATAGCATTAGTAAGTTACCACATAATTATGTTCCGGGTTATGCATGAAAAATTAAAGTAAGACAAGTTATTAATCGTCCTGTAATTCAAAGTTATCTTCCAGTTGATTGACAAGATAATCCAAGCTATGATGGATTCTTTGATGTTTTATTTGATAGTATGGGATTAAATGGTGAAAAACCATTAGATAAAAACAATACTATTCCAGTGACTGAATATTCACTAAATCCTGTCCAAGATATGACAGGTGAAAAACCTTATCTGGCCTTAACTTTAGGAAAAACTACATTCTGTAAATATGAGTTCAATTATGTGGTTCCAGAAGATGGTACATATCATATGTGAACTAGATATGAAGATGGTGAAAGAGTATTGATTGATGACAAACAAGTTTTTGAATATAAATCAAAGAATGCATGAGATCAAAAAGTAACTCGTGATTACACAGTTTGTCCAACTACATTTAATTGAAAGAAAGGTGAAGTTCACAACATTAAAATTGGTGCAGTAAATAGAACTCCAGTTAATTGAGAATATGAAAAGGGTTATATTGATATTCAATTTACAAATTCTTCTACTTCAGTTGAAAGAACAGTCAAGATAAATAATAAGGAATATAAGGTAGCATATCCCGGTGGAAAAGCTTACGCAATGACAGAACAAACATTAGTGCCATGAATCAATGACAAAACAACTTCTTCTGAATTAATCCAAAATTATTTACACTCAAAAGAATATCAATACAAGAAGAGAGAAATTGACTACCGTAAATATGAATCTCCTGCTAGAAAAATGACTTCTGATTATGGAAATTATATAGATGATTCTTTATATGACTTTATTAATCCAGATGATCCTAATGATACTAGTTATAAAAAACTAAAAACAGGTCCATCAGATTATCTTGAAAAATGAGGAACTACTGGCAATGTTCCAAATTCTAGTGAAAGATATCAATTAAGAAAAGTGCAAGCTGATTTTAAATCTCCACAATCAATTGATGCTATTTATATTGCTCTATGTGAAAATTGAGCTAAACAACAATGATATCCTAGTTATTATCAAGCTAGAATATATCAAAAAGATGGCACTGTAACTGAAACTAAAATTTTCTCTAATCCTACTATTAGTAATTATTATCTATCTTTAGGAAAGTTGTATCATGATGTTACTAAAATAGAAATTGATCTGTATAGAGTATTCTCAGCACAAGATGCAATGACAATAGGTCAAATTAGATTCTGTAACGGATTTGATTTATATAATGCTATTAGTATGAATGATCCATCTTTCAAACTAAATGGTGATTTATATTATGAACCAAACAATCCAACGATTAACTATTCCAACATCAATGGAATGTATTTAAAATCTGTTTCTACTAATGACACAATTGAATTCACATTAAAAGATACTGAAGTATTTAAGATATTAGGTAGAAAAAATGAAGGTGATGGAAGCTTTGATGTTTATATCAATGATAAGAAGATTGATAATTATTCATGTCAAAGTGATACCTTACAAATCGATGTTCCTATCTTCACTTATGTTAATAGTAGTAATGAATCAGTACTAAAGGTAAAGATTGTTAATACTTCTGATAAACCAATTTACTTTAACTCTTTATTAACTTATGGTAACAAGACTAAGTTATATTAATTCTTTGTTTCCTCTACTTTGTCTTTTTTAGTTGCAAACTTCTTCATAGCATTTTCTCTTTTAACTTTAAGTAGTGCTAGATATAGATCATAAACAAACTCTGTTTCTTCTTGAGTTAATTCAAATTCACATACATCACTAGTGACTTCATTTAAGAATATCATTAATCCAAAATAATCTTCATCAGTTTTTTGATTATCTACTTCAATAAGTTTATTAATTACTACTGGTCAGTTTTCTTTTGGTCTGTTAATCGCATGTTTTACCATATCTAACATCTTTTTAATGTATGCAGTGTGTTGCTTTTCAAATTCTTCAAATATATTTTCTTTTCCCATAATAGGCTCCTTTAATTTAATGTTTCTTGTTCCTAAGATTTATTGGTAGCGCTCTCAACACTTCCTAAAAACAATTTCATTATATTGGACAAACAAATACTATTTTTTAATTATTTTTTTAATAAAAAGTTATATATTTCATATATAAATTTCCTATTAATAAATAGGTATGAGATATGAGATAATATAAATATTTTTTGTGTATATGTGCACACATAAAATATATATAAAGGAATATAGGATACGAAGCAAAAAAGACTTGGGTAGTTTTTATTGACTTTGGGTAGTTTTTAGGTAATTTATGATACTTCTTGGATAGTTTTTTAAATATATCTAATAGTTTCTGGGTAGTTTTTATAATAATTTCTATAATTCTTGGGTAGTTTTTAATATTTATTATTTATAATATATGCATATATGAAAATTAAATACTATCCTAGTCAAGCTATTGATGATTTAGTTAAAGATATTAGCTTAAAGAATGATGCCTCTTATGAAGATTCTTCTTTAAGTATTTTAAGCATAGATAAGATTTCTTGTTCCAACAACGCCACAGAAATATCTGGAGAAACTTCAAACGAAATCGAAGGAATAAGTCTTAAGTATTCAACAAATGCTCAAATGGTAAAAAAGATTAATGATAACTATAATCAAATCCTAAATAAGATTAAATATAAAACTAAAGATATAGACTTCTCATTAAATACGATTCTTTTGTGACATAAGCAATTATTTAATGGAGTAGAAATTGATAAGAGATTGCATACTGGAGTATGAAAACAAGGACAAAACTATGTTAATCAAGAACCAATGGCTAGTGTTATTGCTACTCCCATCCTTATGAATGAATTAATGCTTTGATGAAAGCAAGAAGAAAGTTTACATCCTTTAATTAAGATACCTTTGTTTATTATTAACTTTTTAAGAATCCATCCTTTTGAAGATGGTAATGGCAGAATGAGTCGGTTAATTACTAACTATTTATTAATTGCTAATCATTATGATATTGCTAAATATATTTCCATTGAAAGTTATATGCTAAAGCATAAACAAGCATATTTTGCAGCTATTAGATCATCAACTAAAGGATGGGATGAAGAAACTAATAATGCTCAAGACTTTATTAAATTTAATTTAGATATGTTAGAAGATTGTTTTAAAGCATGAATGAATAATTTAGAGTTTCATCATCTAATTCAATCAAGAAAACTCAAGAAAAGAGATGTAGTCTTAATGATTATCAATGATTTGATTGAAAATAATATTCCGGTAACTAAATCTAGTATTAAAGATTCTATTAGAGCTAGGAATGTAGATATTAGTGAAGATAATATCAAAGATGCTTTAAAGAGTTTCTCTACTCAAGGACTATTACTTTTTAGAAGAACGAAAAGTTTTTCTTATTATGAATGTGATCATAAGAAGATTCAAAACAAGATTAAGCAGTTGATGAATTAAATAAAGATATTCATTAAAATCAATAACGTGCTTCTAGAGAGTAACTTCTTTTATTAAAATAGTTATCACAAAATTTTATTTTATAGGAATATAATTATTACAAATAATTAGGGTGATAGATATGAAACAAAGAAAAGCGTTTTGATTAGGTACAATGATTGCCTTGGGATCAGTTATTGCAAGTGGAGCTACAATGGCTGTAGTAAGTTGTTCACACGGAGATCCTTCATTAGATTCAACTCCACCAGCAGATCCTACAATTCCTCCTAATGGAGGACAACCTCTTCCTTCAAAACCTTCCACTCCTCCTGCTACAAAACCAACTCCAGTTGGATTCTTTGAATTTGATCCTGGAACACAAACCATTACTAAATATACTGGTGGACCAACAAGATTATTAACAATTCCTAATAAATTAAATGGAATTCCAGTTAAAAGAATTGCTCCAAGAGTATTTTATGGAGCTAGTATATATGGTGTAAAATTACCAGACCAATTAGAAGAAATTGGTGATGCCGCTTTTTGTGGAAACTATTTAACCGAATTGACTATTCCAGCATCAGTAAGAAAAATTGAACCAAATGCATTCATGTTAAATTTATATTTACAAAGCTTAACGTTTGAAGAAGGGAATCTAGAAGAAATTGGTGCTTATGCATTTAATTCATGTAAAGGACTTCTAAGTGTGCAACTACCAGACTCTTTAGCTAGACCAGAAGCTAAACCTCTAGGAGCTGGTTCATTCTGATCAGACCAAGGAACTTATGATGGAGTTCCTAAGAAGATATCAATGAAAGAAGGAACTAAATTTGATGGTTCTCGTTTTGATGTCTTTACTGCTAACTCTCAAATCTACACTAGAACTGGAGATACTTCTACTATTGACCCAACTTTACCAACTAACTTCAATAATGAGTTGTTTGAACAAGTAGTGGATGAAATCACTCGTATTACTGACTACAAGAAGTTTGATGCTGATGATATGGTATATGCAATTAATAATTATGCTAATGCAGACATTGTTAAAGCCATTAATGCCAATAAGAATCAAATGTTTACTAATGTGGGAAAGAATTTAGAAATTGCTAACATTAAAGTTTCTGCTCAAGCTGTTACTCCAGAAGATGTAAAAGTATTTATTCAAGGCATTCCATTAAGTGATGGAAGAATTGGTGAATGTACTACTATCTTTAAAGGATTTACTACCAATGCACCAATTCCTAGTGGATATGAATATAACCAATGAAAAGTAGGAGATACTTTTAAAAAAGGTGGATTTACATATCAAGTGATTAGAAATCCAAAGAGAACTTATTGATTAGATCAACCAAAGTATGCACTTGAATTAGTTGATGCAGATTTAAAGGAATGTAAATTAGATCATTTAGCTGATGATAATAGTGGAAAAATAAAATTTAGTGATGGTAGTAAAGGAAACTTAAGTCTTGATTTATTAATAATTGGACGTCATTCAATTTCTAAAGGAAACCAAGATGGATGTACTATTGGAAATGGTGAAACAATTAACATTCATATTCCAGATTCTGTGTATAACATTGAACATGAATCATTCTCTTATATTAATAACAAAGTCAATGAATTATATTTAGGAAATCGTTTAGAAATCATTGATGCTTATGTTTTCTGTAAATTACATTACAATGGAACTTTAACTATTCCAGAAACTGTAAATTATATTGCAGAAGGAGCTTTCTCTAATTCTGAAATTAGTGGGAAAGTAGTTTGACCAGCAAGAATAAAAGTTCTTCCTAAAGCATGTTTTTCTTGATGTGAAAACATTACTGAAATTGTTTTAAATGAAGGATTAGAAAGAATTGAAATGTGATCAATGTATGTAATGGGTGGAGTTTCTCATGACATTATTATTCCAGACTCAGTACAATATGTTGGTAGAATTGCCTTTGGTGGATGTTTTGGACATCCAATCACTGTATCTTACCCTCACCACTTAACTCTTACTAGTGTGCAATATGGAACATATACTAATTGAAACTACGTTCAAAGAAGTAAATAAGATTAATATATAAGGAATATAATTATTTTAGAAATAATTACAGGTGGTATATATGAAGCAAAAGAGAGCATGAAAATTAGGAGTGGCAATTGCATTAGGTTCACTAGTTGTAAGTGGATCTACAATGGCGGTAGTAAGTTGTTCACAAGGTAGCACTACTCCATCAAAACCAGAACCTACTCCGATTGAATTATTTGAATTTGATCCAAAGACTCAAACCATTACCAAATATAATGGCGGACCAACTCAATGTCTAACAATTCCTAATGAAATTGATGGATTGCCTGTAAAGAAGATTGCTCCTAGAGTATTTTATGGAACAGGTGCTTTTGCAGTACAACTACCAAATCAATTAGAAGAAATTGGTGATTATGCTTTCTGTGGTAATTATTTATTTGAACTAACTATACCAGCATCTGTAAAAAGAATTGGTGATAGAGCTTTCTTATTAAACTCATGACTTCAAAGAGTTACCTTTGAGGAAGGAAACCTTGAAGAAATAGATGCCTATGCCTTTAATTCATGTAAAGGACTTTTAAGTATTCAACTACCTGACTCTTTAGCTAATCCTGAAGCAAAACCTTTAGGAATTGGTTCATTCTGATCAGAACAAGGAACTTATAATGGAGTTCCTAAGAAAGTATCTATGAGAGAAGGAACTAAACTAGCTGGTTCTCGTTTTGATGTCTTTACTGCAAATTCTGAAATCTATACCAGAACTGGAACTAATACAACTGTTGACCCAAATTTACCAACTAAATTCAATAGTAAACAATTTCAACAAGTAGTAAATGAAATTACACATATTACTAACTACAATAACTTTGATGCTGATGATATGGCATATGCCATTAACAATTATAGTAATGCAGAAATCGTTTCTGCTATTAATGCAAATCAAAATGAAATGTTTAACAATGCAGGAGCAAACTTAATGATTGCTGATATTGCTGTTTCAGCAGAAGTTAATAAACAAAACGTCAATGTAATTATTGATGGAGTTCCATTAAGTAATGGAAGAATTGGTCAATATACAGTGACATTTAAAGGATTTACAAGAAATGCACCAATTCCATCAGGTTACCAATATGATAGATGAAACATTGGAGATAGATTCTTAAAGAATGGATTTATGTATCAAGTGATTAGAAATCCAAAAAGAACTTATTGACCAAACCAACCTAAATATGCACTAGAATTAGTGGATGCTGATACTAATACATGTAAATTAGACCATTTAGCTGATGACAATAGTGGAAGAGTATCATTTAATGATACTATTAAAGGAAACTTGAGTCTTGATGTATTAGTTATTGGACGTCATTCAATCTCTAAAGGCAGTCAAAATGGATGTACTATTGGAGATGGACAAAATATTAGAATCCGTATTCCTGATTCAGTTTATAACATCGAACATGAATCATTTGCTAACATTACAAATAAAGTAGATGAATTATATTTAGGAAACCGTTTAGAAGTTATTGATGCTTATGTTTTCTGTAGAATGCATTATTCTGGAACTTTAAATATTCCTAAAACAGTAACTTATATTGCAGAAGGAGCTTTCTCTGATTCAGACTTTACTGGAACAGTTGTTTTACCACCAAAACTAAAAGTACTTCCTAGTGCATGTTTTTCTTGATGTAGACGTATTAATGAAGTTATTTTAAATGATGGATTAGAAAGAATTGATATATGAGCAATGTATGCAATGGATGGAGTTGATCACGACATTAATATCCCTGACTCAGTACAATATATTGCTTCTAGTACTTTTGGTGGATGTTTTGGACATAAGATTACTGTTTCATATCCTGCTCATTTAAATTTAAGTTCTGGACAAATTGATAATTATGGTCAAGGCTTCAAATGAAACTTTGTTCCAAGAAGTTAATCAGATTAATATATAAGGAATATAATTATTTTAGAAATAATTACAGGTGGTATATATGAGACAAAAGAGAGCATGAAAATTAGGGGTAGCAATTGCATTAGGTGCACTAGCTGTTAGTGGAGCTACAATGGCTGTAGTGAGTTGTTCACAAGGAAGTGATGCAACTACTCCTTCAAAACCAGAACCTACTCCAGTAGAATTATTTGAATTTGACCCAAGCACACAAACCATTACCAAATATAATGGAGGGGAAACTCAATATTTAACTATTCCTAATGAAATTGATGGAGTACCTGTAAAGAAAATTGGTCCTAAGGTATTTTATGGAAAATCTATCTTTGTTGTACAACTACCAAATCAATTAGAAGAAATTGGTGACTCTGCTTTTTGTGGAAACTATTTATTTGAACTAACTATACCAGCATCTGTAAGAATTATTGGCGATCGTGCATTTCAATTAAATGAATATTTACAAAAAGTTACCTTTGAAGAAGGTAATCTAGAACAAATTGGGGTGTCTGCATTTAATTCATGTGATAAGTTATTAAGTGTGCAATTACCTGACTCTTTAGCTAACCCTGAAGCTAAACCACTAGGAGCTGCTTCATTCTGATCGGAACAATTAAATTATTGAGGAACTCCTAAGAAAGTTTCTATGAGAGAAGGAACTAGATTACAAGGTTCTCACTATGATGTCTTTACCGTAGATTCTGAAATCTATATTAGAAATGGTATTAGTACCACTGATCCTAATAAACCAACAGAGTTTAATGCTAACCGTTTTATTCAAGTAGTTAATGAAATTACTAATATTACTGACTACAAGAAGTTTGATGCTGAAGATATGACTTATACTATCAACAACTATTCTAATGCTGAAATTGTTGCAGCAGTTAATAAAAATAAGAATGAAATGTTTACTAATCCAGGAGAAAATCTAGGCATTGCGAATATTAAAGTTTCTGCAATTCAAAATGGACAATCAGTAAATATTATTATTGATGGAGTTCCTGAAAGTAACGGACAAATCTGAAAATATACCACTACACTAAGAGGATTTGATAAAGCTGCACCAATTCCTGCAGGATATGAATATAATAAGTGAGCCATTGGTGATACATTTGAAAAAGATGGATTTACTTATGAAATGATAAGAAACCCAAAGAGAACTTTCTGACCTAATCAACCTAAATATGCACTTAAGTTAGTTGATGCTGATTTAACTAAATGTAAATTAGACCATATGGCAGATGATAATACTGGTAAAGTAACAACTAGTAATGACAATAAAGGAAAATTAAGTCTTGATGTATTAGTTATTGGAAGTAACTTGATTTGTAAAGAATACAACAAAACTTATACCTTAGGACAAGGTGAAGCAATTAATTTAATTGTTCCAGATTCTGTTTATAAGATTGAATATGAAGCTTTTGGAAATATTAGTAATCAAGTTACTCAATTTAGTTTAGGAAGACGTCTAGAAAGCATTGATGACAGTGCATTCAATGAACTTCATTACTCTGGAACTTTAAATATTCCTAAAACTGTAGCATATATTGGTAATTCAGCTTTTGCTTGTTGTGACTTTACGGGAAAGATTGAACTTCCTCCTAAATTAAAAGTTCTTCCATATAACTGTTTCACTTGATGTGCAGGTGTGAGTGAATTTGTAATTAATGATGGATTAGAAAGAATTGAAACCGGATCAATGTATATTTTAAAAGGTGTTAGTAAAGATATCTATATTCCTGATTCAGTACAATATATTGGTGGAGTTGCATTTGGTGGATGTATTGGACATCCAATTACTGTATCATATCCTCATCACTTAAGTGTTACTAGTGGACAATATGGAAACTATACTAATTGAAAATTTGTTCAAAGAAGCAATTAAGAGTTTATTTATTAATGAAAATTTTTAAAGATTAAAGTATTTGAATAATTTAAGGTATTACAAACAAGTTCTGGTAAATTCTTTAATACTCCATAACTAATTTGTTTGGTTTGGTTAAGTTGATTATGTAGATAAATAAAAGAATAGATAAGAATATTTTCTATTAATAAATAAACTC
>RCNH01000798.1_pt1 | contig 11941 bp, 9 predicted proteins | sample 2041161 | NCBI WGS metagenome assembly RCNH01 (sample SAMN09708215, study PRJNA481090) | Feces metagenome, whole genome shotgun sequencing project. | biome: feces | host: Leptonychotes weddellii | place: Antarctica: Sion Island | collected 2010-03-01 | reverse complement strand
TATTATAACAGATTGCTTTTTCCTTGCAAAGGGAATTTTTTTACTTCCTGATTCCAGCCGATCCGACACTTTTCCTATACAAAGCGGTGCAGTCCCAGCCCCTCAACCTGATACACCTCATCGCACACATCCTCAATTTCTTCCATGTGGTGGCTGGCAAGTATAACGAGTTTTCCCTGGGCTTTTGCCTTGCTGATGATCTCCACTACATCCCGGACACCCTGCTTATCCAGGCCATTGGTTGCCTCATCCAGAATCAGAATATCCGGGTCATCCATGATTGCCTGGGCAATTCCCAGGCGCTGGCGCATCCCAAGGGAATATTCTCCTACCTTTTTCCTAGCTTTTTTGCAAAAATCAGCAATCCTGCTATGAGCAGCACAAAAACACATACCGAACTTATTATTTTCAGGCAGCTGTTACCCGAAAATTAAGGAGCTGAAAATGCACAATTCAGCAGGGAAAAGGCGAAATGAAAAAGCACACCATGTCCATGTGAGAAAGATGCTCAGAGTTTGAATCATAACAAACCCACTCATTCTTTCGGATTTCCTGGCTGTCAGAGAACTCAGGTAGGTAAATCTCCCGCAGCATGGCATCAAAATATGTCTTTGACAGCCTTGCGGTCAGTCCATGTATTTCAGTGGCTTCCCGATCAGAGGCCAGACTGCATCGATTTTGATGTTCCAATCCGGGTAGTCTATGGCCACTCTGTTCTCACCTGCCGGAGCATCCTTTTCCGGCTTTGACTGGGGCTGGGAAACCGCTTCTGTCCCGGAAGAAGGTTGATTTTCCGAAATCTGAGACTCAACTTGGGATTTTTCCAGAGGTTGGGGGAGAATCTTCCCGGCTTTTCTGCTGAGGAATCCCCCTGCCGCAGCCAGGCACAGCAGCACCGCAGCCAATATGACCCTCGTTATGTCCCTACAGCTAATTTGAGGAGCAGACAGGCAGCCTGCCTTGCAGGAATGGGAATCCATCTGACACATTCTGCATAAAAAACGCTGATGATATAGTAACATTGGGAAAAAGCATGAGAGAGCCCCGCCACCGGGAGCCGAACAACTCTGCCGCAGTATCTTAAACAGTCATGTATCCTGCTGCTCCATCCAGGTGTTTCGCTGCTGCGAAATCATATCCTGGAGGATATTTTCAGGAGTACAAGCTTGGGGCGATGTTTTCCTGATCTACAGAAAAGATGGCCGCATCCGCTGTCTTTGTACAGACGGATACGGCCATCTCCTATGCATTTATCGCCTGCTATCGCAAGCACAAATATCCGGGTTGGAAATCACAGTGATACGGTTTTAAGCAGTCTCCCGCAGGGGCAATCAGACACGGTCAATCCAGATGGGGCTGGACCATGCCATATGCTCGTCAGGCTGAGTCACACGGATGTAATAGTAGTCGCTGTCACCGGTGGCATACTCATCAAAAGCCGCATCGCAATGCATGGAATCCGGCTCCCAGGTTCTGATGACTTCATTGTTCCGCAGCAGGTCTACCTTTACATTCTGCGTTCCAAAAACACTCACTTCAAAATGAGCAGGTGCATCCTTGGACATGGTGAGCTCACTGCCCATCATATGCCCATTGACCTTCAGGGAAACCAGAATTCTGGCACCGGTGGTGCCATAGGTACGGCGGTCATACATAGCGTCCCAGATACCCTCTCTGTCGTGGGTAGGCGTAAAGAAAGCCACAATACCACCTTCCACACCGTGCTCCATCTGGTGAGAGTCACTGCCGGCAGTAAAGCCCATGCGGTGGCCTCTTGCCAGAGCGTCCTGAACACTGTGTCTGGGCATCTTCTTGATGTTCTTGGTATACTTGCTGGTGCTTTCGTAATCCTCATAAGGAGCATGGCGGGACATGATCTCTGCAAGGCGCTCCACCTGATCGTCGTGGAAAGACCAGTCTGTTGCAGCACTCACCATACCCCAGTCAGCAGCGGGATGATGAGGAATACAGATGCCTCTGTAATTTTTAATGCTTGCATACAGATCGGTAGGAGTAATGCCGCTCTGCTCACCGGAACGGAACAGATCGCCCTCGTTATCCCGGTAATACACATTCTTATGGCCGAAGTCATACTGATACTCGTTGGGAGTCCACTCATAGGACAGCAGGCAGGTCAGCTCATTGTCCACATTCATCAGGTTGGCGGTAGTACGCATCAGCTCCCATTCGGACTCAGAAATCCAATCGGGATAGCAGTCATGGTCCGTCAGACAGGAAACCTGCAGATCTGCCTTTGCACGGCTCCGACGGTAATACTGATCGATGGTGCCCATGCCATCGGAAATACCGCTCTGGCCATGGATATCACCGAAAATCAGCTTGCAGCTATAGCCGTTGCTCCGGAGCCATTCGGTGACCTCTTCATCGGTGTGCTTATCCAGGTGCTTTTCAGCAGCAATGGGAATGCAGAACTGAGTCTCGGCCATTTCCTTTGCTGTACCCTTCCGGCTGTCCACCACCTCAGGGGTCACCCTGGTCAGAACCACCTGAGCATTGCGGTCATAGTGGCCGTTGCGGTGGGAGAACTGCCAGGGGACAATGATCTCTTCCCCTTCGCCAAGCAGCACACTGGGATGGGTGGCACAGTGAATGTCCTCATAGGAAACCATTGCAGGCTCGCTCCAGGGGCCGTTATTTCTGCGGTAGCGCAGATGGAGCGCATCTTTACTCCAGGTATAGGTCAGAACCTGGAAACCGTCCTTCTTACCGGCTGCATTCAGATCCATATACCAGCCCACATTGTGCGCAATGGTGACAGGCTCCTCAGCCAGCACCTCAGATTCAGAGGCTTTGATGTCCGCAGAGCAGACAGAGAAGGCAGCACCGTAACCGAAGGTATACCAGCAGACAGTTGCACCGACTGCAGAAGGAATGACACGAGAACTGCAGGTCCACTCCTCGGTCTTGTCCAGCATAACCTCAGCAGTCCAGCCGTTTTTGGTTTTTGCCTTAGCCAGGGTGTGATAAGCGCCGCCGCAGTAAGCATCGCAGGAAAGATACAGGATGCCGTCTCCGCCCTCGCAGCCAGTGACACGGTAAGTCTCCTCTGCTTCAAAGACGGATTCCTCTTTCAGGATCTCTTCTCCTGTCAGAGCACACATCATGCTCTTAGCACCGCCCCGATACTGCCGGGTCCACAGCAGATAAAGCTCCTGATTCCAGATGCAGAAGCTGGGATACAGTTCTGCCACGCCGAAGGAAACTGTAGTAGTCTCACTCCAGACTCCGTCCCGCACAGAGCGGACACAGATTTTCCAGCCCTTGTTCTCAGTCTCGCTCCATGCATACCAGACAGCACCGCCGAAAGCTATGCTCACAGGATAGAGCACTTCGCCGCTGCCGGAAATAACCCTGACATCCTCCAGGTGGTCGCCCACCAGAATGCCGGTTTCCAGCTCGTCATGCTTCTTTGCAAACTTCTGATAGTGGACTCGAAGCTGATCGTGATCCATAGCAGCGCCGGGAAACTGTGCGCTGTATTCAATCAGGTTGGTTACACCAATACCATTCGGTGCAGTAGGAATATTCATAACCATAACATCCTCCATTTTTGAATTTTAATCTGTTTCGTGTTTACCAACGCCGGCCGGGGGCTGAACCCTTCTGGCGCAGAATGCAAGGACAAACAAAGTGACCACATAGGGCAGCATCTGAATCAGCTGGGACGGGACTCCCTGCCCCTGCAGATAAATCTGAACCGCATCACAGAAGCCGAACAGCAGAGCACACAGCACAATGTGAATGGGATTATATCTGCCCAGAATCGCAATGGCGACCGCAATATAGCCACGGCCCGCAGTCATGCCCCGAACAAACATATTGAGCTGATCGAGAGACAGGAAGGCACCGCCATAGCCCGCCAGTGCACCGCAGATCAACACACCGGAATACTTAAGTGCGTGAACCCGCAGGCCCATAGAGCTGGCAGCCTTGGGATTTTCACCAACCATCCGCAGCCGCAGGCCGTAGGTGGTTTTAAAGAGGACAATCCAGCTGACCGCAACCACAGCAATCATGACCAGGAAGTTAAAGGACTGGGTATTGATAATGGGAATGGGGCCGCCCAGGTTGCCTTCAATAGAAGCAACCATTTCAGAGGTTCCCTTGTTGCCCCAGACAACCTGCATCATCAGCGTGGTAATTGCAGTGGCAAGCAGATTAAGGCCGACACCACTGATTACCTGATTCACCCGATAGCGGATGCACAGAACACCGTGGAGCAGCGCAATCAGCATACCGCCCAGAACAGCACACAGCAGGCCAACGGCAACGCTGTCTGTATAATAGGAACCAACAACGCCGCAGAATGCTCCGCACATCAGCATGGATTCCAGTCCCAGGGCCATAACACCGCCCCGCACAGAGAATGCGCCGCCGACAGCTGCAAAGATCAGAGGAATTGCCATATAGACCGAGGAACCCAGAATCGGGATCAGATAGGAAAAGATCACGCTCATTTCTGATTACCTCCCTGAACAGCCGGTTTATTTTTCTGCAAAGACTTTTTTCCGCTGTGGAAATGCTGCCGCATCAGCTTGATAAGCAGCGGGGCAGAGACAAAAATAACCACCATTGCCTGAATAACATCTACAAACTCAATGGGAATACCGGTAGTCCGATTGAGCTCCATGGCACCCGCCCGGAGAATGCCGAAGATAAGGCCCGCAAAAATCGTGCCTACAGGGCTTTCCGCAGCCAGGGCAGAGACGGCAATACCGTTGAAGCCGTATCCGGGTGAAAAATCACTGATGAGCCGCCGGTCTACACCCAGAACCTGGTTGACACCTGCCATGGCTGCCAGCGCACCGGACACACACATCGCGATTACCAGGGTTCTGTTTACAGGAATACCGGCCGTCTCGGAAGCCTTTTTATTAAGGCCCACAGCCCGGATTTCATATCCCACCGTGGTGCGGTCAATGAGCCACTTCACCACAAAGCAGGCAATCACCGCAATAAATATAGCTGCTGTTACCTGATACTTGGGAATGATACGGGGCATCTGTGCTGCTTCCACCACCCGATCAGACTGGGCAATGGGACTTCCTTCCGCCAGCAGCACACCGTTGAGAAGATAGCCCACAATATAGGTGGCAATGGAATTGAGCATAACGCCTGCAACCACCTCATTGGAGCCGAATTTGACCTTCATAAAGCCAATGATGGCAGCATAGGCAGCGCCGAAAATCATACCGCAGAGGATTGCCAGGGGCAGATGTATAAACCCGGGGAGTCCCAGATCTACAGTGCCGATCAGAGCAGCACCCAGGGCTCCCATGTACATCTGGCCTTCTACGCCCAGATTGATCAGAGAAGCCTTCTTTGCAAAGGTAAATGCCAGTCCGGTGAAAATCAGAGGGGTTGCCTGGGTCAGCATCCGGGCAACGCCCCGAAGACTGCCGAAGGCACCGGAACAGATGGCTCCATAAGCTTCAAAGGGGTTATATCCGCATACAGCCAGGATAACAGCACTGATGACCAATGAGACCAGCAAAGCCAGAACGGACATCATAGCTCCGCTGCTGCACACTTTGTCCCAGTGTTCCTTCAGCGCATTTTGAGGTTTTGAAGTCATTGAGATACCTCCTCTTCAATGCTGCTGCCAGTCATCAGAAGTCCCAGCTCCAGCTCATTGAAAACGTCATGGGCACTTTCCGCCACAATCCGGCCATCATAGATAACCGCAATCCGATCACTCAGTCGGCGCACCTCATCCAGATCCGCAGACAGCAGCAGCACTGCCTTTCCCGCATCCCGCAGATCCAGCAGGCGGTTATGAATAAATTCCTGAGCACCAACATCCACACCACGGGTAGGCTGGGCAACAATGAGCACATCAGGATTTTCACTGAATACCCGGGCAATGACCACCTTCTGCTGGTTGCCGCCGGACAGAGAACTACAGGCAGAAGTCGTATTCTCTGCCTTCACCTGATACTCTTCCTTCTTTTCTTCTGCAAACTGGTGGATCACCTTTGTTTTCCGAATCCCGTGTTTTTCAAACTTTCTGCTGCGGTGGTAGCCCAGAATGATGTTGTCCTCAATGCTCATAGACAGCACAAGTCCCCGTTCCAGACGGTCTTCCGGGATATGTCCCACGCCCGCCTCAAGAAAATCTGCGCTGTTTCCGCTGAGAGGCTTTCCGTCCTTCAGCAGCTCCATGGAATCGGGCTTACGCAGTCCGGTCAGCACTTCAATCAGTTCAGACTGACCGTTTCCTTCGATTCCGGCAATTCCCAGAATTTCGCCCTTGCGAAGCTTCAGGGAAATGTCCTTTAATACGGGAATATTCTTAACCGTCAGATTCAGGTTCCTGACCTCATAGGCCACTTCTCCGATCTTCTCACTTCTTCGGGCAATATCCAGGTTTACTTCCCTGCCCACCATCATCAGTGCCAGATCATTGATGCTGCATCCCGCAGCAGGAACGCCGCCATCAATCATCACACCGGATCTGAGCACAGAAAGACGATCTGCAATGGCTGCCGTCTCTCTGAGCTTATGTGTGATGATGATGATGCTTTTTCCGGCCTTTTTCAGATCTCTCAGCACAGCAAACAGCTCCTGAACCTCCTGAGGTGTCAAAACTGCTGTAGGCTCATCCAGAATCAGGATTCTGGCGCCCCGGTACAGTGCCTTCAGGATTTCCACACGCTGCTGTTCACCCACCGACAGGGTCTGAACCTTGGCATTTGCATCGATGCCGAAGTTATATTTGTCAATCATTTCCTGAACCTTCCGGGCTGCCTCCCTGTAGGAAATGAAGGGGCCCTTACTCGGTTCACTGCCCACAATGATATTTTCAGTAACGGTCATCACAGGGGTGAGCATGAAGTGCTGATGCACCATACCGATTCCCAGCTTGATTGCCTGAGCCGGATGCTTTACATCCACTTTCTCCCCATCAATCAGGATTTCTCCGCAGTCCGGCTGAAGCATTCCATAAAGAATGTTCATCAGCGTTGACTTACCGGCACCATTTTCTCCCAGGAGAGAATGGATTTCACCCTTTGCTACTGAAAAATTCACGTTGTCCAATGCCCGTGTGGCACCGAACGTCTTTGTAATGCCACGCATTTCAACAGCATTTACCATATCATTTCTCCCATTGTCCCAATTTCTCAAACACCCCTGCTATGGTAACCCAAAGCAGGGGTGCTGGAAGCTCTGTATTATTTGCCGTACTGGTTGGCGGTCAGCCAGGTTTCCATCTCTTCTGCAGTCTCGGGGGGAACCAGAGTACCGTCAGAAACCATCTGCTGGATTTCGTCAAAACTCTTCTTCAGTTCCTCAGGCAGTTCCACATTGGAGCTCTCTGCATCGAATCCAACAGCGCCTTCCTTCAGGCCGGAGATATGCAGACCGGCAGTCCAGGTGCCGTCCATGAAAGCCTTAATCTCGTTATAAACCATAGCATCAACAGCACGGGCAGAAGTACCCACAATGTTGTCGGGCTGGAGGTAGTTCACGTTTGCACCCACAGCAAAGCTGTAAGCACCGGCTTCCACAGAGGCATTGTACACGCCCATGCCGGAACCGCCGGCAATTGCCTGAATAAAATCAGCGCCCTGGTTGTACATACTCATAGCCATTTCCTTTGCAGTACCCGGGTCGTTAAAGCTGTCCACGCAGCCCTCCAGAACGGTCACGTCAGGGTTGACATACTTTGCACCTGCGGTATAGCCAACAACACCGCATCTCAGGGCGGGGTTGTCCTGGCCCAGAATCACGCCGATAACATTCTGCTCATTGGCAAACTTCATGTCGCTGAGAGTACCCAGACCAGCAGCAACACCGGCCATAAAGGTCTGCTCCTGCCACTTGGTAGCAACTGCGCTCACATTGGGCAGATCCAGGAAGGAGTCAACATGGGAGAATTTCTGCTCGGGGAAATCGCCTGCAACTTCAGTAATTGCTTCGCTCATATCTGTACCGATGCCGATAATCAGATCATACTCTTCCGTCTCAGCCATGCTGCGTAAATTGGGAGCAAAGTCGCTGAAAACAGCGGACTCCAGATAGTCGAACTCAATGCCGAGATCCTTCTGTGCCTTGGTCATGCCATCATAAGCCATATCGCAGAAGTTCTTGTCGCCCAGTCCGCCGGTACCCAGAACCAGGCCAATCTTGCAAGCCTGGTTTTCAGCAGGCTTCTCTTCCTTACTGCCGCACGCAGCCAGGGAAACCAGCATCATGGCGCACAGCAGGAGTGCAGTCAATTTACGAATTCTCATTGTTATATCTCCTTTATTGCGTTGTTGAAACCTCTAAGTGCTCAGGTTTCTCTTTCCTTCTGTATTATATCTATATAAGAAAAACCGGTCAATAAAGCCAATTGACCGGTTTTGGTAAGTTTTTTACTTTTCAGAATCTGCAAAAATAATTCTGTACTTTTATGATGTTTTATGGGAGTATTTTGACATTCGATCCAGCTCCGGAGAGACACCCTTGTAGCGTTTGTACATTCTGGTAAAATATCCGGCAGAGGTATAGCCCACCCGCTCTGCTATGGTTCCAACCCGGAGATCTGTAGTACGGAGCAGCTCCTGTGCACGGTCAAGTCTGTAAAGCGTGAGATAGACATTGAAATTCTGTCCCACTTCCTCCTTGAACTGTCTGGAAAAATATCCCGGAGAACGGTAGACCTGCTGCGCAACCTCTGCAAGAGACAGATTCTCCATGTAGTGCTGGTGAATGTATTCCAGCGCCTCCGAAATAGAAGAAGAACATCTTCCCAAATAGCTGCTGCTGATTCCCGCAAGAAATTCCCGGCTGCGCTGAATGCACTGATCCATGCTCTGAGAAATCACCATCGTCTGTTCCGATTCTTCTGTTTCCTGATAGTACCGTTCCTCCAGGGAAAGCACCATTCTACGGCAGCAGTCCACCGCCCACTCCACGTCTCCGGCCCCGGGAACCCCTATATTACGGAACCAGAGTTCCAGCTGTTCTCCGGCCTCCGGATATCGGCGCTGAGCTGTCAATTCCAGAATCTCCTGACGCTGCTCCAGAAGTGCCTCCCGGTTCAGCGGCTGACGCTTCTGAAGCTCCTCAAAATAAACAGTCGTCTCTGCTCCGCTGAAAAAGTTTCCCAAACGGGCAGTGCTGGCTTCCCGAAGGGCAAGCGGAAATTCTGACCGGCGATAAAATACGGAACTGATGCCGATTTTTCCACGAAGACAGAGCGCCTGCTCAAATCTGGCAATCAGCCCTGACATCTCTTGATCGGTCTGCAGAACTGCATAATCCTGCCCCTTATCACAGGCAATCACCGCATAAATTCCGCACTGCTCACTGACTGTCTTGGAAAACTGCGCCACTCTGTGCCATTCCTCGGGAGAATCTGTAGCTGCAACGCAGAGCAGCCGATAGGGAATCTGATCCGCCATCCCCTGCATTCTCCAGAAGGTATCTGCGAAATTGGGCTGTTCCTGCATATGGTAGTAATTATATAGGTCAATGCATCCGCTGAGATAGACATCCTTTACTTTTCCATTTACCTTACTCTCCTTGAGCGCAGAAACCTCCCCAACCAGCCGGGTAATATCCGATACTCTCAATTCGGATTTCAGCAGGTATTCCTTTGCTCCCAGGGACACTGCCTCCTGAGCATAGCTGAACTCCGCATAATTGGTCAGAATCACAAATACCGTAAAGGGCAGCACTTCAACTGTACGGCGCATCAGCTCCAGGCCGTCCATCCCCGGCATTCGAATATCCGTAATCACCAGGTCCGGTTTCTCATTCATGATCTTCTGAAACGCTTCGCTGCCGTTGGATGCAGATACAACATGGTGCTTTTCAGGGGTACGTTCAATGCAATACAAAAGCCACTGGCATATTGGTGTTTCATCATCTACTACTACAATATTTAAACGCAAGCAATGTCACCCCTTTCTATGTTTCCGCAGGCAGCGTAAACGTGATTTTCGTCCCTCTTCCCACCTGGCTGTCGATGCGCAGACCATATTCAGCACCGTAGCACAGCTGAATACGCTCGTGAACATTCCGAAGACCCACATGGTTCAGAGGAACATCCTTTTTCAGAATCGTTTTGCGTGTGTCATCGGACATACCCACACCGTCATCCTCCACCACAATCAGCAGATTGCCGTCCTTTTTGCAGGCAGAAATCCGGATGTGGATAAAGTCCTTTTCCATGCCATGGAAAATTGCATTTTCCACCACCGGCTGAAGAATCAATGCCGGCACCTGAATATTCAATACCTCTTCATCAATATCATAACTGGCCTCAAAGGCATTGCGATACCGATACCATTGCAGCTTGACATAGCTCTTTAAGGTATCCATTTCCTTGCTCAGGGGGATAAATTCCGAGGATCGGGTAAGTGTATCCCGGAGCAGCTTGGAAAAATAGAAAAGCATCTCCCCTGCATCTTCTGTCTGTCCCATTTCCAGCATGAAGCGAATGGAGGTCAGGGTATTGTGAATAAAATGGGTGTTAATCTGCGCATGGAGAAAATCCATTTCCGCCACACGCTTTTCCTGCTCGCTTCTGCGGACAGTGGTAATGAGATTGTTCATTTCCTCAACCATCGCATTGAAGGAGTCCTCAATGGAGCCGAATTCATCATCCTTTTCCACAACCAGCCGGACAGACAGATCATCCTGAATGGTTTTTTCCATTCCGTCTCGAATGCGGGAAACCCGGTGCAGAAGCTTCCTGGACAGCACTGCAATGGCTGCAATGGCCAGGACTGCGCCCACTCCAATGGACAGGAAAATGGTATTTCTCACATCTATCAGGGTGCCAAATACCATCTGCTCATCCAGATCCTCCACCAGAAGCCAGTTACTGGCAGGAATCTCCGCAAACAGCCGCAGCTTTCCATCCACAATGCCGTTTTTGATTCTCTTGTCAAACCGGAGACTCTCAAGCTGGCTGCGGTTCCATCCGTAATCAGTCCCAATCTTCCGCTTATCCCGGCCAGACTGAATGAGTCCGTCGCAATCGATAATCTGAAGGGAGGTGTTTCCGTTTTCAAAGGAGCTGCAGGGTTTAAAGAGAAGCAGTTCCGACGTGTTCACAACCACAAAGCCCTGCGGTTCTCCGTTGAGCAAGTCCCGCATAGGACACACAATCTGGAAGGAATAGGTCATAACGTCCTTGGATCTCGGTTCGTAATGCACCGGAAGCAAAACAACATCCGCAGAGCCATCCATCAGCGAAGCACAGCGTGGGTCCTCTGCAATCTGCTTCCAGCTATAGAGCTCCGAATGATAGGGCGATACCTGCAGGCCGTCGCTGCCAAGCACATACACCTCCGTGAGAGATGCGCCATTCGTATGAGAACTATCAAACTCACCCTGGAGCGCTGTTAAAATCCCATGGATTTCCTTCTCCGTATTTTCACCCGGATTCTTCACCAGCTTCAAAATACGGTTATTGGCAGCAACCCGGTTGCAGAAATGAATTGCTTCCGCAAGAGAATTTCCTGTTGCGCCTGCCATCTGATTCAGGGCCGACTGATTCAGACGGATAAATTCCATGCCCACTGTCTGTCTTGCCTGGATATATACTCCAATGCCTGCCATGGTAAGCAGCACGATAAAACACGCCAGCAAAATCAGGAAAATACGTATAACAAACGATTTTCTCCAGTCCATCTCTCCAGTCTCCCCTCTCTGCAAAATTCCTTTTTAATACTAATATTAGAGCAACAGAATCTGATTTGTCAAGCAAAATCAAGCTTCATCCGCTTGCGATGTCCAAAGAGACCCTATTACAGATATAAAAGAAGCCGTGATACACATATCACAGCGGTCTTTCTTCGGTGCAGTCTTGTCAGGGAGATTCCGGAGGCTTATAATCAGAATCAGAAAGTTTATTTATTTCTTTGTCCCTTTTGCTGCTGCATTCCTACTTTACTGGTGTAAGGCCCTTACAGAAACACAAAGG
>RCNH01000797.1_pt1 | contig 11942 bp, 7 predicted proteins | sample 2041161 | NCBI WGS metagenome assembly RCNH01 (sample SAMN09708215, study PRJNA481090) | Feces metagenome, whole genome shotgun sequencing project. | biome: feces | host: Leptonychotes weddellii | place: Antarctica: Sion Island | collected 2010-03-01 | reverse complement strand
ATGCTAAAATTATCACATCGGATGATGAAGTAAAAATCTAAAACATTAAAATATGTCACTTATCAAATCCATTTCCGGTATTCGCGGAACAATCGGTGGCGAGCAGGGCACAAATCTCACGCCCCCCGATGTGATTAAATTTACAACTGCTTATGCACGTCTCATCGCACAACGCAACAACGGTAAACGACTCACCATTGTCGTTGGTCGTGATGCCCGTATCTCAGGCGAGCTGATGGCCGACCTCGTGGAGGGTACACTTTTGGCTTGCGGTGTAGATGTTATCAATATCGGTCTTTGCACCACCCCCGGAACAGAGATGGCCGTTATCCACAAGAAGGCCGACGGCGGTATCATCATCACCGCTTCACACAACCCCCGTCAGTGGAACGCCCTCAAGTTGCTCAATGCACAGGGCGAGTTCCTCACAGCTGCTGAGGGTCAGCAGGTTTTGGCCATGGCCGAGGAGGAGAACTACGAGTACCCCACCATCGACCAAATCGGTCACGTCATCTCGCGCGAGGACTACAACGACGAGCATATCCGCCGCGTATTGGAGTTGCCTCTGGTGAATGTGGAGAAGGTACGCGCACGCAAATTCAAGGTCGTAATCGACGCCGTGAACTCGGTGGGCGGTATCGTGATGCCCAAGTTGCTCCGCGAGTTGGGTTGCGAGGTCGTAGAGCTCAACTGTGAGCCTACCGGCGAGTTCGCACACAACCCCGAACCCCTGCCCCAGAACCTGACCGACATCTCAAAGGTCATCGTTCGCGAGAAGGCCGACCTCGGTATTGTGGTAGACCCCGATGTGGACCGTTTGGCATTTGTCAATGAGGACGGTTCGATGTTCGTCGAGGAATACACCCTTGTAGCCGTGGCAGACTACATTCTGTCGCACAAGGTGGGCAACACCGTTTCGAACCTCTCATCGTCACGCGCCCTGCGTGATGTGACTGAGCGTCACGGTGGCCACTACACCGCAGCGGCTGTCGGCGAGGTGAACGTCACCACCAAGATGAAGGAGGTCGGTGCAGTCATCGGCGGCGAGGGCAACGGCGGAGTCATCTACCCCGAGTTGCACTACGGTCGTGATGCACTGGTCGGCACGGCTCTCTTCCTCACCTACCTGGCAGAGAAGCAGATGACCATGACCCAGCTGCGTGCCACCTACCCCGCTTACTACGCTTCGAAGAACAAAATCGAGCTGACACCCGCCATCGATGTGGACAAGGTATTGGCCACCATCAAGGAGCGTTACAGCAACGAGCAGGTCAATGATATTGACGGTGTGAAGATTGACTTCCCCGAGAACTGGGTACACATGCGTAAGTCGAACACCGAACCCATCATCCGCATCTACACCGAAGCCAAGTCGATGGAAGAGGCCGATGCATTGGCACAACGCTTTATCAACGAGCTAAAGGAAATCAGCAACATCTAAAAGACAGATAGTATGACACACAAGTAGCGATGCCTGCCGCTCTCCGCCCACAGACGAAGAGGGGAGCATCGCTACTTTTGTTTGGATACCCTTTCCGAGGGTGTCGGGACAGAAAGAGGTGACTTTTCGCGGCGGAGGAGACTTCCGTTGGCAAGGCACTTGCAGTGATAATTTATCAACCAAAATAAAACCTAATCATGGAGAAAGTAAAACAGTATGTAGAAGCCCACAAGGAGCAGTTCGTCGAGCAGTTGTTCAACCTGCTGCGTATTCCCTCCATCAGTGCACAGTCGGAGCACAAGCCCGACATGAAGCGTTGCGCCGAGTTCCTGGCTGCCGCTCTGGTAGAAGCCGGTGCCGACCACGCCGAAGTGATGCCCACAGAGGGTAACCCCGTAGTTTTTGCAGAAAAAATCATAGACCCCGCCGCCAAGACCGTGCTGGTCTACGGACACTACGATGTGATGCCCGTTGATCCGCGCAACGAATGGAACACCGAGCCTTTCGAGCCGGTCATCAAGGACGGCAGAATCTGGTGCCGCGGTGCCGATGACGACAAGGGACAGTTGTGGATGCACGCCAAGGCTTTCGAGGCCATGTGTGCCACCGACTCGCTGCCCTGCAACGTGAAGTTCATGTTGGAAGGCGAGGAGGAAATCGGCTCGGCAAGTCTCTACGGCTTCTGCGAGGAGAACAAGGAGATGCTCAAGGCCGACATCATTCTGGTATCCGACACCTCGATGATTTCGATGGACACTCCCTCCATCACCTGCGGATTGAGAGGTTTGGCCTACATGGAGGTGGAGGTGACAGGTCCCAACAAGGATTTGCACTCGGGTATCTTCGGCGGTGCGGTTGCCAACCCCGCCAATGTACTGGCGCGACTCATCACCAAGCTGGTCGATGACAAGGGTCATGTGAACATTCCCGGCTTCTACGATGACGTGAGAATCCTCACCCCCTCGGAGCGCGAGGCATTCAACAAAGCCCCCTTCAACATGGAGAGCTACAAGAAGAATCTCGACATCGACGAGGTGGAGGGCGAAGAGGGCTTCACCACCATCGAGCGCACGGGTGTGCGTCCGTCTCTCGATGTCAATGGTATTTGGGGCGGCTACATCAGCGAGGGCACCAAGACCATCATTCCTTCGAAGGCATCGGCCAAAATCTCCATGCGTCTGGTTCCCAATCAGGACTTCCGCAAGATTTCGAAGCTCTTTGAGGAGTACTTCACTTCGATTGCACCCAAGAGTGTGAAGGTGACCGTGAAGTCGCTCCACGGCGGTATGCCCTACGTATCCCCCACCGACATGCCGGCTTACAAGGCTGCAGCCAAAGCCATTGTAGACACCTTCGGCAAAGAACCCCTCCCCTTCTATTCGGGCGGTTCGATTCCCATCATCAGCGGCTTCGAGTCCATCTTGGGCATCAAGTCCATCCTCATGGGCTTCGGTTTGGCAGAGGACGCCATTCACTCGCCCAATGAGAGCTACGGCCTCAACCAATTCTTCAAGGGCGTGGAGACCATTCCGCTGTTCTACAAGTATTTCGCCGAGGAGAAATAGTCCTTTCCCCGAAAGAGATAATCACGAGCCATATTCTGTCTGCGGGCGGAATATGGCTTTTTTGTGCGCTATTCGAGGAACGGGTGTTTTAGGGAAATGGCGACTGCGATATAAAACGAGAGGGTCGGAACCGTAGAAAGTTCCGACCCTCTTGTTGTTCAAAATTTATCCGCAATCAGACTACCACGCGAACAGGGGATAGTTGGCCATCAGCTCATTGACATCCTTGCGTACGGCTGCGATGTTCTCCTCGTTTTCGGGGTCTTCCAGCACGCGGTCAATCAAGCCCACGATGTAATCCATCTTGTCCTCCTTCAAACCACGGGTGGTGATAGCCGGTGTACCGAAGCGCAGACCCGAGGTCTGGAACGGTGAACGGCTGTCGAAGGGAACCATATTCTTGTTGGTGGTGATGTCGGCAGCTACCAGACAACGCTCTGCCACCTTACCCGTCAAATCGGGGAACTTGGTGCGCAAGTCTACCAGCATGAGGTGGTTATCCGTACCGCCAGAGACAATCTTATAGCCGCGCTTTACGAAGGCTTCGGCCATTGCCTTGGCGTTAATCTGCACCTGCTTCTGATACTCCTTGTATTCGGGTTGGAGAGCCTCGCCAAAAGCCACAGCCTTGGCAGCGATGACATGCTCCAGCGGACCACCCTGGATACCGGGGAAGACTGCCGAATTGATAATCTGCGACATCTTCTTCACCACGCCCTTGGGAGTCTTTATGCCCCACGGATTATCGAAGTCCTTGCCCATGAGAATGATACCGCCACGAGGACCGCGCAGGGTCTTGTGGGTGGTAGAGGTAACGATGTGGGCATATTTGACAGGATTCTCCAACAGACCGGCTGCAATCAGACCTGCCGTGTGCGCCATATCGACCATGAAGATGGCACCCACCTTGTCGGCGATTTCGCGCATACGCTTGTAGTCCCATTCGCGAGAGTAGGCCGAAGCACCACCCACGATGAGTTTGGGTTTGCACTCCAAAGCCTTCTGCTCCATGGCGTCGTAGTCGATACGTCCCGTAGCCTCGTCGAGCTGGTAGCCCACGGCGTTGAAGTACATACCCGACATATTCACCGGCGATCCGTGTGAAAGGTGGCCACCGTGTGCAAGGTCGAGACCCATGAAGGTGTCACCGGGGTGCAACACCGCAAAGAACACCGCCATGTTGGCCTGCGCACCGGAGTGGGGCTGCACATTGGCATATTCCGCTCCGTAGAGCTCACAGATACGCTCGATGGCGAGGTTCTCTACCTGGTCCACGACGCCGCAACCGCCATAATAACGCGCGGCGGGATATCCCTCGGCATACTTGTTGGTCAGCACCGACCCCATAGCCTCCATGACCTGGTCACTCACAAAGTTTTCCGAAGCGATAAGCTCGATACCGTGAGTCTGTCGCGCACGCTCCTGCTCAATGAGATTAAAAATTCGGGAATCTCTTTTCATTGTCATTAATACGTTTTTAAGGTTCTAGTAATCCTCCGGGTGCATGACACACACCCGGTACAAAGTTTTCGATATAAAGGTAATAACTTTTTCCACACATTGCACCCTCGAAGGTAAAAAAATCAGCAGGGGGAGTCACCCTCATCGGAAGAAAGTCGCAAGGGACATCGACTGCCGACTCTTGTCAAAATGCCACAAGTTGCGGTGCATCAAGCGAAACGGTGGTCGGAGAGTCGGAAAATAATTTATAAAATCAGTTATATCTCTTATAAAATCAGTCAGCGCGAATGTCGTTTTCGGTCGCGACACCACCCCATCAGTCGATAAAGATGCCTTGTTTATCAGATATTTAAATTCTAACCGACGATTTTTCTCATTCACACACAATTAGCCCCGCAAAGACGAGGATATTTGAAAAAATTATTTAATTTTGTAAGCATCTTATTAACATACACACAAACAATGACGAAACCTAATATCCGTCTTTGGAATATTCTGCTGGCTGCCGGCTTGGTCGGCTCGACCTTGCTTATAGGCAAATATTACTTTTCGTATTGGCAGACTTCCACGGCGCAAAACATCGCCGTACAAGACATCGAATTGCCCGACAACCATCCGGACATCTCCCAATTTACCCAACAGGAGTTTCCGGCTCAAGGGAAGTATTGTCTGGCCTGTCACGAGGGCATAGAACCCACGCGTCCGCTCGAATCGGAGATGATGCATCAGATTCTGGAACAGGGTGCCCAAATGGGTGACCCCAACGGTTGCGTGGTCTGCCACGGCGGTACCCCCTCGGAGACCGTAGACAAACACCGCGCCCACCGTGGCGCACCCAAGGGCTCTCCGCTCGATGATTTCACCTCCGTGCCGGGTGCTTTGCAGGTCAATGCACAGACCTGCGGCCAGTGTCACGAAGACCACACCTATAATGTTCACCGTTCGATTATGAACACCGATGCCGGCAAGATGAAGGCCATCACCTGGGCATTCGGCATGCACACCGACAATAAGGACCACATCTACGGCGACCACGCCACCGATGACCCCGACGGTCAGGAGCCGCGCTTCGGTTCGGAGCAGTACAAGGCCTACATGCGCGAGATGGCTGCCCAGTTCCCCGGTCAGTATCCCCAGTCGCTGGAGGGTGTACCCCAGGCATCGTTCGACAAGTTGGAGGAGCTCCCCGAGCAGGCTGCCTTTGCCTACCTGCGCAACTGTAACGCCTGCCACTTGAGCGGTAAGGGTATGCAGGACAGAGGCCACTTCAGAGGTATGGGTTGTGCCGCCTGTCACTCGCTCTACTCTAATGAGGGTTACTACGAGGGTGGCGACACCTCGATTGACAAGAAGCAGCCCGGTCATCTGATGATTCACTCGATGCAGGGTACGCGCAAGTCGGTCGCTGTCATCAACGGCAAGACCGTGTCGGGTGTACAGGTATCGACCTGTGCCGCCTGTCACGCCGCCGGCCGCCGTATCGGTCACGCTTATCAGGGTCTGATGGCTCTGGGTCACAGCGACAACCGCGGTCCTTTCGATGAGAACGCAAAGCCTCAACAGAAGAATGCCGGATATGTATATAAATATATTCAGAACGATGCCCACCACCGCATCTCGAAGGACGGCAAGGAGGTGATGGGTCTGCTGTGTCAGGACTGCCACACCACCAATGCCATGCACGGCAACGGTAACATCGGCGCAACGACACTCGCAACCATCGAAATCGAGTGTGCCGACTGCCACGGTACACCGACCCACTATCCGTGGGAGTTGCCCCTGGGCTTCGGTGACGAGTTCGGCAAGACCCTCGACATGACCCTGGCGCGCGGCGTGGCGGAAGAGCCTCTGGAGGTGACCCGCAAGTTCGGTATGGTCTATCCCAAGGAGGACGGTTATCTGATGTCGGCACGTGGCAATGCACTGGGCAATGTCATTCGTCGTGGTAACAAGGTGATTGTACACTCCGACGGCGGTCACGACTTCGAAGTACCCGTATTGAAGAACCTCACCGAGGAGAACAGCTGGCAGCACCCCGAAAAGGCCGATGTGGCGATGGTGCGTGTTGCCCAGCACATGGAGAAGTTGGAGTGCTACGCCTGTCACTCGACATGGACACCTCAATATTACGGTTACAAATCGGTGATGGACTTCTCGCAGAAATCCATCGACTGGCTGGCATCGTCGGAGGATGTCGATAACAAGAATCTGACGGCCGACTACCACAAACGCTATGTCATGCAGCACGGACGCGAAATCATGGGCGATTACAGCCATGTGCGCTGGGAGAATCCGCCGCTGGGCATCAACGGTGAGGGTCGTGTGACTCCGCTGACGGGTGTTATCCAGCTGGTGAGCACGGTCATCGGTCCCGACGGTAAGGTGGTGACCTGGAACCGCACCGCCAAGACCGAAGCCGGTCACGATGCCATGGAGTTGGCTCCCGTGAATCCCCACACCACCTCGCTCGAATCGAGAGAGTGTGCCGAGTGTCACGGCAATTCCGTGGCGGCAGGTTTGGGTATGGAGAACGGCCGTTATGACGCACAGCCCCATATCACACGCTACACCGATGTGGTAGACACCTCGGGTGAGAATGTCAGCGAGTTTACACAGGCTCAGATTCACGCCATCAAGGAGTTGCACGGCGACTTCATGCAGCTCATCGATGCCGAAGGTCGGCAGGTGCAGACCATCGACACCCACTGGCCCACTTCGATGCCGCTGACTGCCGAGCAGCGCGGTCGTCTGTCGCGCAACGGCACCTGTATGGCTTGTCACCAGGATATTCCCGACGGCTCGATACCCATCCGTATGTTGGGTAAGATTGCCGAGGTGGTGAATCTCGACTTCGCCTCGGGCGAGAAGCACGACAAACTGCTGCACGAGAACAATGTCATCGTGTCGTGGTTCAAGGCTCTGGGTATCATCGGTTTGTTGATATTCATTCCCATCGCCGTGTACGCCTACATCAAGAGACGTAAAATCAGAGAAATTATCAAACGATTCCGCGCATGTTGCAAAGAATAAATCAATTTTTATCCTCTAAATCGGCAACCGTCATTCTGCTGCTTATCTATGCAGTATTGATGGCGGTTGCCACTATTATAGAAAAGTCGGAGGGCACGCAGACCGCCAAGACACTCGTCTACTACTCGCCGGCCTTTATTCTGCTCCACATTCTGATGGTCATCAACTGTGTGGCACTGACCCTCAAGCACCGTCTATTGCGAAAAGGCAAGTGGGGCTATGTCACCACACACGCCGCGATGATTGTGATTTTGACAGGTGCCACCGTCACCCACTTCTGGGGCGGTGACGGCACGATACATCTCCGCGAGGGAGAGCACAGCAATATCATGGTCTGCCGCGAGAACGGCCGTCAGACCGTACACGAGCTCCCCTTCGAGGTGGAACTCACCGACTTCACCCTCGTCCGCTACCCCGGCTCGCAGAGTCCTTCATCGTATGAGAGCGATGTGAAGATTCACGACAACGGCCGTGTGACGGAGTTTCAGATTTATATGAACCGTGTATTGGACTACGGAGGTTATCGTTTCTTCCAGGCTTCGTATGATGCCGACGAGCAGGGTTCTATCCTCTCCGTCAATCACGATGTGGCAGGACGACTGATTTCCTATTGGGGATATTTCCTCTTGACCGTAGGACTGATAGGTTGTCTTATCGGCAAGGGTTCGCGTTTCCGTATGTTGTGCCGTCAGTTGAAGGTCATCGCCCTCATCGCTGTCGCAGGTGTTTCTTTCCGGGCATCGGCACAGGAGATTCCCGTGGAGCACGCCGAGCAGTTCGGCAAGTTGCCCATGTTGTCGGTGCAGGGTCGTATCGTTCCCGTGAATACCTTTGCTTCGGAGTTGGTGCGCAAGCTCAAAATCAAGGAGTCGCCTCTCACCCCCGAACAGATGCTGCTCGGCATACTCACCCGTCCTGCGCAGTGGGCTTCCACACCGCTGATTACCATCCGCGAGAGCGACATCCGAAAGAACTACACCGACGGACAGCACGTCATCTCCTACCGCGATGCCTTTGACAGTCGCGGTCACTACAAATACGCCAAGGACGTGGAGCGCGTCTATCGCATGACGCCCTCGCTACGCACGCACACCGACCGCGAGTTGTTGAAACTCGACGAGCGCATACAGCTGTTGCACCGTCTGTTCAACTACGAGTTGTTGCGGATGTTCCCCGTACCGCAGGATTCTATCAATCACCGCTGGTTGGCGGCAGGAGACAATCTCTCGCAGCTCCAGCCGCGCGACTCGGCACAGGTTGTGGGACTCATGCACAACTACATCAATGCCTGCGCTTCGCAGGATATGGCTTCGGCAGACCGCATTCTCGGCGACATCCGTCAGTATCAGATGAAGAACCACGCCGGGCTGGACATCGACACCGAAAAAATCGAGGCCGAGGTACGTTACAACCGTCTCAATTTAGAGGCGCGTTGCAAGTTGGGTTATCTGATTTCGGGTGCACTGCTTCTGCTGTTGGCCGTCATGGGCTGGTTCTCGGGAAAAGAGTCCAAGGCGATACGCTACGCCACCATGGCACTGTGCACGGTGGTAGGTCTGGTCTTCCTCCTGCACACCTACTCGCTGGGTATGCGCTGGTACATCTCGGGACACGCCCCCTGGAGCAACTCCTACGAGACCATGATTTTCATGGCGTGGACAGGTGTATTGGGCGGTTTCTGCTTCCTGCACACAAGTCGTATGACGATGGCTCTGGCGACCGTATTTGCAGGCGTGGTGCTCTTTGTGGCAGGTCTGAATTGGATGGACCCCGAAATCACGGGGCTTGTTCCCGTGCTCAAATCCCCCTGGCTGATGTTTCATGTGGCAGTACTGATGACTGCCTACGGATTTATGGGTGTGGGTGCGATGATTTCGACCCTAAACCTGGTGAGCATCGCCATTATCGGTCGCAGCGAGAAACACGACCATCTCCGCGAGCAGGTCAGACGACTGTCGATTATCAACGAGCTGGCACTGACCATCGGCATGGCACTCATGATGGTGGGTATCTTCCTCGGTGCCGTTTGGGCAAACGAGTCGTGGGGTCGCTATTGGAGTTGGGACCCCAAGGAGACCTGGGCGCTGATTACCGCCGTGGTCTATGCTGCCGTACTCCACCGCCGCTGGCTCTCGCCCTCGAAGGACGAGTTGTGGTTCAACATCGGCGGTCAGTGGGCCTTCCTCACGGTGTTGATGACCTACTTCGGTGTGAACTACCTGCTCAGCGGTATGCACTCCTACGGCAATGTAGGCGGATTGGCCGACCTTCACGCGGGTGTCTATATTGCCTTTGTGCTTCTGTTCTTCGCTCCCGTGTCGGCGGCACTCATTCGCAGGCGTAGGACGAAGAAATAATCGAACGAGATACACATACTACTCCTATCAGCGGCATTTTTCGGTAACGGGAAATGCCGCTTGTGGTTTCAGAGGCGGAGGTTTCCACTCCCCCACCACACCGCGGATTGCAAAACGGAGAGTCGATTTTGAGCGGCGAAAAGCTCTTTTTAATATTTTTTTATTATATTTGCATTATGGTTCGTTACCAATAAAAAGGGTGTATCGAACAATTTGTGTGGATTTAAGAACCAACACGAAAAAGTATAAACCTTATAAATTATCGTAAAAACTATGAAATTACTCGAAGGTAAAGTGGCTGTCATCACAGGTGCAGCTCGCGGTATCGGTAAGGCAATCGCCCTCAAGTTCGCCGAGCAGGGTTGCGATGTCGCATTCACAGACCTCGTCATCGACGAGAACGGAAAGGCTACCGAGGCTGAAATCGCAGCTCTGGGCGTTAAGGCAAAGGGTTACGCATCAAATGCAGCTAATTTCGAAGAGACACATAAGATTATCGAGGAGATTCACAAGGACTTCGGTCACATCGACATCCTCGTCAACAACGCAGGTATCACAAAGGACGGTCTGATGATGCGTATGTCGGAGGCGCAGTGGGACGCAGTGCTCACCGTAAACCTCAAGTCGGCATTCAACTTCATTCACGCCGTAACCCCCATCATGGCTCGTCAGAAGGGCGGTTCTATCATCAACATGTCGTCGGTTGTGGGTGTCAGCGGTAACGCAGGCCAGTGCAACTACTCGGCTTCGAAGGCCGGTATGATTGGTCTGGCAAAGTCGATTGCCAAGGAGATGGGCTCGCGCGGTATCCGTGCCAACTGTATCGCTCCCGGTTTCATCATGACCGACATGACAGCACAGCTGCCCGATGAGGTGAAGGAGGGCTGGTACAAGCAGATTCCTCTGCGCCGTGGCGGTACTCCCGAAGAGGTGGCCAAGGTGGCTCTGTTCCTGGCTTCGGATCTTTCATCGTATGTCAGCGGTCAGGTAATCCACTGCTGCGGTGCGATGAACTGCTAAACTGACATTGGCCAATTGCAACAAAGAACAGCCCTTCTTCCCCACGAAGAGAGCTGTTCTTTTTGGTTACACGCCACACTTTCAGGCGTATTTATCTCTCCCGAAAGTTGTAATTCATATCTTTTTTCCTACATTTGTAATCATGAAAAAGATTATACTCACATCACTGCTCTCACTCTGTGTAGGTGTGGTTGCCGCACAGGAAGCTACCCTGCCGACTCCCGATGCCAAGGTGTTGGGTATGGGCGGTGTGGCGATGACCACCCTCTCGGGTTCGCACGCCATCTACAACAACTCGGCCATCACGGTATTCTCGGATATGCCCTCGCAGATTTCGTCGTCCTACTACGGACAGGGCGAATTCGACTACTACTCGGTGTCGGGCCACTGCCGTTTCGACAACATCAATGTGGCACAGCTGGGTTGGAGACAGTATCTCCGCGAGAAAGGCAATAACGATATGGCGCTGGATTTGGGCTATGCCCACAAGTTCAACGACAATTGGGGTATCGGCATCACAGCCCGATATATGCACCTCAAGCGCCCCACCGAATCGGCCGATGCGTTGGCCGTAGACCTCAGCACCGCGTGGGTCAAGCCCCTCTACAATCTGGGTGCAGGCTCGGAGCTGCGTGTGGGCGGTAAGCTCGGCAACTTGGGCGGCTACCTCAACAACTCGAACTACACCCTGCCGATGGACATCACCGCAAGTGTGGCGTTGGACTCATTCTTCACCGATGTACATGAGGTGACTCTGGGTATGGACTTCGGTTACTACTTCACACCCCGACAGGTGAGAGGTTTCCAGATGTCGGTGGGTGCCGAATACAACATCATGCAGCTCATTCAGTTGCGCGCCGGCTACCATTACGGCGAGAAACGCGACTACTATCCCAGCTACGGAAGCGTGGGTGCAGGTATCAGAATCCTCCACCTGCGTTTGGATTTTGCCTATCTGATTGCTAAAAAAGAGACCCTGCTGCACAATACTTACAGCTTTAGTTTCGGTTTGGATTTCTAACAGAAGTTCCTCGAAGGGGGGGGGAAAAAAAAATAAAAAGCGGAGAC
>RCNH01000796.1_pt1 | contig 11958 bp, 6 predicted proteins | sample 2041161 | NCBI WGS metagenome assembly RCNH01 (sample SAMN09708215, study PRJNA481090) | Feces metagenome, whole genome shotgun sequencing project. | biome: feces | host: Leptonychotes weddellii | place: Antarctica: Sion Island | collected 2010-03-01 | reverse complement strand
CGGGAAGATAGGTAATGCCAACACAGAAAACCACATCCAAAAGGATGTGGTTTTTTCTTGCACATTTTGCCCTTGCGGCAGGATTTTTGTACTTTGTATCCACATATGCTTGTATGTAGGTATGTTTGTGTGCTGGAATCACTTTGTGTGTGCATTTACTGTCAGTAAATGAATCCTGTATGGTGCAGCAGGCTATTGATGCTGGGCTTATTTGGCGGTTTCGAGCTGACAGAATTGTATATTTTATACGGGTATCGAACTTAGTGCATGAGTATTATAATAGGCAATTGGAGAGGTAAGATCTAGTTATGGGACTTGATGCTTTGGATGCTGCGCCTGTTTGCAGTGGGCTAACATCTCTTTTCTCACACTATATGGGACTTCCTAGAATTGGCTTGTAGGCCGATTACACCTACCTCTTAGATTTGCGGAGGTCTTTTATTGGCAAGCGTTTTTCGTGCTTTTTCCGGAAATGACCTATAACGATGCATCCCTTTAGATTGCTTGACTGAATTTAATCAGTATTTTAAATCCATAGCTATGAATCAGATTTTCCAGCATGTTAATTTCGTACAGTGTCCCGTTCTGTACTTGCGCATAGGTGCACGCAAGACAGCTATGCCATCGGTTTCCAAGCATCGCTGATTCGGGGCAGAAATGCAAGTTTTAAAAGTAACTGACAGGTTGTATACGCATTGTGTGCAGCTTATACGGCTTAAATTAGCCCACTGGATTTAATCCGGTGGGCTAAATTTATTTTGCATCAATACTAATTTTCAGATCAATACCACAGATAACATATATGAGCCATGAAAGATATTCTTTAGGATACAGTGTAGTACGTACCTGTTTACAATTATTTGGCACGAAAAATAACCTCCTATCGTCGGGGGTGTTGTGCACCCTTTGCATAGGAGGTTACTTTTTCCGTTAATCTTTACTTTCGGTACTTGCCCGCATAGCGCTTTGGACGATAGATGGCCACATATAAACCCACAAAAACAAGCACACACGCCAGTGAGATCTGCCAGCCAAGTTGGAATGCCCTGTTGTGATACGAAATCGTTACTTCGTGATGTCCTTCTGTCATGAGAATGCCAATCATAGCATCGCCAATCAGCACGGTTTGGACTGGCTCTCCATCTACTGTGGCAGTCCAATTTCCATTTTGCGGAATGGAGGTGTAAAGCACTCCGTCTCGATCACAGTCAATGGTACCTTCTATCCGTGTATTCTGAAAATGGGTAAGTTCCAGAGGGGAGTGGGCCAGAACTTGGTAGCCCTTGCGGAATACCTCATCATTCACGGTTGCTGCCTGGATATTCATAGTGCCTTTTTCATCCGCTTTACAGGTGAGATGAATTTCGATGACATCGCCGGATACCACATTGCTTACTGAGAGCATTTGCGGCAGGCTGTAGGTTTCCTTCAGCACCTCTTCGCCGTTTCTGTAAACAGTGTAGCTGTTTCGCTTGGATAAATCCAGGTGGATGCACAGAAGGCCTTCCTGGTCAACAGTGTAGCTGTAGATCACGGTTCCGCCGGATCCCGGTGTAGTGGTGTACGAGCTGTAGCTATTTTGCGGCGTAGTGATCAGTTCCACATCATCACTGCGGATTGAAAGTGTATTGTTCGGAAGGGAATGCCATACATCGTCTTCCACACCTGTGGCTGCGGTGAATAGCTGGTTCTGGAAATTGAAAGGATTGCTGCTGCTTGAAAAGTTTACGTTTACAATTTGAGAATTTGCAAGAAAGCCCAGCGGAAGGTATGCGTTGTTCTCCAGCAAATGGACTTTTTCGTAGCTGTGCACATCGTCGAAATAGGGATTCTCCTGAACTTTTCCCTGACGTTCCAGCATATATTTTATGCCCAAAAATAGATTGGCTACCGGGGAACTTTCCTCAAAACAGTACCGGTTATAGGTATTTTTGGCACCATAACCAAGGGCTTTCATAAATTCTGTCACATTCACATTTGCGGAACTTGTAAATGTGGAAATTCCGTTATATCCATTGAGTGCACCGTCGTTTAGGGTCTGGGAATGGGTTGTTTCAGCCCGGTAAAATAATGTGTTCTGCTCACGCTCTTTCATATAGCGGATCATGGAAGCTGCCGATTCTTTTCCCTGCGGATAGTTGGTAATATTGGTGCCGGGGAACCAGATTGCAAAGTTAACCAGGTTTAGGACAAGCTCTATGGTTAAGATGCAGGGGAGCACAAGAGCGCCGATTTTTCTCCGACTGCGGATATCATGCAGATATGCCGCTTTGCGCTCCATGTCTCCCTGGGGAATGGGCTTGCGGTAGTGTGCGTAAATCAGAGTGCCGATGTAAAGCAGAATAAAAACGCCGTTGTAAGCCCAGAGGACCCCGTCCTTTAGGTTTTTGCTGCACAGAATGATCCCTACGCTGAATACTCCGGCGGCTGCAATTTGCCAGGTTTGGAAATGCCTGCGGTGGGTATAGGCACAGTAGGCCATATACAGCAGCACAAAGCTGTGGAGGAAACTGAAACGGTAGGGGATCATGTTTGTAAAGTGGAAGCCATGCCAGATATAATCCAACTGCCGTATGATGAAGCTCAGATTGAAAAACAGCAGCAGGCATACTGAGCATACTTTGTCACGCAGCTTAACCTGCTTACAAGTGAGATACAAAAATGCAAAAATGTTTGTAATTACGCCACAGTAAAGGTTGGGCAGCCCCTCTTTGAAGGTAGGCTCCAGGCCTCCATTCATATTTCCGGCTACCCACTTCATGGCAATCAGAAGTCCGCTCCAGGTGTTTTCGTCGGCGATATTGAGCTTAAACCCGTGGGGAAACTGGTTGACACTGGAGTAGGTTGTTTGCAGAGCGGCCAGAGCCGGGAACTCTAAAAATGCAGTCATACCAATGGCCAGAGCAGAGTACAAGGCCATCCAGGAAAGGTCTGCAAAGAACTTTTTGATGCCTTGCCAGCGGCAGATTTGATAGCAGATAAACAGCAGTAAAATAAAAATACAGGTAAAAAATCCGACGTAATAATTGGTGGCAATAGAAAAGAACAGGGTAATGGTATAAAGAAGGAATTTTCTCTCCTTCAGCAGGGAAACCATACCCAGTACCACCAGAGGCAGCAGGGCAAAGGTATCCAGCCACATCACGTTCCACTGGTACCCCAGGGCCCAGGCACATAGGCCGTAAAAACTGCCGAACAGAGTTAGGGAGATATCGTTTTTGTGAAAAATCTTTTCCAGAAAAATGGCAAAAAAAACACTGGCCAGGCCCAGTTTAATGGGAACCAGCAGGGAAAAATATTGTAGGAGAAAACCCTCCGGAATCAATATGCTGAGAAGATTCAAAGGGGAGGCCAGATAGTAGGAGATAAGACCCAAATAATCGATACCAAGACCGACACTCCAGGAATAGAGCAGCGAATCACCAGATAAAAGGGCCTTCCGAAAGGATACGAAGAAGGGATAGTATTGGTGATACATATCGGAATACAGCATCGAGTATTTCCCGAAGGGGGTGTACTGGCTGAAAAGCATCACAAATAGCATTCCGACGAACGGAAACGCAAAAGCGAGTGCCTTGTAGTTCCAGTTTCTTTTGGTAATTTGCGGCAGTCTCATAATAATCTCCTTACTACATAACACAATTACATTAAGTCTATCATATTATTCCCAAGGGGTAAAGAGATAATAAAAAAATGGCAGCAAAAAGGATGCGCCCAAGGGCGCATCCTAAAACGTGCTATGCAATGGAACACGAAAAAGCGAACGGAATCGTTATAGGATGATGCAAATAAGACCCGATGCACCTTCATTTACAATGCGTGTGAGACTGTTTCGGAATTTTTCCTGCACTTCTGCAGGTGTGCGCACAAGTTTTGTGGTGAGGCCTTCCTGAATCAGTGCATATACGGATTTTCCGAAAATGTTGCTCTGCCAGAGGGCTTCCGGATCTTCACCGGACAGGAAGGAGATCAGTTCCTGTGACTGCTGCTCTCCTCCGACCATAGGACTGATTTCTGTGTCGATATCCACCCGGATCATGTGAATGGAAGGTGCGCCAGCTTTGAGTTTCACCCCATATGCGCCGCCTTTGCGGATTACTTCCGGTGGCTGGAGGGTCATCTCCTGAGCCGTCGGCATTACAATGCCGTAGCCAGTGGCCTTGACGGATGCCAGCGCATCGGAGATCTTGTCATACTCCTGCTTAATTGCGGAAAGCTCTGTCAGAATTTCCAGAAGTTGTCCGTCATTCTGGATAGAAATACCGGCTTTGGTACTCAAAATCTCATAGAAAAGGGATTCGGGGAAGGTAAGGGCGCAGGAGACGGTGCCTGTAGAGAGATCCACGGAGCGAATCGAAAAATCCAGTACCTGCTCTAACTGCTTCAGCTGGGAGAGAGTTGCAGGTGCCTGCCCAAGGCTGGAAATCTCCTGTGCCCGTATAAGAAGCGCTTCGTACAAAGTGGCTTTTACAGGGTGGTCACACTCCAGCGCATCCATCCAGCGTGGTAAGTACACCCTAAGCTCCTGCATGGGAAAGGCGTAGAGCAGTGCCTGGAGAATCTGTGTGATTTCCTCAACATCCAGGGCCTGACAGTCCGCAACCATTGGATCTATGTCGAAGGTTTCCCGAATATATGTCTGCACGGCCTTTGCGGTTTCTGATTTGGGATTGCGGCTGTTAATCAGCACCAAAAAGGGTTTGCCTGTTGCCTGCATGTCACGAATGGCCCGTGCTTCCGCACTGACATAGTCAGCACGGGGAATATCCGTAACGCTGCCATCGGTTGTAACCACAAGACCAATGGAAGAATGGTCCTGCATGACTTTTTGCGTACCCAGCTCTGCGGCTTCCGTCAAGGGGATTTCATGGTCATACCAGGGGGTTGTGACCATACGGGGTTTTCCGTCCTCCTGGGCGCCTACAGCGCCGTCCACCATATAGCCCACAGAGTCAATCATGCGTACCCGGAGCAGTGTGGTGCCGTCAGGAGAGATTTCCACGGCTTCCTCCGGTACAAATTTAGGCTCACTGGTCATAATGGTTTTGCCGGAGCCGCTCTGGGGCAGCTCATCTCTGGCTCGTTCCACACGGTATGGGTCATCGATATTGGGGATGACAAGTTCTTCCATAATGCGTTTGATCAGGGTGGATTTGCCGGTTCGCACCGGGCCTACCACACCAATATAGATATTCCCACCGGTTCGAGCGGCAATATCAGCGTAAATGTTTTCCATAGCCAGCCTCCTTATCTGCAGGAGGGAAAGCTCCTGCCACGGTCTACAACACAGTATGTCCGCCGGGCGTGAAATAGAACTCCAAAGACCGGGCAGGGCAGGTTGGTTGACTTTACCATGGAAACAGGGTATAATAAAATCGTTAAATTATGAGATTCGGCAGGTAGTAAAAATGGCAAAAACGAAACGGGAACAATATGGTAACTCCAGTATTTCCATGCTAAAAGGGGAGGAACGTGTACGAAAGCGCCCGGCAGTTATTTTCGGTTCGGATGACCTGGAAGGCTGTAAGCATGCGGTTTTTGAGATTCTCTCCAATGCCATCGATGAGGCAAGAGAAGGTCACGGTGACACGGTTATCGTCACACGGTACGAGGATTTGTCCGTAGAAGTAGAGGACTTTGGCCGTGGATGTCCGGTTGACTATAATGAAAAGGAAAAGCGCTACAATTGGGAGCTGGTATTCTGCGAAATGTATGCCGGCGGTAAGTACGGTGAGAACGGTGAGAACTATGAGTACTCCCTGGGCTTAAACGGTCTTGGCTCCTGTGCTACCCAGTATGCTTCTGAATATTTTGATGCGACCATCCGCAGAGATGGATTTCGGTATGATCTGCACTTTGAGAAGGGCAGAAATGTAGGAGGCCTCAAGAAAGAGCCCACAGACCGGAAAAAGACAGGCTCTGTGTTCCACTGGCGCCCCGATAAGGAAGTGTTTACGGAAATCAATATTCCGGCAGAATACTTCCGGGATGTGCTCCGCCGTCAGGCCGTTGTGAACAAGGGGATCAAGTTCCAGTTCCGCAATCAGGTGGGCAGTAAATTCGAGACAGAGGAATTCTGCTATGAGGACGGCATCAAGCAGTACATTGAGGAGATGGTAGGGGATAACGCCTTTACCATGCCTGTGTACTGGGAGACAGAGCGCCGGGGCCGGGATGCGGAGAATCGCCCGGAGATGAAGCTGAAAATCACAGCGTCCTTCTGCTTCAGCAAGCAGATGAGCCATACGGAGTATTATCACAACTCCTCCTGGCTGGAATACGGCGGCAGCCCGGACAAGGCGGTTCGCTCCAGCTTTGTGGCGGCCTTTGATAAGTACCTAAAAGAGAGCAACAAGTATACAAAAAATGAAAGTAAGATCATCTTCCAGGACATTCAGGACAGTCTTCTGATCGTAACCAACTGCTTTTCCACCATTGGCTGCTTTGAGAACCAGACCAAAAAATCCGTCAATTCCAAATTTACCCAAGAGGCTATGTCCGCATTTTTCAGAGAACAGCTGCAGGTATGGTTCCTGGAAAACAAGCAGGAGGCGGATCGGGCGGCAGACCAGATCCTGGTGAACAAGCGAGCCAGAGAGTCTGCGGAAAAGACCAAGACAAACGTAAAGAAAAAGCTCTCCGGCAGCGTGGATATTGCCAACCGTGTCCAGAAATTTGTGGACTGCCGGAGCCGGGACACCGATGCCAGAGAGCTGTATATCGTGGAGGGTGACTCTGCGTTGGGCTCCGTTAAGCTGAGCCGGGATGCGGAATTCCAGGGGATCATGCCGGTGCGTGGTAAGATCCTCAACTGTCTGAAGGCGGATTACAATAAGATTTTTGCTTCTCCCATTATTACGGATCTGATTAAGGTCCTGGGCTGCGGTGTGGAGATCCGGGGCAAGAAGGCAAAAGAGCTGTCCAGCTTTGATATTTCCAATCTGCGCTGGAACAAAGTGGTCATCTGTACGGATGCGGATGTGGACGGTTTCCAGATTCGCACCCTGATCCTCACCATGCTGTACCGGCTTTGCCCCACCTTGATTCGGGACGGCTATGTGTATATTGCCGAGTCACCGCTGTTTGAAATCAGCCATAAAGATAAGACCTGGTTTGCCTACAATGAGCAGGAAAAAGTGACGATTCTGAGGGAGCTGGAGGGTAAGAAAGTGACCATTCAGCGCTCCAAAGGTCTTGGTGAGAATGACCCGGAGATGATGTGGATGACCACCATGAATCCGGAGACCCGCCGCCTTATCAAAGTAATGCCTGAGGAGGCAGAGCGGACAGCCCACTACTTTGATGTTCTGCTGGGGGACAACCTAAACGAGCGGAAGAATTTCATTGCAGAGAACGGCCCCAGATATCTGGAGCTTGCAGATATTTCCTAAGAGAGGTTCCATATGGCACGAAAAAAACAAGAACCCGAAAAGAAAAAAGTAAATACAAGCGGCATTATGGGCCTGCATGGCTCAACGGTTGAGCAGGCAATTTCGGAAACCCTGGAAATCAACTACATGCCCTATGCTATGTCCGTCATTGTATCCAGAGCAATCCCCGAAATCGACGGCTTCAAGCCCAGTCATAGAAAGCTGCTGTACACCATGTATAAAATGGGGCTGCTGAACGGCTCCAGAACCAAGTCTGCCAACATTGTGGGCCAGACCATGCGCCTCAATCCCCACGGCGATGCAGCGATCTATGAGACCATGGTACGTCTTGCAAAGGGAAACGAGACCCTGCTGCACCCCTTTGTGGACTCTAAGGGTAACTTCGGTAAGGTTTATTCCAGAGACATGGCCTATGCTGCCTCCCGTTATACGGAGGCAAAGCTGGAGCCTATCTGTACGGAGCTGTTCCGGGATATTGATTCCGATACTGTGGATATGGTGGATAACTATGATGCCACCATGAAAGAGCCCGGCCTGCTGCCTACCACATTTCCCAACGTGCTGGTATCCTCCAATCAGGGTATTGCGGTCGGTATGGCAAGCAATATTTGCTCCTTCAATCTGGCAGAGGTGTGCAATACCACCATTGCCCTCATGAAAAATCCCAATCATGATATTCTGGAAACTCTGCCGGGTCCCGACTTTTCCACCGGTGCGGAGCTTTTGTTTGACGAGGCCACCACACGGGAGATCTATTCCAGTGGACGGGGCAGCTTTAAGCTCAGAGCAAAGTGGAACTATGTAAAGGCCGGAAATCTCATTGAGATTACAGAGATCCCCTACTCCACCACCAGTGAAGTGATTATGGATAAGGTGGCGGAGCTGATCAAAGCCGGAAAGATCAAAGAGATCTCCGATATGCGTGATGAGACGGATCTGGGCGGCTTGAAGCTGACCATCGATCTCAAGCGGGGGGCGGATCCGGACAAGCTCATGCAGAAGCTGTATCGGCTCACACCCCTGCAGGACAGCTTTGCCTGCAACTTTAATATCCTGATTGCCGGCATGCCCAGAGTTATGGGAGTTGGTGAAATCCTGGAGGAGTGGACAGCATGGCGCACGGAGTGTGTACGCCGCCGTATTTTCTTCCAGATCCAGAAGAAGGAAGACCGGCTGCATTTGCTGAAGGGCTTGGAACGCATCCTTTTGGACATTGATAAAGCCATTTCCATTATCCGGGAGACGGAGCTTGAGGATGAGGTCATTCCCAATCTGATGATCGGTTTTGGCATTGATGAAATCCAGGCCAATTATGTGGCGGAAATCAAGCTGCGCAATATCAACAAAGAGTATATTCTGAAGCAGACAAAGGCAATTGACGATCTGGAACGGGAAATTGCAGAGCTTCAGGATATTCTGAACCACAATAAGAAGCTGCAAAATGTGATTATCCAGGAGCTTCAGCAGGTGGCCTCCAAGTATGGCAAGCCCCGTAAGACGGAGATTGTATACGATGTGGAGAAATTTGAACCGGAAGAGCCGGAGGATGATGTCCCGGATTATCCCGTGACCATGTTTGTGTCCAAGGAGGGATATCTGAAGAAGATCACCCAGCAGAGCCTGCGGATGTCCGGCGAGCAGAAGTTCAAAGAAGGTGACAGTCTGGAATTCTCCGTGGAAACTACCAATAAAGCGGAAATTCTGGTGTTCACGGATCATGCCCAGTGCTACAAATCGAGACTCTCTGATTTTGAAGACGGAAAAGCATCCCTATTGGGTGACTATCTGCCTACAAAGCTGGGCATGGATCAGGGTGAGACCGTGCTGCAGGTGATTCTGGCGGGGGACTACAAGGGCTTTATCCTGTTCTTCTTTGAAAATGGTAAGGTCGCAAAGGTTCCCATGTCTGCTTACGAGACGAAAACCAATCGTCGGCGCCTCACAGGTGCCTTCTCAGATAAGAGTCCTCTCGTAACGGCCATCGCTCTGAACGAAGACCAGCAGATGGTGCTCTATACCTCGGACAACCGTGCGGCAATTATCTCTACAGCCCAGCTGCTGCCCAAGACAACCCGAAATACCATTGGTGTTTCCGTTGTGAGCCTAAAGAAAAAGGCACTTCTGAGCGGCGCTGTGCTTCTTGAGCAAAGCGGAATCAACAATGCCAGCCGCTACCGGACAAAGAATATACCGACGGCAGGTGCGATTATCAGAGAAGAGGATTCGCCGGAGAAACAAATCAGTTTCGACATGTAAGTGGAGGTGGCCTATGAAAATAAATAGAAAGCAGCTTGTGATAGACATTATTAAAACAGCTGTGGGATGTGCGCTTTTTGGCTTGGGCTTCAATCTGTTTTTGGAGCCTGCCGAAATCAATGCCGGTGGTATTTCTGGTCTTGCCATGGTGCTGGTTTATGTGACGAAGTTTGGTACGGTTGGTGTGATGTCCGCACTTATGAACATCCCGCTATTCATTATTGGCGGACTGAAAGTCGGCAAGAAGTTTTTCTGGGGCTCCTTTGTGGGGATGATTTTCACATCTCTCTTTATTGACCTGTTTGCATTCCTGCCGAAACCGGAGCTTGATCCGCTGATTTGTGCTCTATATGGCGGTGTTATCTGCGGCTTTGGCCTGGGCTGCGTGTTTTCTGCTGGCTTTTCTACAGGCGGGTCGGATATTATTGTGCGGCTGCTGAAGATCAAGTGGCCCAGTATGCCCATCGGCGTAATCAATATTTGCTTTGACCTGTGTGTTGCCACATTAACAGGCCTTGTTTTCTGGAACCTGGAGGCTGCCCTTTACAGCGGCGTTGCAATCTTTGTGACCGGACAGCTGATCGACGTGGTGGTGTACCGCTTTGACTATTCGAAGGTGGCCCTTATCATCACGAAGGACTATGAAAAGGTGGCGGCAGCCGTTACAGCCCAGCTGGACCGTGGTGCCACATATCTGTACGGAGAGGGATCATACAGCAAGAAAGAGACAAAGGTTGTGCTTACGGCTGTGAAAAAGCAGCAGCTGGCAGACCTAAAGGCGCTGGTTGTGGAAATTGATCCGGATGCATTTATCATTGTTCAGGAGGCGCACCAGGTGCTTGGTGATGGATTCTCCCGTTATTCGGAGGACTCGCTGTAGGAAGGGAGGGGCGTAGAGATGCGCTGTAAAATTGCTGTCATTGGCGTAATCATATTCGGAATCCTGCTTGCAGGCTGTGACCTGTGGATGGATGGCAATTACCACCATGTTACGCCCCATGTACAGCAAAATCTCAATACGGAGGATGACCAGCTCATCGTGGGTTCTTACGGGGAACTCTACAATGCCGTAAAGTCGCTCGTGGAAGAGGGAAATCAGAAACGGGTGATCTATACACGGCGGATGGAGCCTCAGCAGGTTGCAAACTATATGCAGGAGGTTATACACGATATAACCACAAATCATGCAATCGGAGCCTATGCGGTCGATAAGATCGAATATGAGTTCGGAACCAATACAGGTATCCCTGCATTGGCGCTGCAGATTTCCTACAGACACAGCCGGTCTGAGATCCTGCGGATTAAACACGTAAAGACCATGCAGGAGGCAATCGAGGTCATCACAACGGCTCTGGATAACTGCAATGCCGGTGTGACACTATGTGTGGATGCCTATGAGGATATGGATTTTACACAGCTGATCCAGGACTATGTGGATGCAACCCCTTGGAAATGTATGGAGATGCCCCAGGTGGCGGAGATGGTGTATCCGGACAGCGGGCAGCAGCGTGTCATTGAGCTTTCCTTTGCCTATCAGACCAGCCGGGATTCTCTCAGAAATATGCAGGAAACGGTGGGAACTGTGTTTGCTTCCGCAGAGCTGTATGTACACGGAGATGCGGACAGCCTGGAAAAATATACCCAGCTGTATTCTTTCCTCATGGAGCGATATGACTATACGATTGAGACCTCCATCACCCCGGCATACAGCCTGCTGCGCCATGGAGTGGGGGATGCCAAAGCCTTTGCCACGGTGTATGGGGCCATGTGCCGTAGGGCAGGGCTGGAGTGCTGGGTGGTCACAGGCACCAAGGAGGGAGAGCCCTGGTACTGGAATATCATTTTAGTGGATGGTACCTACTACCATTTGGACCTGCTGCAATGCAGTCAGGTGACGGGCTTTATGCCAAAGCAGGAGTTTCAGATGGAGGGGTATGTGTGGGATTACTCTGCATATCCCCCAAATTCCGAGGAGAATCCTTAAAAACAAGATAATTATAAAAAAATAGATGCTAAGCCTTTTGATAGTAGCTGGTGGTATGTGAAAGAGTTTGATATAAATGATTTTTCCCCCGAACAGCATTATATGCTTAGGTTTGATGGCGTCAGTTATCGGGCGAATGTATGGTTGAATGGTAAGCAGATTGCTTCTAAGAATGAGTTGGTTGGACCTTTCAGACAGTTTGAATTTGATATCACTGAGTTGATTGCTCGAAAAAATAAACTGGCTGTCGAGGTGTTCAAGGCTCAGGCTGGCGACCCAAATATTGGTTTTGTGGATTGGAATCCGCGTCCTAAGGATGAAAGTATG
>RCNH01000795.1_pt1 | contig 11963 bp, 12 predicted proteins | sample 2041161 | NCBI WGS metagenome assembly RCNH01 (sample SAMN09708215, study PRJNA481090) | Feces metagenome, whole genome shotgun sequencing project. | biome: feces | host: Leptonychotes weddellii | place: Antarctica: Sion Island | collected 2010-03-01 | reverse complement strand
GTGGATAAGCTGAAACAGGCCTCACGAAATTACGCAAAGCGTCAGCTTACCTGGTTCAGACGGATGCCGCAGGTTCAGTGGCTGGATGCCTCGAATCCAAACGTACTGGAAACTGCGCGGCGGCTGGTGTGCAGCCGCTGGCCCGACAACACCTTATAAAAGAAGGGAAGGCAATGCCCTGTGAAGAAAAAAGTTCTCAAGATGATGCTGTTTCTGCTGCTGGCAGTGCCCGTTGTCCATATTCTGGTGCAGGTAGGAATTATTCTGCATGACCCGTATGTAACCCAAACGGCTATTCAGTATACACTGGCAGACAGTGTGCAGCTGGATGGTGTGGTTTCTTTTGAACAGCAGGAAATCTCCGGCAGCGGCCAGATCGGATACCTGGCCCGCAACGGAGAGCGTGTATCTTCCGGTGCTCCGGTCGCAGAGCTGTATGAAAGCGGCGAGCAGGCACGCAGCCGGGCGCTTCTGCTTTCGCTGCAGCACCAGAGTTCACTGCTGGAACGCTCTCAGAATGCCAGCGGTACAGACGTGGGCGTTCAGCTGGCACAGATTCAAAGTGCAGTTTACGATTTGCTGGACGGCCTGGACCGTCATAATCCGGATTTGCTCAAGGAAAGCCAGGATCAGTATCTGCTGGCCGCCAACAAGCTTCAGATTATTACCGGTAAGGCAAAGGATTTTTCGCCGATGCTGCAGGAACTGGCTGCGCGTCAGGATGAACTGGCCGGGGCCATTGGCACTCCTCAGTCTGTTTCAGCCCCGGCAGGCGGATATTTCGTTTCCATGCCGCAGGCACGATTCTTAAATGTGAGCACAGATGAATTGGCACAGGCTACACCGACACAGCTTCAGGATATGCTCAATCAGGGGATGGAAGTCAGAAAGGATGACTGTATCGGCAAGGTCGTCACAAGTTATCGCTGGCGATTTTACGGTGTCTGTCCCGGTAAGTTAAGTGAGCGTTTTACGGTTGGCAAAAAGGTGAATATTTCTTTCCCGGAAAAAGCAGAATCACCGCTGCCTGCCAAGATTGTGGCAGTGGACCTGGATAAGGAAAATGATCTTGCAAAAATTACAATCGAGTGCGAGTATACAGGCGGCCAGGTGTTAACACTGGGACAGCAGTCGGCACAGATAGATTTTGCAGATTATCAGGGACTGCGCATTGATGCTGAGGCACTGCACATCGTTGATGGCGAAAAATGCGTATATGTAAAGCACGGCAATCTGGCCCGGCTGAGAAAAATTCAGGTCGTATATCAGAACGATGACTATATTCTGGTTCCGAGAGATGGAAAACTGGGCGGTGACAGTGAAGTACGCCTGTTCGATGAAGTAATTGTGCGCGGTTCAGACCTGCGCGATGGAAAATTGTTGTAAGTGCACAGAAAAGACTCAGATTTAAGTGTGGAACATCCATAAAAAGCATGGAACCCGCGGTTGACATTTGGTGCAAAAGAAGAGATAATAATAAATGTTTTAGTATTTTTATCTTCGTTGGCCGTCAATGTCCATGAAATAGAAGATGGAGCACAGCGAACAGCCACTCAGGGAGTGGCAGATCACTATGTAGAAGGAGAAGGTATCAATGTTCGATAAGCTGAAGAATGCACTGGGATTTAACGGCGAAGATGAGGACGATTTCCTGGAAGAAGATATGGATCTCGGCGCTCGTGATGAGGAAGCCGAGAATTCAGCACCTCTGAACTTTGGCAGCAAGCGTGTCAATAAGGTCGTAAATATCAACGCTACCACTCAGCTTCAGGTAGTGCTGGTCAAGCCCGAACGTTTTGATGACGCCCGTACAGTGGCAGATCATCTGAACGCCAAGCGCACGGTTGTTTTGAATTTGGAGTCTACCAATAAGGAAGTTTCCCGCCGTCTGGTGGATTTTCTTTCCGGTGTAGCCTATGCAAACCACGGCCAGATTCAGCGTGTAGCCAACAGTACATTTATCATCACTCCCTATAATGTAGATATTATGGGCGATCTGCTGGACGAGCTGGAGAGCAATGGCGTATTCTTCTGATACGCCTGCAGCACGGCGCGGCTTTATTCCGCCGCAAAATGACCAGGAGCGTCTGGTCATGCGTCGGGCAGTGGATTTGCTGCGGGCGGCACAAAGCCGCTGGGATGCACGCTATTCCGGCTTTTTGTCGGACCGGGAACAGGATCTTTGCCGTGCGGCGCTGAACCGTGAAGGCTGCGACTGGTATCGCTTTTGGGGCGGTTACCCGGATGCAGAACGGCAATTACTGTGTCTGGAACCGATTGGAGAAGAAGCAAGGCCGCCTTTGGTCTGTGTTCGACTGGATTGTGCAATGGGGGAAACCCCGGAACATAAAGACTATCTGGGCGCATTGATGGGGCTTTCCATTCAGCGCACGGGCCTTGGGGATATTTTGCTGGATCCGTCATCGCCGGGCCGTGCATATGTCTTTGCGCTTCCCTCGGTGGCAGAATTGATTCAGCAGGAACTTACCGGTGTGGGCCGGGCTTCGGTGCGGGTCAGTCTGTGTGATGCGTCAGAAACAGAATCCCTGGCCCAGCTGCCCAGAATAACAAAGACTGCTACCGTATCCTCTTTGCGGGCGGATGCGGTGCTGGCGGCAATGCTGAACTGCAGCAGGGGAATTGCTTGTGATTTAATCCGCGGAGGTCGTGTAGAGATCGGGCATATACCGGTCACCGCGCCTCACGCGGCTGTCTATGAAGGCGACACCTTTACGGTGCGCGGAAAAGGACGCTTTAAACTGCAAAGTCTTGGTGGGAAAAGCCGCAAAGACAGGCTGTTTATTGAATATACAGTATATTAAAGAGGAGGGCTTCGGTATGATTTCGCCGGAAGAGATCCGCACGGTTTCCTTTGAACGCAATATGCGCGGATACCGCTGTGACGATGTTGATGCTTTTTTGCAGCAAGTCGCGCAGGATGTAGAGAGCATGACTGAGCGAATAGAAACGCTGGAAAAGCAGAAAGAGGAGGGCGACCAGAAGCTCTATATACTTGCCCAAAAGATAGAAGAGTATCGCGCCGAAGAAGACACCTTGAAAACTGCGCTGCTCAATGCACAGCGGATGGGCGAAAATGTAATACACGAGGCCAAACAGAAAGCAGAGTCTATTCTGCGGGAGGCCAATATAAAGGCAGACGATCTGACTCGTGATGCCCGCGAACAGATTGTGGAATACAATTTGGAGCTGGAGCGTGTCCAGGCGGAGGTGGCTCACTTTAAGGCAGAGGTGCTGGGAATGTACCGTCAGCACATTGAGCTGCTGAGTGCACTGCCCGGCGATGCAGAGCCTGCGGCTCCCAGCGAATCGGTTCCGGAAGCTGTCCCTCAGCCCGAAGCAGCGCAGCCTGAAATGCCTGCCATGATGGACCCTGTGTCTGTTGAAGAACCGGCGGTGCAGCTGGAGGATGACACTCAGCTGGCCAGCTCTGCTGACGTGTGGCAGCCTGCGGCACCGAGCAGCGAGTCTGATACGATTGATTTTTCTGCCGGGCTCTTTGCCGCGCAGCCTGAGGACGAACCGGAAGAAGAGCCTTTGCCCGACCTGTTCAGTGGGTTCCAGGGCATCAAGTTCAGTGATTAAAACATGCCAATACGGCGTTAATAGACAATAAAGAGGAGTGTAAGACCAGTGGCTCAGGATTATAACAAGACAATCAACCTGCCCAAAACAAAATTTGATATGCGTGCAGGTCTGCCCAAGAAAGAACCCCAGATGCTGAAGGACTGGGAAGAGAACCATCTGTATGAAGAGCTGATGAAGCATAACGAGGGCAAGCCCAAGTTTGTGCTGCACGATGGCCCTCCGTATGCAAACGGCAGCATCCATATGGGTACTGCTCTGAATAAGATCATTAAGGATATCATCATCCGCTACAAGAACATGACCGGCTTCCAGGCTCCTTATGTTCCCGGCTATGATACCCACGGTTTGCCCATTGAGCTGAAGGCTCTGGCTCAGGCCGGCGAGGACAAGAGCACCATCTCCAAGCTGGAGCTGCGCCGTCTGTGCCATGCGTTTGCTACCGAGCACATTGACATCATGGGCGAACAGTTCCAGCGCCTGGGTGTTATCGGTGACTTCAAGGACCCTTATCTGACTCTGCGCCCCGAGTTCGAGGCACGTCAGGTAGAGATCTTCGGCGAGATGGCAAAGAAGGGCTACATTTACAAGGGCCTGAAGGCTGTGTACTGGTGCCCTGAAGACCGTACTGCTCTGGCCGAGGCCGAGATTGAGTACGCCGAGGATGAGTGCGATTCCATCTATGTGCGTTTCAATGTTACCGACGATCCCAATGGCATTCTGGCTGCCCGTGGCATCCCCATGGATAAGGCCTACTTCGTGATCTGGACCACCACCACCTGGACCCTGCCTGCCAACGTAGCCATCTGCCTGAATCCTGATTTCAACTATGTGTTTGTTAAGATCGGCGATGCTTACCATGTCATGGCTCAGGATCTGGTTGAAAGCGCTACCAAGGCTTGCGGCATCACCGACTATGAGATCGTTGGCGATCCCATTGCCGGCTATGAGCTGGAGCTGATGCAGGTACAGCATCCCTTCCTGGATCGCAAGAGTCTGATTATCCTGGGCGACCATGTCACTCTGGAAACCGGTACCGGCTGTGTTCATACTGCTCCCGGCCATGGTGTTGAAGACTTTGAAGTCTGCACCAAGCATTATCCCCAGGTTCCTGTTGTGGTTCCTGTAGACGACGGCGGCTTCCTGACCGAAGAGGCTGGCCAGTTCGCCGGCCTGAAGGTTTGGGATGCCAATAAGGTAATTCTGGAGCACATCAAGAGCACCGGCCACCTGATGGGCGTTGAGCACATCACTCACCAGTATCCTCACTGTTGGCGCTGCCACAAGCCCATCATCTTCCGCGCCACCGAGCAGTGGTTCTGCTCCATTGACGCTTTCAAGGAAGATGTTTACAAGGCTGTGGAAGATGTAGAATGGCAGCCCGCCTGGGGCCATGACCGTATGCTGGGCATGGTTCGTGATCGCAATGACTGGTGCATCAGCCGTCAGCGCACTTGGGGCGTTCCTATTCCTGCTTTCCGCTGCAAGAAGTGCGGCAAGTACCATATCAATGACGAAACCATCAAGGCTGTTTCTGATCTGTTCCGCAAAGAGGGCAGTGACGCTTGGTACAAGTATCAGGCAAGTGAGATTCTGCCCGCAGGTTACACCTGCGAGTGCGGCAGCACCGAGTTTGATATGGATCAGGATATCATGGACGTTTGGTTCGATTCCGGTTCTACTCATCTGGCTGTTCTGGAAGAGCGTCCTGAACTGAAGTGGCCTGCCGACCTCTACATGGAGGGCAGCGACCAGTTCCGTGGTTGGTTCCAGTCCAGCCTGCTGACCAGCGTTGCCTGCCGCGGTGTAGCACCGTACACCCACGTTCTGAGCCACGGCTGGGTTGTGGATGGCGAAGGCAAGCAGATGCATAAGTCTGCCGGCAACGGTGTGGAGCCTGCTGAAATCATCAAGGATTACGGCGCCGACATCATCCGTATGTGGGTTGCTTCTTCTGACTACACCGCCGACGTGCGCGTCAGCAAGGAAATCCTGAAGCAGCTGTCTGAGGCTTATCGTAAGGTTCGCAATACCGCTCGCTTTATCCTGGGCAACCTGGATGGCTTTGATCCCAACACCGATATGGTGAAGGACGAAGAGCTGTACGAGATCGACCGTTGGGCTCTGGCTGCTGTGGATGAGCTGCTGGCTGATGCGCTGGACGGTTACGAAACCTACAACTTCAGCAAGGTATATCACGTGGTCCACAACTTCTGCGTGGTTGAGATGTCCAACTTCTATCTGGATATCATCAAGGATCGTCTGTACATCAATAAGCCTGATTCCGTGGCTCGCCGCGCAGCTCAGACTGCTATGTACCGCATCCTGGTACAGCTGACCAAGATCATTGCTCCTATCGTGGCCTTCACCAGCCAGGAAATCTGGAGCTTCATCCCCAAGATGCCCGGTATGAACAAGTATGTGGTATTTGAGGATATGGGCAAGCCCGGTGCCTATGCTCAGAGCCAGGAGTTCCAGAATAAGTGGAACGAAATCATCGCAATCCGCGACGATGTAAAGAAGGTTCTGGAGCAGGCCCGTGTCGACAAAGTGATCGGTGCTTCTCTGCAGGCTAAGGTTACTCTGTTCTGCAGCGATGCAGTGGCCGACTTCCTGAATGCAATGCCCGCAGCTGACCTGGCAGACCTGCTGATCGTTTCTCAGGTTGAGGTTGTAAAGGGCGAGGGCGGTGTCCATGGCCTGTTTGAAGGCCTGGGTGTTGCAGTAGAGCATGCCGAGGGTGAAAAGTGCGAGCGCTGCTGGAAGTACAGCAGCGATGTGGGCACTCACTCTGAGCATCCCACTCTTTGCGCACGCTGCGCTTCCATCCTGGAAGAGTAATTTCCTTTTAAATCTTAAGGAGCGGCGCTTTTATCAAAAGCGCCGCTTTTTTAACATCTTATCAAGATTCGAGGTAACAATTTTGGCTTATCGTTTGTTTACGCTTCTGGCAGCATTGGTCCTGGTCGGCGCAGATCAGGGCTTAAAATACTGGGCTTCTTCCGTACTTCAGCCGGTAGGCCAGATGCCCCTGATTCCGCATGTTGTGGGTCTGCGGTTTATCCTGAATGACGGTGCCGCCTTTGGAATGCTGTCCGGTAAGCAGGCTTTTCTGCAAATTGTAACAGGTATAGCTCTGATAGCGCTTCTTGTATATCTGCTGTTTAAAAAGCCGGATACCAAATTGGAATACGCTGCATTTCTGCTGATCTTTGCAGGCGGTGTGGGTAATATGATCGACCGCGTGCTGAATGGTATGGTTGTGGACTATATCGAGCTGTTGTTTATGCAGTTTGCTGTGTTCAACTTTGCAGATATTCTGGTTTGTGTGGGCGTCGGGTTGCTGTTCCTTGCGCTGCTGCTTCCGGAATTCAAAAAGCTGGGGAAGAAACACGATGCAGAGATTTGAGTTTAGCGCAGTGGCCGAAGATTCGGGCCAGCGCCTGGATCGCTTTTTGGTGGGGCAGGAAACAGGTCTTTCTCGCAGTGCCTTACAGCAGTTTATTGAGCAAGGCGCTGTGCAACTGAACGGTAAAGCTGCCCCCAAAAGCTATAAAGTACGTGCCGGGGATCAGCTGATCCTGGAAATTCCGGACCCCCAGCCCACTCAGGCACAGCCCCAGTGTATTCCGCTGGACATCGTCTATGAAGATGATGACCTTCTTGTGGTCTATAAACCCAAGGGAATGGTTGTGCACCCGGCTCCGGGAAATCCGGATGGCACGCTGGTTAATGCACTGCTTTACCATTGCGGCAGCAGCCTTTCCGGCATCGGCGGCGAAATTCGTCCCGGTATTGTGCATCGCATTGATAAAGATACCAGCGGCTTGCTGGTAGTTGCCAAGAATGACGCAGCCCATGTATCACTGTCTCAACAGATGGCGGTGCACAGCATTCAGCGTGTATATCACACGGTGGTGTATGGCCGCGTGAAAGAGGATGGTTTTGTGGAAGCACCGATCGGCCGCCACAAAACGGACCGCAAAAAGATGGCCATTGTACAGGATGGCCGCTATGCGTATACCGGTTATAAGGTGTTGCAGCAATACAAAGACTTTACGTATTTGGCCTGCAAGCTGAAAACCGGTCGTACACACCAAATTCGAGTGCATATGGCAAGCATTGGTCACCCGGTGGCAGGTGATCCTGTGTATGGTCCGCGCGCTGTGATTAAGTCCTTGCAGGGACAGTGCCTTCACGCCAAGACACTTGGCTTTGTACACCCTCGAACAGGGGAGTACATGGAGTTCGACAGTCCGCTGCCGGATTATTTCACTAAATTTATTTCTACCCTTCGAAAGGAAGAGACTTGATATGGAAATTCGATCAAGATCCTCTCTTATAGTATCCGGGCTGGAAGGCGTTCTGGCTCCTTTGATGGGATCTGCTGCACAACCGTGTGACTTGGCTTCTGCCCGGCTGTTTTGTATGCTGGGCGGCAAGCTGGCAGTCTATACCCATTGTGCGCCGGCGGCTGTCCGCGCTGCACTTGGAAAAGGGACAGTCAGTTTGCCTGCTGTTACGTGCGGCGGTGCACTGATTTATGATTTGAATAAGGACTGTTTGGTGCAGACTCGCCCCATCACAATTCAGGCGGGACGTGAAATTCTGCGGTTTGTAAAGGAACAGCTGCCCCGTGCAGGTGTTGTGGGTGTAGATGATCACGGTCATACCTGTTTGCTTTGCGGCAGCCGTGAAGCACAGTTGCTTCTGAACAGCGAAGGCGGCGAATACGAATTGCTCCCGGCAGAGGAAGCCAGCCCCAGCTGGTGCAAATTGTCTGTGTGCGCACCGCCATATCAGCTGGCACTGCTCAAAAACTTTTTAGCAAGTCGGCCGGATCTTCCGGTTACCATAATCCGTCAGGATATGATTGCATTGGAATTGGTAACTGCACAGGTACAGCCGCGCGAAATGATACGCTATTTATGCAACCTTGCAAACTGCACTCAGCAGGAAACCACGGCAGTGATTGCGCAGCCGCAGGATATGACCTGGGCTCCTTATGCCGGAAATATTCTGACAATGAGCGATGCACAGGAGTCTGTGCGTGCTTGCAGCAGTGGGCAGTTGGGCTACTATCATAAGGGGGCCATGGGAGAATATCTGTATCAGCGTGCATCTGAAATGCAAAGTGGTCTATGAAATGGCTGAGCGGCAAAATGCTGGTGGCTGAGGGAGCGGCGCTTGTGGCATTGATAGCACTGGCGTCACCATTGTTCTTTATACCGTATCGGCAGCCTGACTATGCACCTGTGGATTCGGCTCCGGTACAATTAGCTGCCTTGCAGCGTGTCGAGTTAAATACTGCCGACCTGGAAGAATTGCAGTTTCTTCCGGGCGTTGGCGAAAAGCGTGCCCAGTCGATTATTGACTATCGGGAAGAGAATGGTCAGTTCACCAGTCTGGCAATGGTAGCAGATGTGCCGGGAATCACGGCAGAAATGATTCATAATTGGCAGGGAATCGCATATGTAAAAGCTATGTCTTAGCGCAAAGCGCTGAGGCATAGCTTTTTTACGGAATATGGGTGCTTTCTGATAAAATCCTGAAAAATAGTGGTTACTATAGTTTTGATAATTTTAAAGGAGGACTATCAGTGAAGAAGAAAAAGCATTTCTTGGTGTGGCGCATTTTGCTGTGCCTGGCTGTAATACTGGTGTTAATGCTTCTGATCTTTATGCACTTTGGCGGATTTGGAACAGGGGAAAGTGCTGATCCGGAAGAATTCGCGGCCTATTCGATGGAAGTAGATGAAATTTCAATACCGGATGCGGCAAAGGTTATCGCATTGGGAGAAGCAACACATGGAAATTCCGAATTTCAGAAGTTAAAGCTGGATGTATTCAAGCGGCTGGTTGAACAGTACGATGTGCGGGCTTTTGTAATCGAGGGCGACTATGGCGGATGCGAAAAAGTAAATCGCTACATCCATGGCGGCTCAGGAACAGCGCAGGAAGCTGCGGAATCAATCGGATTTCAGATTTACCAAACCGGCGATATCGCCGAGCTTATTGAATTTATGCGGCAATATAATGAATATGCGCCGGAAGGTGAAGACCTTCGGTTTTATGGCTTTGATATGCAGCGTTATATGAATAGCTTTGATCTTCTGGTAAACGAATGTGAGGCAAATAATATTGATGCTGCGGCATTGAAGAATCTTGTGAAAGATGATCAATGGAATGATCTGTATGATGATGCGAACAGAGCAGATGTCATCAACAGCGTGAAAGATGAATTGGCAAAGAGGGAAAATACAGCCCTGGCAATTCACGCAGCTGATATGCTGCTGCAGTATTGTGAACTTCAGGCGTCGATGGAAAATGCGGATTCGGCCATGCTGCTGCGCGATGAATTTATGGCGAAAAATGTAGAGTGGGTGCTGCAGCAGGAGAACCTCCGTGGACACGAGCGAATCTTCATTACCGGACATAATAGCCATGTGGCAAAATGGGAAAGCTATGACTCAGTGGGAAAACAGCTGCAAACAGACCTGGGCGATGGGTACTATGTCATCGGCACAGATTTTTATAAAACGAAATGCAATCTGCCTACACCCTCCGGAAAACGAACCAATCAGGTGTTCTATTCCCACGACCCGCTTGCAAAAGCGGCTAAAAAGGCACATCTTGACGTCTGCTGGCTCGACTTTTCAAAGATTCCGGAAGATTCAAAATTGGGGACGCAAATCAGAGAATATTCCTATATGGGAGATCTTGGAGAACAATATACTCCGTTTATGCGCCTTTTACCCCCAAGTTATCGTTTGTTCCAGCCCCCGGCACAGATGTATGACGGAATGATTTTTGTAACAGAAGCAACTCCCATTGTGATCTGCACAGACGCAAAGCAAGGCTGAATCGGGAGATTTACTTCATAATTGAAAAAAGCTCGCTGTGGATGTGCAGTTGCCCTTGGCAATGCCTGAAGCAGTGGGCTTTTTGCAGTGCAGTAAGGCGCACCTTCCCGGCATATAGCCACCGTTCTTACCTGTACAGATTCTGCATAAACTGCATTTATAAGAATGCTTTGCGGGAGGAATGAAATGTGTGGGATATTGATTCCGGGCGAAAGGATGCAGATAATCCAATCTCAATAATGCCAACGGGGCAGCAATTAAAAGCGGCGATTACGCCACCGGTCAGCAAAAGAGAAGAAAAAAAGCCTGGTCCGGTGCTATGCGTTCAGCTGATTATATGCCTTTTGTTTGTGGCAATCGCTGCAGCAGCGCATCATTTCGAGGTACCGTGGTATCAGACGTTCTGCGAGCAGTATCACACGCTGACTACACAGGGAATCAACCTGGGAGCACAGGAAGAATTGGTCCGATTTGCCGGAACGATTACTGAGAATGTGAGAATGCAGGCTCAGGAATGGATGAAGCAGCTGGATGCAGGTGCCAACGATGAGGCTGAACCGCTTACCGGAAAAGGAGGCCAGAATCCACGAAAAAACAGGAAGCTTCCGCCGGGCTATTCTCTGAAAAATTATATCCCGCAGGAGCCATTGGCGCTGCCGGTGTCAGGGTTCGCAGTTACGTCGCCGTATGGATGGCGTGACCATCCGGTTCAGGGGGGCAATGATTTTCACAGCGGCATCGATCTGGCAGTGGCAGAGGGTACACCTGTTGCGGCGGCGCTGGATGGTTTTGTCCTCGATACCGGCAGGGGACCGTCATACGGAAATTATGTACTGCTCATGCACAAAAATGGTGAAGCAACCCGTTATTGCCATATGCAGTATGTGTTTGTCCGTAAAGGAGAAAGTGCTGCACAGGGAGAAATACTTGGAACTGTGGGTCACACCGGAATGGCTACCGGACCGCACCTTCATTTCGAGCTGATGCGGGATAATGTACGTTATAATCCGGCCAAGGCTCTGGGCCTATGAGAAAGATTCGTATTCGCTGCCCGGCGGTGTTTCTTGCTGCCCTGATTGTTCTGCTTTGGCAGGATCACACAGGTTTCCTGCGATTGGCCTTGGCATCGGCCGTTTTGCACGAAAGTGGACACGTCATTGCCTGCCGCTGTATTACCCGACGGTTTCCGGTGCTGACGCTTTCGCTGACGGGAATCAGTATGCGCCCGGGACAGCAGCTGGCACCCGGTCAGTTGCTTTTGCTGGCTGCGTCCGGACCGCTTGCAAACTTTCTGACTTGTATCGCATTGATGCTCAGGTTAAAGTGCCATGCCAGTTATTTGGGGTATTTTTTCGCAAGTGCAAATCTCTGTATGGGCCTGTTTAATCTGCTCCCGCTGGGGCCGCTGGATGGCAACCGGATGCTGCAAGCTTTGAAAATGGAAAAAGCAGGGAAGCAGTGACATAAAATTGGGAAAAGTCATTGGGATTATTTGTCG
>RCNH01001532.1_pt1 | contig 11968 bp, 10 predicted proteins | sample 2041161 | NCBI WGS metagenome assembly RCNH01 (sample SAMN09708215, study PRJNA481090) | Feces metagenome, whole genome shotgun sequencing project. | biome: feces | host: Leptonychotes weddellii | place: Antarctica: Sion Island | collected 2010-03-01 | reverse complement strand
GTCCTTTCCGGCATTTTTTGCCCCGTTGCAATGCTCATGGTACTAATTTCAGGAATCTGTCCTTAGCACTTCCGACCATCTGCCCGGGAGCGTTTGGCTATCTTCCCCACCGGCTCCATAGCGGCGGTTCGTTCTGCGGCGCTGTAGAACAGATCCAGATCCGCAAGGCTCTGGGTCAGAATCAGGATCCGGATATGGCGCTTGCGCAGCGTCTGCAATGCCCCGACGAAGTTTCCCAGGTGTCCCAGCGCGGTGAATTCGTCCAGCGCCAGCAGAATCGGATGAGATCTGTTCAGAGGCCGGTCCGCCACACCGTCAGGCACTGGGCGGTCGTGATCCGCAGCTGGGATGTGGGACTTTACTATCGGGGGCTTCCCGAGGCCGAAGGCCTGCAGATCAAGGAGTTTCTAGCGGAGTCGCTGCGGGAGGCGGGAAGAAGAACTCCTGAAATCGCAGATTTTGCACGTAATGGGGCAATCAAAGCCGTGTACTGCCCTATTTATGAGAAATCTGCGGGAAGGAGGCACGATGGAATGAACCGAATGAAAAAGACTACCCGGATCCCTCAGTACATGGCCTATCCGAAATTCCTGCTGGACATGGAGCTTTCCGACACGGCGAAGCTGGTGTATGTGATGCTGCTGGACCGGAGCGGCCTGTCGAGGAAGAATCCGGGCTGGACGGACGAGTATGGGAATGTGTTCGTGATCTACACGATCGAATCGCTGGCGCAGGAGCTGCACCGGTGCCCCATGACGGTTAAGAAGGCGCTGCGGGATCTGGAGCAGACGGAGCTGATCCGTCGGATCCACCGAGGGCTTGGCCGTCCCAACCGGATCTACGTAAACTTTCCCCCGGAGGGACAGGATACTGTCCGTCAGGAAGACAGAAAGGAGTCCTGTAACAGAACTGAGAAGAATTATACTGATTTAGTACTTTATGATGACACGGAGCCAGGGAAAAGGTACTGCAGGTAGAGGGAAGGACGTTCCGTCCTCGGTGTTTGTGCCCGTGTCAGAGGGCGAAGCTGGACCGTCAGGAGGAAGAACGCAGGCAGTGGGAATTCCGGGACCGGGTATCTCGAAACCGCAGCTTGGGACTTCCGGAGCTCTCACCAATATGAAACAATACCCTCGTATAGTAGCGGATAGTCAACGACATTGGCGTATAGTCTACAGCAGTTGCGTTGAGCCCGGAATACGGGGGTATTTTCATGAGTAGAGAACTACAGGCAATGAACCAGCAGAATAAACTAGCACTATGGGCAGTTGGGCGCGCCTGCGGAGAAAAATTGACGAAGCAATGAAATCTCTTCCCAAGGGCAAGGCAAAGATAGTTCCGCAGCACAGGGTCTGGCATACTTCACCCTTCTGTTTGGACTCGAAGAAATTTTGCAGAGCTGACACCGGAAGAGCGATATAACCAGCGGCTGGCGCAGGCGAAACCTGTTCTGGATGCTTTCCTGGCATGGGCAAATCCGGAATGCTACACCGAAGTCTGCCCTGGGCGGGGCACTGACCTACCTCAAGGAACAGTGGCTGTATCTGACTAATCACCTTAAGGACGGCAGACTGGAGTTTAGCAACAACCGGGCCGAGCGCCGTATAAAGCCCTTTGTGATTGACCGGAAGAACTTCCTGTTCGCCAATACTCCTTCCGGAGCCAGGGGCAGCGCTGTGATCTTTACCTTGATCCAGACGGCGATTGAAAACCATCTGGAACCCTACCGCTATCTGACCTGGCTTCTGAAAGCTGCCAATGCTGCAGATCTTGACGATTCCGAGGTGATCCAGTCGCTGCTACCATGGAACGCCCCGGCAGAATGTAGAATGAAATAAATCAGGCCCGACACCAACTACGGTGTCGGGCCTGATTTATATGCTGTCAGGTTTTACGCTTACTGTACGCTTACGCCGCTTCCCTGCTCTTGCGCGAAAATTCCCCGCTGCAAAAGCCGTGGGGATGAGGCTTTTTATTTTTGCTGTGCATGGCGGAGCAAACTTGTTCGCATAAAATAATCTCCCGGGGCAGCGCTTGCCGTCCCGGGAGTAAAAATATTTAAGATGAGCCATATAGGGAGAATCTGCTTTCATCTCTTCATAGCTGTCATAGCAGTACAAAATATCTTTTGTTCTGGCATCGTCGTTAATACTACATTCCGATTGGTTACCGATTTCGCACCGATGCAATCATACTCTTGACATACTGGATTGCTACATTCCGGGCCTGCTTTTCCACCAGACTGTTAACTCCAAAAAATACTGCCAGTACAACGACAGAAACCCAGACGGCGTTTATGATAATCCAAATAAGAGAATCGACCCGAAGCGGCAGCCAAAGGAAGATACCCACTATTGCCAGGAAAATCACTGCATTAACCAGCCAACGGCGATAGGTCGGCCAGGGGCTGCGGCCCAAGACCTTCTTATTTGCAAAAATGATAATGTCATTGGCCCGATACAAAAGTGCTGCAACCGTTCCAAGCAATACGCCGTAGATTCCAAACCGGAAGACACAGACAAAAGACACGACAAGATTGATAAAAGTCTCGAGCCACGCCCGCCACTGTGTTTCCTTAAATTTTCCGGCAAAACTGATGATATTATTAGAGGAACTGCGTCCGTAGGACAGCAGCTGATAGGTTGTAAACAGGACCGGGAGCCTCCAGTCGATGTAGTTGATATCAGCACCCTTGGTATAGATCCGCATGAAAGGAAGAATGAAAATCGAAGCGATTGTGAACAGTCCGAACACCAGAGCCAAATAGTAGGTTTCAAAGGTGTCCTGCAGCTTGATATACTGTTCCCGGTCCTGATGGAATTTCTGGCCGAGAACAGACTGGACGCTGTTTGCAACGATTGAAACGATGTTGCTGACCATGCCGTAGATGGTGGCATACATGGAGTAGATGCTGACGGTTTTCAGGCCGCACACGAAGGTCAGGATCAGCACATCCGTGTGGCTGAATACCAGAGCGGAGATCTGATGGACAATGACGGCGGACTTCTGGGACAGGGCTTTGAAGTTGGGCTTGACCGTCAGATCGATCCAGGAATAGTTGCGTTTGATGTACCAGCTGATATAGAACATCTTGAGGAGGTTGAACACCAGATAGGTGGTCTGCACTTCGACGATGCTCTTGCCGTGCAGCAGCAGCGCAATCCGGCATACATCGGTTGCGACGCTGGTGACGGTGCCGAGATTCGTTGTGACATAATTGCGGTTGTCCACCCGCAGGAGCATGTTGTACTTGCCCTGGAAGAAGTAGCTGATGACGCTGCCGGAGCCCTGCAAAATGATGACCAGAGCGCAGACGTGGTAAGGAATGGTGGTATCCAGAAGAAGCGGATACACCAGGCCCAGCACCACAATACATCCGGCATAGATCAGGCCGATTTTCCGGTAGTAATAGTGTGTTGCGGCAAGAATCTCATTGGTTGCCTGATGATCTCTTTTGCCGACCGGACCGTAAAGCGCGATGACGGCAGCATCGCCGACACCGGCCTCCAGAAGGGCCAGATAGACATAAAGCTGGCGGATGGAGGACAGCAGACCGTTTACTTCCGAACCGTAATTGACGATGAACAGGCGGGGAATGATAATGGCTACCAGAGAGGTAATGAGATTACCGATGATTCCCCACCACAGGTTTCTCATACTGTTGCGTTGATTTGACATACTGATTCCGTCCTGAATTTCTGATTTAAGGAATGGGGTGTTCCCTGCTCCAGCTGCCGTAATTCGGCCGCAGAACCGGTTCGGCAGAGGAATGGTACATGGTATTGGCAGGAATTTTTCCGTGGACAACGGAATTGGCTCCGGCGATACATCCTTCGCCCAGAACCGTTCCCTTGAGGACGGCTACGTTGCTTGCAAGCCAGGCGTGGTCGCCGATCTGCACGGGCCGGTCCGAGTTTGTAAGGGTGTACCGGGCATCCCGGATGGCGTGGTGGTCGCTGTCGTAGATACCACATTGCGGCCGATCATCACATCACGGCCCAGACGGATGTTTTGGGCCGTGACGATGACACTGCCGGAATTCATGGTAAAGAATCCCGTGTCCAGCAGTCCGCCGTTCAGGACTTCCAGCGTGGTCCCATAGGAAATCCGGCATCCGCCTTCGTTGGTCCAGATGCCGTTCTCCCGCAGCCGGATCCGTGTTTCGGCTTTGGAGCCTTTCACGGCATCGCAGCCGAGTTCCAGATCTCCGCCGCCGAGGATGATCTGGCTTCCGGGCGCCAGATCCACTGCAACATGTTTATAAGGAAGAATGTGGCTGTGATCCGTCCGGACCACCTGTCTGCAGAAGTGGTTGAGATACAGATACTGAAAGAAGCTGACTTTGCGGTACAGGCACAGCCGCTGTCTAATTTTGCTTAACATGATTTCACTCCATAGTGATCCAGCAGATTCTGCCACTGGACATCGTTCTGCTTGTTTTCACCGTTAATATAGTAGAGACTTCCTGCGGCAGTTCCGTAGATATTGACCGGGATGCTGCGGTATTTGTAAATGGATGTCACACAGGTTCCCTTTCGCATCGACATGAGTTTCAGCCAGAGGTCATCTGCATAGGGACACAGCTCCATGATTTTTTCTTTGTCGAACGCATATTCTTCATCCAGGCAATGGGGCGGATAGAGGGTTCCCTGTCCGGAATAGGGCTGTGCAAAATAAGAATGCTCGATATGCTCGCTGCATTTCGGGGAGACCCATTTCGAGGGGAGGTCCTGCACGGCAGTAATCATTGTAGGCGTCATACATACGATATCGTCAGGATGTTTCCTGTGCATCTGGACAAGCTTCTCCACCATGTCATAGGAATAGAAAGTATCATCATCCACAAGGATAATCAGATCCTCCGGGAATTCCTGCATGGCATAATAGTATTTTTTATGACTTCTCAGGTCATCACAGAACCGGATGGTAAGGCCGCATTTCTGCAGTCTGGTCAGCTCCTCCGGGAGATCGTCCATGGTTGGAAACTGAGATTTTGCAAGCCATAAAATAATCATATCCGGCTTATAGGTCTGACGAAGCAGCGTTTCCACGACCAGCCAAACGGTGCCGATTCGTTTCGGAAAGGAGGTAAAGGAAACAATTACCTTCTGATCCCGGGGCTCCTGGTTCAGAAGATAGGTACAGGAAGGCTTTTTTTCATATTGTTTCTTCACCAGAATGTTATAGTACCATTCCACATAGCCCAGGAGAAACTGAACAACTTTTGAGGGGGCTTTATGGGCTTCCTGCCGCTTTTTTTTCATTCTGTTCAAAGCCCAGAACAGTTTATAGATCAAAGAATACATAATGCTGCGTCTCCATTCTTATGTTTTTATTTTGAAATCATACACTTTACAAACAGCAGCCACTCTTTGAGCGTTACGTTGCCGCAGCTGTGCATCTGCTTTGCCGTCTGCTTCAGCATGGCTTTATCCCGCACCGATACGGCATAGTAGAACTTCTGCCGTGCTTGATTCTCCTGAATCAAGGCATCATATTTCTTCCGGTCGCATTGACTGGCTTCCAGCGCATACTCCAGAACTTCTGTAAACAGATCCCACCGCTGATACATTTGCTGTGGGGTTCGGATGCTTCTGGAATGACTGTCCCCGTGCTCGTACACCGTGTAGAGGCTTTCGTCCAGATAGCCGCAGAGAGAATAGCTGGCGGCCGGAACGAGCATCTGCCAGTTCTGCCCCGTGCGGGATTCAAAAATATCCCGGTCCGGGTAACATTTCAGGAACAACTCTCTTGTGATCATGTAGCAGCCGCAGCAGCCGTAGGTATGCACCAAAAGCAGCTTCTCAAAGATATCCTGCGGATGCTTGTCTGCTTCTGCCGCAATGGGGCTTCGCGCGTTGGTATCCAGATTGCAGAAGGTACCGTCCGAACGCATCATCTGAAATTCCGGATGCGCTTCCAGGTAGTTGACCTTTTTCTCGATGCAATCGGGGGTCACCTCGTCATCCGCATCCGGCCAGGTCAGATAGGCTCCCGTAAACAGCTTGAGGCCCCGGTTGAGGGCGGCAGCCTGGCCTGCATTTTTCTGAGAAAGGTATGTAAACGAAATCCCCCGCTCTTCCAGTCTAAGACGGTAGGCACTCACAATTTCTTCCGTCCGGTCGGTGGAACCGTCGTTGATAAAGATCAGTTCCAGATTTGGGTAAGTCTGATTCAGAATCGAATGAAAATACCGATCCAGATAGCTTTCTCCGTTATAGCACGGCGTAATGATACTAACAAGGGGCTTATCCAATAATCTCACCTTTTCTTAAAAATTCCGTTGAGTTTGGAAGTGATTTTCCAGTAAAGTACGATCAGCTCCGGGTTGCGATTAAAAGCTGAAAGATATCTTTTTGTTTCCTGCGGATAACGTTTGCTTGCGTATCCTTTTTGATAATTCTTCCGGAAGAGCTTTGTAACATAATCCATGCCCTCCTGACTGTGAAGAATATCTCTGGTTCGGCTGTATTCCCAGATCAGCGCATGGAGCAACTCGTCGTAGGCAATGTGTTCCAGAGTTTCCAGCTTATGCGCCTTGAAAAAGTCCACCCGATCCACAAGAGCCTGAAGATAATCTAACTTTTTAAGGGTAAATGTGGAGTTCATGATACTGGATTCTCTCTGAAAGTAATAATACAGAGATTCATCTAGCACCGAAATTCTCTTGGCTGCGGCAAGCAGCTTATGGGTGGTGTAAATATCTTCAAACAACTTGCCGACCGGAAATCTGACACCATCAAACAGATGCCGCCGATACAGCTTGAAGCATGCAGCACCATATTTCAGTGCACTTTCATCGTCGGTGTAAATCCGAGTCAGAGCCGTTTCGGCGTCAATTACTTCTGGCGGCTCCATTTTGCAATGCTCAAACACATGATGCTCTTCCGAACCTCGGATAAATCCGCAGATCGACAGATCAGAATTGGAATTTACCGACGCACGCAGCAAATATTCAACGGTATCGAGAGCAATATAATCATCGCTGTCCAGAAGCAGAATATACTCACCCACTGCAATATCAAGGCCGGAATTTCTGGCAGCGCTCAGGCCACCGTTTTTTTGATGGATTACACGGATTCTGGAATCTCTTTTTGCCCATTCATCGCACATCTGCGGGCAGCGATCCGGAGATCCGTCATCTACCAGAATGATTTCCAGATTGGAATAGGTCTGATGTACGACAGATTCAACGCATCTGTCCAGATAATCTTCAATGTTGTAGATGGGAATGATAATACTGACCAGTTCCATATCACTTCTGCTCCAATGCCTGCTCGACCTTTTCTCTCAGCTGACCGGCACTTGCGACGTAGTCGGGCAGCTTTTCCACTAAGGTCTTGCGTATTTCGGCTTCATGGCTTTGCAGCCAGATAAAAGCTTCCGTCAGACTGTCGGAATCCTGAATGTTCTGAACGGGAAGCACATAATGTTCATCTGTGCCGAACAAGTCCGTTGCAATGCCCCGGGACTTGACGGAATAGCCCAGCACCAGCGTGGGAACTCCGGTGGAGTAAGCCGCAATCGTTGCGTGGGTACGGGCACCGATAAAGAACCGGCACCGGGAAATATAGCCCTTGAGCTTGCGGCAGTCGCAGTCGTCGATCAGGACAACCCGCTCGGGACAGCTGACAGCATCGTACAGTTCTTTGAGTGTCGTCCGGTCGTCATTGCTTTCCCAAACCACATGAGGGATCAGCGCCACAGAACAGTCTGTTGCGTCCAGAATGTGGCGAATCAGGCGGACAAAGCTTTCCGCCACGACGCCAGACTTTGACTCTTTCCGGACCACCAGCGGACTGACATTGATACCGACGGTATTCCCTTCTATGAAACCTTCCGGCAGGGGAAGCTCTTCCTTTTCCAGCGTGAAAGCGGAGTCCGGTGTCAGACCGATGTTCTGAAGTCCTGCCTTTTGCAGCATGGCATAGGTAAGCGACTCCCGAGCCGAAATATAGGAATAAGTCTGCATATCCTTCAGAAATTCGGGATCTTCAAACAGGGATTCCGACAGGGAGCAGCCCAGCAGAACGGACTTGTATCCTCTGTCTGCGATGGACTGATGCAGGCGGATAAACTTGTGATAGTCCTCGTAGCAGTAAATATCGCCGCCGACAGACAGCTCAACGGCACCGGAGGGAAGGCTATGGATGGTCTTTCTATAAGGCAGACAGTCCATGTCCGTGTAATTCCCATGCAGCTTGAGCTGGAGATAGGCCTTCCAGAAGGACAGGCTACTACGGGAAACGGCGGTCATGGCTGGCTCAATGGGATCAAGCTCCTGAATTCCGTAGCGCAGATCCTGCTGGGGAGACTCCGAATATACCGGAACACCCGTTCCGAACAGTTTGGAAACCGTCCGCACCAGCGCTTCGCATCCGTGATTGGCACTTCCTCCGTGGTTATAGATAAAATAATCAGACATTTCGTTTTACCACCCTGTAAATACTTCTTGCCATGTTCCTTCCGGCAAACAGAATTTTCACAGCAGACAGATTATTCTTCTTCAAGCTGGATACAATCTGTTTTGAAAACCCGGTCAGAAGGTCCGGATTGAGACACGCAAGGATTTCCTCATGGCCCATAAAAAAGCGATATGCTTCCGTCAGTGTTTTTCCACATTCCCCATGGTGAAAGAGAATGAAAAAAGCGTATTCCGACACTTTTTTATCTAGTGTTTTCGTGTATTCTTCGTATTTTCCGGACTTGACAAACCAGTTTCTGATATCCATATGAATCATAATCTGTGTGCAGTAGTCAACCGTGGCACGGCTCATGTAGTTTTCATCGGTCTGGAGATAATAGAAGCTGGTTCCATGCCAGAAACACGCTTTTTGCACACTGGGATAGAGCCGGACAAAAAAGTCCAGATCCTCCGCCAGCGTGGTCCCCTCCGGGAATCGGGCACCGGAGATTTCCCAAAGCTCCCGGCGGAACAGCTTGTTGGAGATGAAGCCAAAGAAGCCGTTTTCATATTGCCAGCGGGCAAAGCAGTCACAAAGCTGTGCCTGATCGCAGCTGCCTGCTTCCGGGCCTTCGACAGATTCAACCACTTCCCCTTTTTCATTTTCCTTGATGAAATTGGAAAACAGGATATCTGCCTGCTGCTTTTCTGCCACCGGAACTGCCTGAAAAAGGTATCTGTCATCGATCCGGTCATCGGCATCCAGAAACTGAAGCCATTCGCCCTTGGACTGTTCCAGCCCGACATTGCGGGCATGGGAAACACCTCCGTTGGGAATGTCGATGATTCGCAGACGGTTATCCTGCGCTGCGATCTGTCTCAGGATTTCAAGACTGCGATCCTGAGAGCCGTCATTGACTGCAATGACTTCCAGATCCTGAAACGACTGATTCAAAACAGAATGGAGCGTGTCAGCAATATATGTTTCCTTGTTGTAAACCGGAATAATGACTGATACTTTCGGCATTGGTAACTCCTTATGATCTTCGGGAAATGATTTTGTACAGCAGGCCTGTGCAGCGGTGTTTCATCAGCATCAGCTGCAGCTTTAGCTTGATCGGTGCTTCGGGCATGGGGAAATCCGCAAAGGCATTTTTCAGCTCCGACGCGTTCAGGATGCGTTTGATTTCCGGCAATGCAGTTTCTTTGGACTGACTGCAGGCCTGTCCGATGCAGTTGCAGGCATAGTAGATCATATGCAGCTTCATCTGACGGGAAAAGTCATAGTCCGAAACAGGATCGAAAAAGGTGTGCAGATGATGATTCATCGTGGTGTAAACATCCCAGGCACCGGGGCGATAAGCCGTTGTAATGGTGCCGGGATTCTGATAGTAGTGATACAGCCCCTCCCCTTTCAGGTAAAAAAAGCTGTTTGCCAGATAACCGACTTCGGCGCTAAAAATATTGTCCTCGGACCAACGAACCTGTTCATCGAATTCCAAGCCGTTGGAACGAAGAAAATCGGTTCGGTACAGGCAGTGCCACACAGAAAGCAATGGACCGTAATCGATGCTCTCCCGCATAATCAGATTGGGGAAGATTTCTGCTTTCAGCAGAGCCTTGTCACAGCGGCCTCCGGGAATATCCAATGTTTTGAGATAAGGTTCTCCCTGAGCAGGAAACCGAAGATAATCAGACATCACGAAATCAACATGTTCCCGCTCCAGAACGGTATATAGTTTCTCATACATTTCCAGTTCGCAGTCATCATCGGAGTCTACGAAACCAACGCAGCTGCCCTCGGCTACTCGCAGACCGGCGTTGCGGGCGCTGCTGAGGCCACCGTTTTTCTTGTGGACAACTTTAATTCGGCTGTCTTTTTTTGCCAGTTCGTCGCACATGGCAGGACACTGATCGGGAGAACCGTCATCCACGAGGATGATTTCAATGTCCTGCAAGGTCTGCTTCCGAAGGCTACTGACACAGCGCTCCAGATATTTCTCAACTTTATAAACCGGAACAATAATACTAATCTTTGGCACAGTGTATATGCTCCTTATTTCTTTGATGAAGATATTTTTTTATCTTATAGTAAGGTTTAATTGCGGCATACTCAATGATACATATCATCAATCCGAGTACGATACCTTCGGCAAGTCCCAACTTTGGGAAAATGCTACCTGCCAGTTTATGATCCAGTAGTCGGGCTGCTTCAATTAATAGCATATGAGTCCCCAGAATAAACAAGGTATTTCGTCCCATTCTGTTCAAAAGAGGTTCCAATAGAATTCCAATTGGTTTTTTGAGCAACAAATCAGAGAACATCAAAACAGTGATTGTACCCAGTAGTGCATTCAAGGTATAGAGAATGGGGTTTGATAACTTTAGAATCACAAGGCTAACCATGCCATTTGCAAGGGAACAGATAACATACGCAATGGCACAAACGGACAATAGCAAGTTCTGAAATCTGAGACAATTTGCGCGTAGCCCTTTCCTGCCTATCAGGAAACCAAAGGCAAAGAATCCCATTCCAATCATACAGCGTACAGGTACCAATACATAGCTTTTAGCGTAGGGCGCTACAAAGATGCCAAACAAAAACAATGCAAAGGCAGTCGGAATCACTGCGGTGTTCCACTTTTTATAGAAGTAAAGAAAAACCAGTTCCACAAAAACAATGCAGGCCAGGTACCAAGTTGCAGTTACTCCTTTAAAGCTTATAATAGATATAATTTTTCCAGCCAGCGATTGGTAAAAAGGCTGATTCTGGTCTAATACTGATAAAAAGGCTGAGAAAATCAATTCATACGAAAAATATGGCAACAGGAGCTTTTTGACGGTATTTATCGGTGAATACTGAAAATCGTCGCGGGTGCTTTTCCGTCCGTAAATGATTCCGGAAATTACAAAGAAAAATGCCATATGGAACCCATAAACCAGAGTTAATACCGTGTTTTCGGTGGAATAACAATGGCCGATTACCATTAAAATAATCACAATACCTTTTGCATAGTCTAATACGGGATCTCTTTCCATCATCTTTCCCTTAACTTTTCCTAATTCTCCAAAAACTGATATAAATTCTCGACTCCCCCTGCGTTGGAGTAGTCTCGGGCGTTACAGGCATCCGAAAGCTCCTGCATCCGCTTGGGATTCCGGAGCAGTTCGGCAATTTCGGCTGCGCAGCCTTCGTTGTCCATGGGGACAATAATCCCGTCTGCACCGTTTTCCAGCTGACTGGCAGAGGTTGCATAGTTCGCAATCACAACGGGTTTACCGAGTAGCTGGGCCTCACAGACGGTCACACAATGGCCTTCGTACCGGCTGGGCTGGACGTACAGGTCGCAGGCTTTCAGGTAGGGGTACGGATTCTCCTTTTTGCCAAGGACAATCACCCGTTCCTCCATACCGGCTTCCTGAATTTTCTGGCGGATCAGTGCGTCATCTCCGCCGAATCCGATCAGATACCAGCGGACATTCAATCCCATCCGCACCAGGCGGGCACAGATATCCGGGACATTGTCAAAATTTTTGGCCGTGCAAAAACGGCCAACAGACAGC
>RCNH01000794.1_pt1 | contig 11983 bp, 11 predicted proteins | sample 2041161 | NCBI WGS metagenome assembly RCNH01 (sample SAMN09708215, study PRJNA481090) | Feces metagenome, whole genome shotgun sequencing project. | biome: feces | host: Leptonychotes weddellii | place: Antarctica: Sion Island | collected 2010-03-01 | reverse complement strand
AGGAGGAAATAAAACATGAAATTACATGAAATGAGTTATACAGAAGGTGCTAGAAGCGCTGGATTCCGTGTTGGACGTGGATTTTGTATGGCACTTGCAGATAGTGTTCCTGGAGTATCTGGAGGTACTGTTGCTTTTTTGCTTGGTTTTTATGATCAATTCATCAATTCATTAGATGCATTAATGAGTGGTAGCATGGAAGAAAAAAAGAATGCTTTAAAGTTTTTATTCAAAATTCTTATTGGATGGGTTATTGGATTCGTTTTAGCGGTAAGTATCTTAGCTAGCCTGTTTACAACTCATATATATAAAATTAGTTCATTATTTATGGGATTCATTTTATTCGCAATTCCTGTTGTTATAAAAGAAGAAAAGAAAAATATGGTTTTCTCTCTTCCAAATATTATTTCTGGTTTACTAGGGATTGTATTAGTAGTATTTATCACTTATTTTAATCCTATCTCTGGGCAAGGAAGTGCGATTGATTTAACGAATTTAAATTTCTCTTTAATTTTATACGTATTCGTAGCAGCCATGATTGCGATTTCTGCCATGGTTTTACCTGGAATTAGTGGTTCTACTTTATTACTAATTTTTGGTTTATATGTTCCAATTATTAGTGCAATCAAAGCTGTATTACATCTTGAGTTTGCTTATTTACCAATTTTAATCATTTTTGGTCTTGGAATACTTACAGGAATCGCAAGCATTGTAAGAATCATTAAATGGTCTTTAGAAAATCATCGTTCAATTGTAATCTTTCTAATTATAGGAATGATGATTGGGTCTTTCTATGCCATCATTATGGGACCTTTAACATTAGAAATTCCTCAAGCTCCCCTATCTTTAGAATCATTTAGCATACTTTGGTTTATCATTGGCGGTCTTGTTATCTATGGCCTACAAAAACTTAAAGATTGTACAGAAAAGAAAAATTATTAAATCTACTACTTATATAGATCATAGGAGAGGTGTTATTTATGGTACATATAGGAAATGATTGGGATTATATTTTAAAAGAAGAATTCGAAAAAGATTATTATCAAAATATAAGAAAATTTTTGGTCTATGAATATCAACATTACACGATTTTTCCAAACATGTATGATATTTTTAATGCATTAAAATATACTCCTTATAAGGATGTTAAAGTTGTTATATTAGGACAAGATCCTTACCATGGAGATGGGCAAGCTCATGGTTTATGTTTTTCTGTGAAAAAAGGTATTACACCTCCTCCATCTCTACAAAATATATTTCAAGAATTACATGATGATTTAGGATGTAAAATACCAAATCATGGAGAACTAACAAAGTGGGCAAAGCAAGGTGTTCTTATGCTCAATACCGTACTTACTGTACGCAAAGGACAACCAAACTCCCATGCTAATAAAGGTTGGGAACAATTAACGGATGCAATTATAGAAAAATTAAATCAACGAGAAGAACCTATTGTATTTTTATTATGGGGACGAAATGCAAAAAATAAAATTCCATTGATTTCTAATCCAAATCACTTGATTTTATCTTGTTCACATCCGAGTCCCTTTAGTGCTAACTATGGTTTTTTTGGTTGCCATCATTTTTCTAAAACAAATGAATTTTTAATTCAACACCATAGTTCTCCAATTGATTGGCAAATTGATTAAATACAATAAGAGAGGAATTAAATATGTTAGAAGAAGTCGCAAGAAAATATTATAAACTAGGATATAACTGTGCTGAAAGCATGATACGTGCAGGAAATGAAGTATATGATTTAGGATTACATGATCGTGATATGATTATGACTGCAGCCTTTGGTGGAGGTTTGCAATGTGGTGATGTATGTGGTGCTTTAACTGGTGCTGCTTGTGTTATTAGTGCACGTTATGTGGAAACAAAAGCACACGAATGTGATATTTTACGTCCATTAACCCAAAAATTAGTTATTGCTTTCCAAAAAGAAATGGGTTCTCGCTTATGTGCAAAAATTAAAGCTGTTCATTTCAGTAAAGAACTTCGTTGTGAAAACACAGTTGGACTTGCTGCATCTATATTAGAGAAAGTTATAAATGATTGGGATAAAGAAACAATTGATATTCGTTAACCACATATGCCTTGTTTCATTATTATAATTAAATAAAAAATGAACATTCTAACAATATTCATTTCAGACCGTTGACAAAGTCGCTCGTTGAGCAGACTTTGTCATTCGGTCTTTTTTAGTCTCCACTTTGATATAAAAAAAGATGATTTCAAGGTATTTTTAACCTAAAATCATCTGTAATTTAGTAGCTTTCCACCACTTTTTCTAAATTGATTTTATTTGTTTTCAAAATAAGGTGGTGTGTCAACAAGCTGAAAAGAACTTATTTAATTTCCTTTTTATTTACATCATACATTGTTTGAATTCATCTAATATTTCTTTAAAGTAAGTGAATGCATCATCATATACTTCTTGTTTTCTTGGATCAACACCAGCATGAATTAATTCATCAAGAGGAGATTCGCTTCCTCCTTTTGTTAAGAAATTACGATATCCTTCTACATCACCAGCTAAGATTTTTTTCGCAAAGCTAATTGCTACAGACATTCCTAATGTGTATTTGTATACATAGAAATTATAGTAGAAGTGAGGAATATAGTAACATCCGTATCGTTGTAAATCATCAACAATAACACTTTCTCCAAAATATTCTTTGTTTAATTTTAAATAAAGGTCGCAGATATCTTTTGATGATAAAGCTTCTCCTTTTTCAATTCGTTCATGAATTTCACTTTCAAAAGAAGCATACATAGTTTGTCTAAACATTGTACCAACTAATTGATTTAATAAATTACTTAATAGGTATGCTTTATAATCTTTATCCATACTATGTTTTAATAGATAGTCATTTAATAGTAATTCGTTTACAGTTGAAGCAACTTCGGCAACAAAAATACGATAATCAGAAAGCATTGCACGATTCTTTGTACGAGAATAATAAGAATGCATAGAATGTCCAAATTCATGTGCTAAAGTGCTAAGGGATTCATAGTCATTTGTAAAGTTTGTTAAAATAAATGGTTTAGAGTCAAATGTACCACTTGAATAGGCACCAGAGCGTTTCTTTTCATGTGGAAAGAAATCAATCCAGCGTTCTTCTTTCGCAACATCAAGCATTGCAATATAGTCTTCTCCTAAAGGAAGAAGAGCTTTCTTTAAGATATCAAATGCTTCTTCAATAGAATAAGATACATTTACAGATTTTACTAATGGAATAAAAATATCATATACGTGTTGTTCTTTTAAGTTCAATGTTTCTTTTCGCATTTTAAAGTATTCGTGTACATAAGGACGATAAGTTTCATTTCCCATTTTCAATACTAAATTATATAGGTCAGTAGTTACATCATCTTCAAATAAACTTGCTTCTAATGCAGAAGAGAAATTATGGAATTTCGCATTTAGCACTTGCCCTTTTGCATGAGAAGTTAAAAGGTTCATGAATACATTTTGGTAACGTTTGTATTCATTGAAGTAGTGTTCAAATGCTTCTTTACGTACAGATGCATCATCATTTAATAAGAATTGATGGTAGTTTCCACCATTTAAAAAAACTTTTTCACCATTTACTGTGACTGGTTCAAATTCTAAACGGAAACTTTCAAATGTGTTTTCTGGAGCTTGCATAAGTTCTTGCATTTGGGCAAGCATATCTTCTTTTTCTTCATCTAAACGATGCGGAATATAACGGAAAACTTCGTGCATTGGATAACGATAATCTTTGCAACAATCTTCTTTTAAATAAACGTCAATTACATCTTTATGTTTCATTAGTTCTAAATTGACAAAATTAAGATCAACACATGCTTTTTGATAAAGTGTCATTGATTTTGAAAGATTTTGTTGTGATTGTTCATTATCTGGTTCAACATCTGTATCCATATGTGTGTAACAAGTTAAAGAATCTAAGTAACGGTTTAATTCTTCTTGGGTATTTAAAAAAGTTTGGAAATTATCAATAGTATTGGTAATATGACCTTTATAAGATGCTAATTTAGCAATTAATTCTTCTGCTTTTTTACATGTATCATCAAAAGCTTTTTGGTCTTTAAACATACTAGATAAGTCCCAAGTATATTGTGTTTCAATTTCATTACGTTTCATAATATCACCTCTTGTTGGTATTTTATAATATTTTATATGAATACTCAAGTTATATAAAAAGATCATAAGATGTAAATAAATAGTGAAATAAGTAAAAAAATCATGTATAATAAAAACAATGAGTAGAAATGGAAGGTGCTTTATGAAAGTAAAAATAATAGGTTGGGTTGTATTTTTTGTAGTACTAGTAATTGTATTCTTGGGAATTTCGTTTTATAAAAATAGGATGTTAAATAAAATTTTAAACGCTATTCAAACCAGAAAATTTAAAGAGGCTTTTGATATTATTGATTCATTTTCATGTAAATATTTCTTCCCGGCATTTAATCGTGAGTATATGCGTTTAAATGCATATTATATGATGGGAGATGCAAAGGAAATTAAAAATCAATTAGAATTAATTTTACATATGCGTATTAATAAAAAACAAAAAGCAAATGTAGCAATTAAGGCGTTTTATTTTTATGTAGATGAAAACAATCGTGTAAAAGCAAAAGAAATGCTTGAAGATATCAAAGGATTAATTTCAGATGTTATGTATGAACAAATGCGATTAATTTATGAAATTGTATTATTAGGTAAGACAAACTATGTTGATTTGATGGAAGAACAAGTAAAAACTGAGAAAGATGCATTTAATCGTGGAATGTATCACTATTTCTTAGCAATTCAATATGGACATCTTGATGAAAAGAAAAAGCGTTTAGAACATTTACGTAGTGCTAAAAAAGATATGAAGGGTACACCTTACGAAATTAAAATTAATCAAATGTTGAAAGAAAAATAGAAGAAAAAGACAAGAATTATGCTAGATAATTCTTGTCTTTTTATATAAATATGAAAAAAAATCAAAATATTGAAAAAACTTAACGTTTTCAGATGAAATTTTTTAAAATTTGATGTAAAATTATTTTATTCATAAACAATTGAATTTGTAAAAAACTGTTTGGGAGGATTATCCATGTTTAATGAAAATGTAGAAATGTACGAAACAAATGACTTTGATACTGATGTCAATGAAAAAAAAGAGTTAATTGAAGAAGCAAAAAAATTAGCTGAAGATGAAAATGCAGATTATAATGAAGCGGTTCGTTTACAAAAACGTTTCCGTAGAATTCCAAGTTGGGAATCTGCATATGATGAAGATTTAGAAGAAGAATTTAACAAATATGTTGATGTAGTATTTAGTAAACGCAGAGAACAATTTGTTAAAAATGAAGAATTAAAGAAAGAATTAATTAAAAAAGCAAATGATATTTTAAATTCTGATAACTTCAATAAAATGACACAAGAAATGAATGACTTGATGGAAAAATGGAAAGAAATTGGTTCTGCTGGTAGAGAATTAGATGATCAATTATGGGAATCATTTAATGCTGCACGCCAAAAATTCTTTGATGGAAAACATCAAGCATGGGAAGAAATGCAAAATGGATTTGCAAATGCAAAAAAAGTAAAAGAAGATTTAATTGTAAAAGCAAAAGCTTTAGAATCTTCAGAAGAATGGCAAAAAACTAGTGAAGTTTTCCATGACTTAATGAGCGAATGGAAAAAAGTAGGTAGCGCTGGACGTGAATTTGAAAATGATTTATGGAATTCATTCAATGAAAGTAGACAAAAATTCTATGAACGTCGTAATGCATTCTATGAAGCTTTACATAGTGAACAAGATGAACGTTGCAGCAAGAAAGAAGAATTGATTGCACAAGCAAAAGAAATTTTAGATAGTGCACAATTCACAAGAGAACATACAGCACAAATGAAAGAATTTGGTGTACGTTGGAAAGAAATCGGATCTGCTGGTAGAAATAAAGAAAATGAGCTTTGGAATGAATTTAGAGGCATCATGGATGCATACTTTGCTGGATTAAAAGAATCTAATGAACGTAGACATCAACAATGGCGTCAACGTTTAATTGATGCACGTACACGTAAACAAGAATTAGTACAAAATCAAAAACGTCAAATTAAACATATGGAAGAAGAAAAAGTAGGTTTATTAGGACAACGTGCAATTGATGATATGGATGATCGAATTGAAGAAAAAGAATTATTCATTAAACAATTAGAAGAAGAAATCGAAGATATCGAAAAAACATTAGAAAAAGATTAATACTTATCGGAGGAATGAAAGATACATTCCTCCTTTTTAAAATAGAAAGGAGATCATATGGACAGATTACAATGGAAATATATAACAAGTGAAAAAAGAATCCCGGATGTTCCTAAAAAAGAATCATCAAAGTTTCGCAGTGAAATCGAAAGTGATTACCATAGAATTATACGTAGTGCCTCATTTCGTCGTTTACAAGACAAAACACAGGTGTTTCCTTTAGATCATAGCGATTTTGTTAGAACACGTCTAACGCATTCAATGGAGGTTAGCTCTTTAGCAAAATTAATGGGGAAACAAGTATGCAATGGAATTGTAATGCGTGGCTTAGAAACAGAGGATGAGCTTCCTGATACGATTAAAGTTATGGAGACATTAAATTGTGCTGGACTATTACATGATATAGGTAATCCACCGTTCGGCCATTTTGGAGAATTTAGTATTCGTGATTGGTTTAGAAAAAATTTAGACCAAAAAATGATTAAAGGAAAAACATTAAGAATGATATTGGATGAACAACAAATTGCAGATCTAGAAAATTTTGAAGGAAATGCGCAATCCATTCGTATTATTACAAAATTACATCGATTGATTGGTAATCATGGAATGCATTTGACGTCTGCTGTAATGGATACGATTATAAAATATCCATATTCATCCTTAGCCATGGTAGAAGAAAAAAAGAAAGATGCAAAAGATAGAAATTTATTAAAGAAAAAAGTAGGGTATTTCCAAAGTGAAACAAAACAAATAAAACTAATTAAAGAAAACACAGGAACCATGTATACAAGAAATCCATTATGCTATTTATTAGAAGCAGCAGATGATTTGGCATATACGTTTGCAGATTTAGAGGATGGATATAATAAAGGTTTATATACGTATGATGACTTATATGACTTAATTCAGTCGATTGGTGATGAATACGAATGTGGTAAATTAGGTAAAGAATTAGAGAAGAGTATTGAAGAAAATCAAGGAGAGAATTCTTTTGAAATATATAAGCAAGCAATTTCTTCTTGGCTAACCAAAAAGCAACTATATTGTGTATCACAAATGAGTGATACGTTTTTAGAACATTATGAAGAAATTATGCATGGAAACTTTCATAAAGAACTTATTAGTGAAAGTAAAGAAGGTGTATTGATTAATACATTGAAAAAGTTTGCTTATGATAGAATATATAATCATATATCTGTATTAAAATTAGATTTAATGGGAAATGAAATATTAACATTCTTGTTAGATCGACTTATGGATGCATTAATTTATTATGATACAGATATAGAAATAAGCGAGATTCAGAAAAAATATATTGAATTATTATCACATAACTATTTAGATCGATATCATATTGCAGTAGCTGATATAGAAGATGAACAGACACGTTTATATTATCGTTTATTACTAGGAACGGATTTTATATCTGGAATGAGTGATAGTTATGCACAACGTTTATATAGAGATTTAAGAGGGGTTTAAAAAAGAAACATAAAGGTGTTTCTTTTTTTTCTTGCATTATTTCATATATGTAAAAAATATGATACTATAATACATGAGGTGTTGTACGTGAAGTTAATATTAATAATTGCTGGAGAAGAGTATCTACAAAACATTACATCGATTTTGATTAAACATGGATATCATGCTACAGAGATTGCAAGTAATGGAGAATTCTTACAATATGGAGATGCAGTATTATTATTAGGTGTAGAAGATGCAGAAGCTGATCAAGTAATTAAAATAATGGAAAGTGAAGGCGGATATAATCCAGGAAGTGAAAGACCATTCCAAAACCAAGTAAATATATTCGTAATTCCAATGCATTTATTTAAAAAAGTACACACAATAAAAAAATATAAAAAAAATTAAAAAAAAGTTAAATAAAGTGTTGACATTATTATTTGTAAATGTTATTATATACGGGCACTAAGGGAAACAAACAAAACGAATTAGTGATAAACAAAATGGAGGTTTAGCTCAGTTGGGAGAGCATCTGCCTTACAAGCAGAGGGTCAGGGGTTCAAGTCCCTTAACCTCCACCATATAAATGCCGACTTAGCTCAATTGGTAGAGCAACTGACTTGTAATCAGTAGGTTGTGGGTTCAATTCCTATAGTCGGCACCATCTAAGATGGGGAGGTAGCGAAGTGGCTAAACGCGGCTGACTGTAACTCAGTTCCATTTGGTTCGGCGGTTCGAATCCGTCCCTCCCCACCATTAAATAATGGGGTATAGCCAAGCGGTAAGGCACCAGACTTTGACTCTGGCATTTCACTGGTTCGAATCCAGTTACCCCAGCCAATTTAATTAAAAGCAACATATTTGACCCGTTAGCTCAGTTGGTAGAGCATCTGACTTTTAATCAGAGGGTCGGGCGTTCGAATCGCCCACGGGTCACCATTTAATGTTGCGGGTGTAGTTCAATGGTAGAACTTCAGCCTTCCAAGCTGACTACGTGAGTTCGATTCTCATCACCCGCTCCAGTTTGCTTTTATGACCCGTTAGCTCAGTTGGTAGAGCATCTGACTTTTAATCAGAGGGTCGGGCGTTCGAATCGCCCACGGGTCACCATTTAATAAATGCGGGTGTAGTTCAATGGTAGAACTTCAGCCTTCCAAGCTGACTACGTGAGTTCGATTCTCATCACCCGCTCCAGTTGATAGTTAACCTTAACAGATGTTAAGGCTTTTTTTGTGTTTTAGAATAATTAAACCAAATATAATTATACTAAGTATGAGGTGAAATTATGAACGAAACTGATTCTATTAATCAATTATTAAAAGGAACGTATATGGGAATATCTATTTTTGAGAATTTAAAAGAAAGATTAAAAAGTGAAATGTTAAAAAAAGAATTTACAGAAATTATAAACACATTACAGATCCATCAACATTCTTTAATAGCACTATTAAAATCAAAAAAATTAGAAATTGCTGAGCATACTGGAGTGATGGGTACAATTACCGAAATTGTAGAAGATTTAAAAAGTAAAATACTAGATAGTGATTATGAAGTGTTAAAAACTGCGATTTATAACATAAAAATGGCTGAAAAAGCAATTCTTGTATATGATGAAGAACATTTTTTATTTGATGATGGTATCATAAAAATTCTTAGAATCATGAAACAAGATTATATGTCTATTTATCATAAATTAAATAGATATTTAATTGAATTTGAACGTTAAACTTGTCTTTCTTGTGATTTATCGTGTATAATTCTTTACAAGAAAGAAGGTTTATTATGAAAGTACAAGAAAGATTTTTAAAATATGTTAGTTTTGATACTCAATCTCAAGATGACTCAAATACAACACCAAGTACATTAAAACAATTAAAGTTAGCAGATTTTTTAGTTAATGAATTGAAAAGTATTGGTGTTGATGATGCATATGTAGATGAATTTGGAATTGTTTATGGTAGCGTTCCTGCGAATGTGGATGATGCAAATGTTCCAACAATTGGATTTGTTGCACATATGGATACTTCACCTGATATGAGTGGGGAAAACGTAAAACCACGAATTATTGAAAACTATGATGGAAAAGATATCGTCTTAAATGAGGAATTGAATATTGTTATGGGTCCATCTGACTTTGAAAGCTTAAATTCTAAAGTAGGAGAAGATTTAATTGTAACGGATGGTACAACTTTATTAGGAGCAGATGATAAAGCAGGTATTGCAGAAATCATGACAATGGTAGATACAATTATTTCTGAAAATAGAAAACATGGAACAATTAAAATTGCATTTACACCTGATGAAGAAGTAGGACGTGGAGCAGATCATTTTGACGTAAAAGGATTTGCTGCTGATTTCGCATATACTGTTGATGGTGGAGAAGTTGATTTTGTTGAATATGAGAACTTTAATGCAGCTACAGCAAACATTAATATTCAAGGAAGAAGTATTCACCCAGGTTCTGCAAAAGGTAAAATGTTGAATGCGTTGTTAATTGGAATGGAATTTCACTCTATGTTACCTGTAGAACAAAATCCTGCTTATACAGAAGGATATGAAGGATTTAATCACTTAACAGACATGCACGGTGAATGTGAACATGCGTTTATGTCTTATATTATCCGTAATCATGATGAAACATTATTTGAAAAACAAAAAGAGGATTTCCGACGTATCGCGACTTATTTGAATTCTAAATATCCAGAAGAAACAATTCAGTTAGAAATTGTGGATAGTTATTCAAACATGCGTCAAATTATCGAAAAAGATATGAGTGTTATTGAATTGGTGGAAAAATCTATGAAAGATTTAGGAATTAATCCTGTTCGAAATGCAATTCGTGGTGGTACTGATGGTGCAAGGCTTACGTATGAAGGTCTTCCATGTCCAAACTTAGGAACTGGTGGTTATAACTATCATGGTAAATATGAGTATGCATCAATTCAAGAAATGGAAACAAGTGTATCTTTATTATTAAAGATGATTGAAAACAGTTTATAATAGAAAAATAAAGTGATCTTTAAGAGTTTGAGTAACTTAATTAAGATCACTTTTTTAAATTAACAAAAAGGATTGAATACTATATTGTTATAGTTTCAATCCTTAAACTTTAATATAAATAAAAAAAACGCTAACGCGTTTTTGTTTATTTAATGGCGGAGTAGGAGAGATTTGAACTCTCGCGCCAGTTTCCCGACCTATACCCTTAGCAGGGGCACCTCTTCAGCCTCTTGAGTACTACTCCATTACTGATATGCAATACGTTTCATTGCCATAAAATTATAGCATAGTGAAAAATAAAATACAATAGCTAAATTGAAAATAAATAGAATTTTTTTATTTTTTTTAATTATGAATAATAAGCAAACTAGATTATAATTTGACACACTGTAATTTACATGGTAAATTAAGTTAGTACCTATATATGGAGGTAAAAGAATGGATAAAAATACAAAGACAGAGGAAATGTCAAAAGATATAATTAAAAAGCGTAAAGTTTTTTTTGTTTCTGACATGGATGAGGAAGCTGAATATTTGCATTTTATGTCAATGAGTGGATATCATTTTTTTGAAAAGAAAGGTATAGATTATTATTTTGAATTAGGTGAAGTAAAAAATTATTATTATCATCTTGGATATTATGAACATGGATTACGTGATGAAAATCGATATGTAAATAACTATAAAGAAGCAGGATGGGAAGATATATTTAAAGAAAAAAGTGAATTTGATGGAGTACTTCATTATTTCCGCACAGAAGAACCAGTGGGAAATCCAGCACCAGAAATTTATAGTGATCGTAAATCAAAAAAAATATTATATAATCGATTATTAGAAAATTGGCGTAATTTAATCACAATAATTATATTATTTATTGTATGTATGGTAGGAATATTATATTTTTTACTTACACATCCAACTATTTATCAAACAATCTATTTATCAATATATGCTGTTGTACTTATATTATTATTAGGTTCATTAGCAATTTATATGCATATATATTTAAAGGTTAAATATATATTAGCAGAATTAAAGTATGATTAATTGATTTGTTTTTATATTTTGAATGAAAAAAGATTATCTTATAAAAATAATCTCAGACCGTTGACAAAGTCGCTCGTTGAACATACTTTGTCATTCGGTCTTTTTTATTCTCCACTTTAATATAAAAAAGATGATTTCAAGGTGTTTTTAACCTAAAATCATCTATAATTTAGTAATTTACACCACTTTTTCTAAATTGATTTTATATGTTTTCAAAATAAGGTAGT
>RCNH01001917.1_pt1 | contig 11990 bp, 13 predicted proteins | sample 2041161 | NCBI WGS metagenome assembly RCNH01 (sample SAMN09708215, study PRJNA481090) | Feces metagenome, whole genome shotgun sequencing project. | biome: feces | host: Leptonychotes weddellii | place: Antarctica: Sion Island | collected 2010-03-01 | reverse complement strand
ATGCCGTTGACGATTTCGGCACAGGGGCGGGGGATGCTCATATGTGCCAACATCTCAGGACAGATCGGTATGACCTCTTTGTCCTTCAAAAACTGAATGACTGCCTCGTTCCGATTGCTTTTGCCGTTATATTTGCAGTTTTCGCCTATGACACAGGCGCTGACCAGAACCTTCATTTTGATTTCTCCTTAGCGGTTGGCAGATGTATCCATAGCAAGGTAAGCTATGATCGGAAAGAAGGATAACACAGTTCAGAGGGATTATCAACCTCCGTGCCCGGACGATTCCTACCGCAAAGCACGCATTGTCAGCGACAGCTGACCGTTTGTATTCTTAAGAAAGACTTTCATTGTTTTCCCCCAACGCCTGTGATAAAATGAAGAAAACAGGGAGCCGGGATGGCTCCCAAACACAGAGAACGGAGGTGCGGGGGCGTGCCCTTTTTACTGACCAATCAAAGCCTACAGGAACTCCATACGGAGGGAAAGGTGCTTGCTGCCGGACATTATTTAACCGCAAGCCGAGATCGGGACTGGGAGCCGGACCTTTGGGCGGAGCAGCGGCGAATTCAGCAGCTGCAGCCGGGAGAGTCCTTGATGACCTCAGGCCGGGAATTTGATGCCAAATATGGAATTGTGACGGTGCCGCCGGTTTGGGCCGGGGGAGAGCAGAAGGAGGCACTGCACCTTGCCGCCTGTTACGACAGTGCCTTGCGGCTGGCAAATCGCCGCCGCTGCCGCTCTGTGGCCTTCCCGCTTTTGGCGGCGGACTGCCACGGCTTCCCCAAGGAATTGGACTTGGAAACGGCGATTTATGTAATCCGGGAGTTTCTGGGAAAGCGGGATCTCACGGTGTACCTGTCCATCCCGGATCCCCGGTTCTTTCGGATTCCCCAGGAAAAATACAATGCTTTGCAGCAGTACTTAGAGGACGCTCGGCGCATGGAAGCGGAACGCACCATGCAGCCCCTCTTTGCAGAGGAGCCGGAAAAGCCAAAGCACCACAGCTTTTTCACCCATACCAAATCTGAGGGGACGTTTGTCCAGGACCTTTTGGATCGGATGGAGCAGCAGGGGATTCAGGACTTGCAGCTGTGCCGAAGGGCCAATCTTGACAGGAAGGTTTTTTCCAAGCTCCGCAGCAATCCCGGCTGCCAGCCGAGCAAAGAGCTTGCATTGGCCATTGCCCTGGGTCTGGAGCTTGATTTGGAAGAAACCCGGGATTTCATCGGAAAGGCAGGGTATACCCTGGACCCCGGCAGCCGCTTTGACAACATTCTGGTGTACCATATAAAGGCCGGATGTTATGACCATTATGAAATCAACCAGGCGCTGTTTGCCTTCGGAGAACCTCTGATCGGGGAGTAACGCCAGTTACCGGGGGCGAATTTCCCACACTGGAAGAAATCTGCAAAAAAAGATAAAATAACACTTGATTTTCAGAGCGGGGTATGGTAAACTAAATCGGTCTGAAATCAAGGTGAGTCCTCTGCGCATTTCGACGCATGAACGCCTAATATTTAAGGAGGACGTTATTATGGATTTAGTTAAGGCTCTGTCTAGCCAGTACATGAAGGAAGAGCTGCCTGAGGTTCAGGTCGGCGACACTGTTCGTGTGCATGTGCGGATCAAGGAAGGCGCTCGTGAGCGTATCCAGGTGTTCGAAGGCACCGTCATCGCCCGTAAGCACGGTGGCATCGGTGAGACCATCACCGTTCGTCGTGTTTCCTACGGCGTGGGCTGCGAGAAGGTTTTCCCCCTGCATTCTCCCAACGTTGCAATGATCGAGACTGTCCGCAAGGGCAAGGTCCGTCGTGCAAAGCTGTACTACCTGCGTGACCGCATGGGTAAGGCAGCCAAGGTCAAGGAGAAGATCTAAACGGCAAATTCATAAAAAGAGAGGGCTATGCCCTCTCTTTTTATATATGACGGGGAAATTTGCAGTTTTGTTCTGGCAATACGCTGGAAATTATGATATAGTGTATATAATATGGCTGCGGTGCTTTTCCCGGATTCCGGGGCAGACGCAGAAAACAGCCAAGAACGCCGGACTTCGGTAACGGAGACGGCAAGATGGGGGCATCGTTTTGAAAGAAAATAAGAAGCAACAGGAGAGCTCCGAGAAGGATTCAGAAACCGCTAAGGGGCAGAAGCTGGGCTGGGAAAAAAGTCTGCTTCTCTATCTCCATGATCTCATCTATATGCTGGCAATTGTGCTGGTGGTTTTTTTGCTTTTCTTCCGTGTGGTGGTGGTTTCCGGATTTTCCATGTACTCCACCCTTACGGAGGGGGATTATCTGCTGCTTGTGGGCAATCTCTTCTACCGTGACCCCAAGGTCGGGGATGTGATCGTCGCCAGCAAGGACAGCTTTGACCATGGAGCGCCCATTATCAAGCGTGTCATTGCCACCGAGGGCCAGACCGTGGACATCGACTTTGAGAAAGGCGTTGTCTATGTGGACGGAGAGGCCCTGGAAGAGGACTATACCAACACCCCCACCAATTTGCAGGAGGGCATGACCTTCCCGCTGGTGGTGGAAGAAAACTGTGTATTTGCCATGGGAGATAACCGCAACGACAGCAAAGACAGCCGCAGCCCGGAGATCGGTCAGGTGGACCGCCGCGAGATTCTGGGCAAGGCCGTGCTGCTGATGCTGCCCGGTGCGGATAAGACAACAGATGTACGGGATTATTCCCGGATTGGAGCTGTAAAATGAACGAAATTGAAAAAATGAACATCCAGTGGTATCCCGGTCACATGACCAAGACCCGCCGCCAGATTGAAGCGGATCTCAAGCAGGTGGATGCCGTCTGTGAAATTGTAGATGCCAGAATCCCGGTTTCCAGCCGGAACCCGGATATTGACGCCATTTGCGGCAACAAGCCCAGAATCATTGTGCTGAACCGCATGGATCTTGCAGATCCCGCAGCCACCAAGAAGTGGATTGCCTACTTTAAGAATAAGGGAATGTCGGTGCTGGCTACCGACTGTAAATCCAGAAAGGGCATTTCCGGCTTTACCCCGGCAGCAAGAGCGGCCTGTGCGGAAAAGCTTCAGCGGGATGCCGCCCGTGGCATGAATCGGCCCCTGCGGGTGATGATTGTGGGAATCCCCAACGTGGGCAAATCCACCCTCATCAACCAGATTTCCGGCAGAAAGGGCGCCAAGGCGGAGAACCGCCCCGGTGTCACCCGGGGAAAGCAGTGGGTCACTGTGGATGCAGGCTTGCAGCTGCTGGACACCGCCGGTATTCTCTGGCCCAAGTTTGAAGATCCCGAAGTGGGTATGATGCTGGCCTACACCGGCGCGGTGAAGGAAGGCGTCATTGATATTGAGGAGCTGGCCTGCCGGCTGATGGAGCTCCTGCACAAATACTACCCCGAGACCCTTTTGGAGCGGTACAAGGTAGAGGCCCCGGAGGGGACCCCCGGCTATGAGCTGCTGGAAATGGCGGGACGCAACCGGGGATTCCTGCTGGCCCGGGGTGAGATTCACACCGAGCGAATGGCAAAGGTGCTGTTAGATGAATTCAGAAGCGGCAAGCTGGGGAAATTCACCCTGGAGCAGCCGGAGGAGGACATATGAGCGAGCAGACCATGTGGGAAATCGAAGACGGCTTTTACGAAAAAGGCGTAAAGCTCATCTGCGGTGTGGATGAAGCGGGCAGAGGCCCTCTGGCTGGCCCGGTGTGCGCTGCGGCGGTGATTCTGCCGGCACACCTGGAAATTCCCGGCCTTAACGACAGCAAGAAGCTGTCTGACAAGCGCAGACGGGAGCTGTTCCCCCTGATTCAGGAGCAGGCCATTGCCTATGGCATCGCCTTTGCTTCGGAGCAGGAAATTGATGAAATCAATATTCTCCAGGCTACCTTCCTGGCAATGCGCCGGGCGCTGGAGGAGCTGGCAGTGCAGCCGGATCTGGTGCTTGTGGACGGAAACCGGGAACCCAATGTAGACCTGCCTGTGGAAACCGTGGTCCACGGAGACAGCCTCAGCGCCAATATTGCTGCGGCTTCTGTCCTTGCCAAGGTCACGAGAGACGACCTGATGGTGAAGCTTGCCGGGGAGTACCCCCAGTACGGCTTTGAAATCCACAAGGGCTATGGCACCAAGGCCCACTATCAGGCTTTGGAGACTTACGGCCCCTGCGCCATCCATCGTCAGAGCTTCCTCAAGAAGTTCTATGACAAGCACTAAGCTGTCCGGCGCCTGGGGCGAGGCCCTGGCGGCGGAATATCTGCGAAAAAAGCGATATAAGCTCCTGGCCTCGGGCTATCGCAGCCGATTCGGAGAAATCGACCTCATTGTGAGCAACCGAAAATTTCTGGTGTTCGTGGAGGTAAAGCTTCGGAAGTCTGCGAACTTTGCCCAGGCCCGGGAATACGTGGACCGGCACAAGCAGGACAGAATCCGCACCACTGCGGCCATCTATCTGTCCCAATATCCCACCCGTTTGCAGCCCCGGTTCGACGTGATTGAAATTTACGCCCCGGAGGGGACGGAAACGGCCCACCCGGAAATTCACCATTTGGAGGATGCATTTACATGAATCTGCCTGTATTTGACCTGCATTGTGACACCGCCCTGGCCCTCATGGGAAAGGACATGAACGATGCGGGAAGCCTGGCTTCCAATTCCTATCATATTGACCTGAATCGGGCGGCAGCCCTTCCCGGCTACTGCCAGTGCTTCGCCTGTTTTACCACGCCCATTATGGAGCAGACCGACCATATCTCCCCGGTGGTGGTGTTTGAGCGGGAGCTTGCCACGATTCAGCGGGAGCTGGACAAGAACAGCAAACGGATGCAGCTGGTCTACACCCCGGAGGAGATTGAAGAAAATCTGGAAAAGGGAATGATGTCTGCCATCCTCACCATTGAGGGCACTGCCGGCTTTGGCTACGACCCGGAGCTGCTGGGAGACCTCTATCAGATTGGCTTCCGCATTTCCACCCTGGGCTGGAATGAAAGCAACCCCCTGACCGGGTCCCATGTGACCGGGGAGGGCCTTTCGGACCAGGGCAGAGCCTATGTGAAGGCGGCCCAGGAGCTGGGGATCCTGGTGGACGTGAGCCACATCAGCGACCAGGGCTTCTGGGATATTATGAAGATTACCGATGCCCCCGTGATTGCCAGCCATTCCAACAGCCGGGCGGTCTGGGGTGCCAGCCGGAACCTCACCGACGATATGTTCAAGGCCATTGTGGAAACCGGCGGCGTGGCGGGTCTCAACCAGTGCAGAGATTTTATTGGGGAGAATCCCAATCTGGATACGGTCTGTGACCATGTGCTCCACTTCCTGGAGCTGGACCCCAGCGGCAAGCACATCGCCCTGGGCGGCGACCTGGACGGCGTGGAGACCATGTCCGATGGTTTTGAGGGCATCCAGAGTTATCCCGCTCTGGCCCAGCGGCTGCTGGAACGGGGTGTGGAGGAAGCCATGCTGATGGACATTTACTGGAACAATGCCATTGGAGTGATGAAACGTGCTGTACGTAACCACCAGAAATAAGCAGGATGTGTATACCGCCCAGCGGGCGCTGACCCAGCGCCGGGCCCCGGACGGCGGCTTTTTCATTCCGTTTCGGGAGCCCCGGTTTTCCCGGGAGGATATTTTAGCTCTGGGAAATCAATCCTTTTTGGAGAGCACTGCCCAGATGCTGAACCTGCTCTTCGGAACCAAGCTCACTCCCTGGGATGTGGAATTTTCCGCAGGGCGGCGCCCGGTGCGGCTGGTGAAAATCGGTCGCCGGGTGCTGGCAGGGGAGCGCTGGCACAACTGCGCCGGTGAGTTCCGGCAGCTGGTCCGGGACCTTACCAACCGAATTCGGTCGGAGAAAGGGGAGAGCCTGGGTGCCTGGGCGGAGATCGGCGTGGGCATTGCCACCCTATTCGGTATGTTTTCCGGGGAGCCGGAGCTTCTCAGCGGAGATTTGAAAATCGACGTGGCGGCAGCCTCCGGGGACCTATTGAGCGTGGTCAGTGCCTGGTATGCCAGAAACTGGGGCCTGCCCATCGGCACCATTGTGATCTGCTGCAACGACAACGGCGGCCTTTGGGAGCTGCTGCACAGCGGCAGTCTGCGCACCGACGGCATCAGCCAGAATACCTCCACGCCGGAGGCCGATGCTGTGCTGCCGGAGGGACTGGAGCTTCTGCTGTGCGCCTGCGGCGGGCAGCGGGAAAGCCTGCGCTTTGTGGAGGCGGCAAGAGTCGGCGCAAACTACACCCCCAGTGATTGGGTATTGTCCGTGCTTCGGCAGGGGCTTTCCGTCAGTGTCATTGGGGAAAAACGGGTGGAGCAGACCATTGCCAGCGTCTATTCCAGCCACCGCTATCTCATGTCTCCCTATACCGCCCTGGGCTATGCGGGCCTTCTGGACCGCCCCACGGGAACAAGCGGCTGGGGACTGATTCTCGCGGATAAAAGCCCGGCACTGGACGGTGAGACCGTCGCCCGGGCCCTGGGAATCTCCCGGGAGACACTGAAAGAATATCAAAAATAAGGAGGTGCCGCATGGCACTGTATGCCATTGGAGATCTGCATCTCTGCCTGGGAGCACCCAAGCCCATGGACATCTTCGGCGGTGCCTGGGTGGGCTATATGGATAAGCTCCAGGAGCGAATCTCGGTGATCGGCCCGGAGGATACCACGGTGCTGCTGGGGGATCTGAGCTGGGCGCTGGATCTGGAATCTGCCGCCGCAGACTTCGACTGGATGAACCGGCATATCCCGGGAAAGAAGATTATCCTCAAGGGAAACCACGACTATTGGTGGAGCACTGCGGCGAAGTTCCAGAAGTTACGGCTTCGAGGATTTCCACCTGCTGAACAACAACTGCTATGAATATGAGGGCTGGGCCCTCTGCGGCACCCGGGGCTGGTTTTTTGAAGAAGACCGCAGCGGAGCCCACGACGAAAAGGTCTTCAAACGGGAGCTGATTCGCCTGGAAACCTCCCTGAAAGCGGCAGGGGAGAAGCCGAAAATGGTGTTTCTCCACTATCCGCCCCGGTACAAGGGCTATCTGTGCGGGGAGATTCTGGAGCTGCTTTCCAAGTACCAGGTCCGCCGCTGCTTTTACGGACACCTCCACGGCGGAAGCCACAAACTGGCGGTGGAAGGCCCCTGGGACGGGGTGGATTTCCGGCTGGTCGCCGCGGATTACCTGGATTTTAGGCCGTACAAAGTAATTTAACAAAACTTTTTTTAGAAAACAGTGGACATTTGGAATAAAATTTGATAGAATGAATCGGCTGAACAATACTTATATATAAAATGGCTCCGCCATGCGGGCCAATTTAGGAGGATTATTTACATGAATGTCAAGAGCATTGAGAAGAATGGCAATCAGGCTACCATCGTTGTCGAGATCGACAAGGAACTGATGGAGAGCGGCGTTAACAAGGCTTACATGAAGGCTCGCAAGAGCATCATGATCCCCGGCTTCCGTAAGGGCAAGGCTCCTCGCAAGATGATCGAGTCCCTGTACGGCGCTCATGTCTTCTACGAAGACGGCCTGGAAGAGATCTTCCCTGAAATCTATAAGACTGCTGTCCTCGATCAGGACGTCAAGGCCATCGGCCGTCCCAGCCTGACCGATATGGATATTAACGACGACAACATCGTCACCATCACCATCACCACCGACCTGTACCCCGAGGTTACCCTGGGCCAGTACAAGGGCCTGGAGGTCGAGAAGGCTGAGGCTTCCGTCACCGACGAGCAGGTTCAGGCTGAGCTGGACCGCATGGCACAGAACGTTGCTGCTACCGAGACCGTTGAGAGAGCTGCTGAGATGGGCGATACCGCTAACATCGACTTCGAGGGCTTCGACAATGGCGTTGCTTTCGACGGCGGCAAGGGCGAGGGCTTCGACCTGAAGCTGGGCAGCCACTCTTTTGTTCCCGGCTTTGAGGAGCAGATTGTCGGCATGAACGTCGGCGAGGAGAAGGACCTGGACATCACCTTCCCTGAGGATTACCACAAGGACCTGGCTGGCAAGGCTGTTGTGTTCCACGTAAAGCTCAACAAGCTGTCCGTGACCATCGTGCCCCAGCAGGACGACGAGTTTGCTAAGGACGTTTCCGAGTTCGACACCCTGGAGGAGCTGAAGGCTGACATCCGGGCTAAGGCTCTGGAGAACGCTCAGAAGCAGATTGACAACGCTTTCGAGCAGGCTGCCATTGACAAGGCTGCTGACAACACCACTGTTGACATCCCCAACGCACTGGTTGAGCGCGAGCTGGACACCCAGATGGAGCGTTTCGCATACCAGCTGCAGATGAGCGGCTACTCCATCGAGCAGTACGCTAAGATGATGGGCGGCGACATGAACACCATGCGCAATGCTTTCCGTCCCACCGCTGAGAAGCAGGCTAAGATCTCCGTGACCCTGGAGAAGATCGTTGAGACCGAGAACGTCGAGGTTTCCGAGGACGAGATCAACGCTGAGCTGGAGCAGCTGGCTAAGGAGTACTCCCTGGAGCTGGACAAGGTTAAGTCCATGGTTCCCACCGAGGAGATCACCGAGAACCTGAAGGTCCGCAAGGCTGTTAAGATCATCGTTGACAGCGCTGTTGCAGTGGCTCCCAAGGAGAAGACCGAGGAATAAGCAGCCCCCACAATGGTTAGAATGTTTCAAACACCCTGAAAGGAGACATCACCATGAGTTTAGTTCCCTATGTTGTTGAGCAGACCAGCCGCGGCGAACGCAGCTACGACATTTTCTCCCGTCTTCTCAACGATCGTATCATCTTCCTGTCCGAGGAAGTAAACGACACCACCGCATCCCTGGTGGTTGCACAGCTTCTCTACCTGGAGGCCCAGGACCCGGATAAGGATATTCAGTTCTATATCAACAGCCCCGGCGGTTCTGTCACTGCTGGAATGGCCATCTACGACACCATGCAGTACATCAAGTGCGATGTGGCTACCATCTGTGTCGGCATGGCTGCTTCCATGGGTGCATTCCTGCTGGCAGCTGGCACCAAGGGCAAGCGTATGGCTCTGCCCAACTCCGAGATCATGATCCATCAGCCCTCTGCCGGCACCCAGGGTCAGATCACGGACATGGCAATCCACCTGAAACGGCTGGAAACCATCAAGACCCGCATGAACCGCATCCTTGCCGAAAATACTGGCAAGCCCATTGAGGAAGTCACCGCCGCTTGCGAGCGTGACAACTTCATGAGCGCAGAAGAGGCAAAGGCTTTCGGCCTCATCGACCGGGTTCTCGAGCACCACTAATTAGAAAGGCGGTACCAGGTTCATGGCAAGAAATAACGAGCAGCCGATTCGCTGCAGCTTCTGCGGTAAGCGGGAGACCCAGGCAGGACGGCTGATTGCCGGTCCTGGGGTGTACATCTGCAGTGACTGCGTGCAGGCCTGTAGTGATCTGCTGAAAAATGAAATTGATTTGGGGGAGGAGAGCGGCACTCAGGCACCTGAGAGCCTGCCCACTCCTGCGGAAATCAAGAAATTCATGGATCGCTATATCATCGGTCAGGACGAGGCAAAAGTCGCCCTGTCTGTTGCAGTGTACAACCACTACAAGCGTATTTACTTTGGCTCCGATTCCGATGTAGAGCTCCAGAAGAGCAACATTCTGCTGATCGGCCCCACCGGCTGCGGCAAGACCCTGTTTGCTCAGACCCTGGCGAAGATCCTCAATGTGCCCTTCGCCATTGCCGATGCCACCACCCTCACCGAGGCCGGCTACGTGGGCGACGATGTGGAGAACATTCTCCTGCGTCTGCTCCAGGCTGCCGATTTCGATGTGGAGCTGGCAGAGCGGGGTATCATCTACATCGACGAGATGGATAAAATCGCCCGTAAGAGCGAGAATACCTCCATCACCCGGGACGTTTCCGGCGAGGGCGTTCAGCAGGCTCTGCTGAAAATCCTGGAAGGAACCGTTGCAACCGTGCCCCCTCAGGGTGGACGGAAGCATCCCCAGCAGGAGCTGATCCCCATTGACACCACCAATATCCTGTTTATCTGCGGCGGCGCATTTGATGGCCTGGATAAGATCATCGAGAACCGCACCGACCGCTCCGCCATTGGCTTTGATGCCCCGGTGGAGAGCCGCAAGAAGCGGGATGTGGGTAAGCTTCTGTCCCAGGTGGAGCCCCACGATCTGCTGAAGTTCGGTATCATCCCCGAACTGGTTGGACGTATGCCCATGATCACCTGTCTGCAAAGTTTGCAGAAGGAGGATCTGGTGCGGATTCTGGTAGAGCCCAAGAATGCCCTTGTGCGGCAGTACGGCAAGCTCCTGGAGATTGACGGCGTTGCTCTGGAAATCACCGACGAGGCTCTGGACGTGATCGCTCAGAAGGCCATCGACCGGGAGATCGGCGCACGTGGTCTGCGGGCCATTATGGAGAAGATCATGGTGAAAATCATGTTCCTCATTCCTTCCGACCTCTCCATTCAGAAGGTCATCATTACGCCGGAATGTGTAGAAGGCGGAGATGCCACGGTTGTGCGTGATCCGGCTCATCCCAGAGATAAGCTCACCGGCAAGCGGTAAGCATTACAGTCCATTTACGCAGCGATTTTAGGACCCTTTTGGGTACAATAGGCGGGGCCCCGGCAGAAACGCTTTCCCGGTGACCGTGCCTGCGATAAGTGAAAACTGGCGGGAGAAGTTGCAAATAGTTGTGGTTTCTCCCGCCTTACTTCATATTTTTGAACCTTACTTTCAAAGCAAAGGAGGGAAATTCCCTTGAGTGAGAACACTTACGCCGGAGTGCTGCCCATTTTAGCCCTGCGGGGGCTGGCGGTATTTCCGGATCAGACCATTCATTTTGACGTTGGTCGGCCTAAGTCCATCATGGCCCTGGAAGAGGCGATGAAGAAGGACCAGACCCTGCTTCTGATTCCCCAGAAGGATCTTCTGGTGGACGATCCCAAGCTCGCCGACCTCTATCCCATTGGCACCGTTGGTAAAATCAAGCAGGTGCTGAAGAGCCAAGGGGATAACCTGCGCGTGCTGGTCACTGGCCTGAGCCGTGCCCGGATCACCGAGATCCAGCAGTCCGAACCCTATCTGTCCGGCATGGTTGAGTCCATCGCCGAGGAGGCAGAAGGGGACAGCCTGCGCAGCCATGCCCTTCGCCGGGAGGCCAACACCCTTTATAATTCCTATCTGGAGCTGACGGAGCATCCGGCCCAGCTGATTCAGATGAAGATGCTTGCCAGCGAAAGCGACGGCTTTTTGGCAGACAGCATCGCTCAGAATTCCGGGATTGAATTCCCCGGCAAAATCAAGCTCCTGTCCCAGCTGAACCCCACCAAGCGTTTGGAGCTTGCCATCAAGCTTCTGCGCCAGGAGTCTGAGATGCTTCGGCTGGAATCCGACATTCAGGAGAAGACCCGTGCAACCCTCGACCAGAACCAGAGAGACTATTTCCTGCGGGAGCAGATGAAGGTCATTCGGGACGAGCTGGGGGAGGATGACGAGGAATCCGAGTTCGATACATACATCCAGAGCATCCGCAGCCTCAAGCTGGAAGAGGACAGCGAAAAGAAGCTTCTCAAGGATGTGGATCGGCTGAAAAAGCAGCCCTTTGGCTCCTCTGAGGGTGCTGTGCTGAGAAACTACCTGGATACCGTTCTGGAACTGCCCTGGAACAAACGCACCAAGGAGCGTGTGGATGTGGAAGCAGGCCGGAAGATCCTGGACCATGACCATTTCGGCATGGAAAAGGTGAAGGAGCGGATTCTGGAGACCCTGGCAGTCCGCCAGATGGCTCCCGATATGCCCCCCCAGATTCTGTGCCTGGTAGGCCCTCCCGGTGTGGGCAAGACCTCGATTTCCTATTCCATCGCCAAGTCCCTGAATCGAAAGCTGGCTCGGATCTCTCTGGGCGGCGTTCGGGACGAGGCAGACATCCGGGGCCACAGAAAGACCTATGTCGGCGCAATGCCCGGTCGTATCATCACTGCCCTGATCCAGGCCGGCAGCTTCAACCCTGTGCTGCTTCTGGA
>RCNH01000793.1_pt1 | contig 12006 bp, 15 predicted proteins | sample 2041161 | NCBI WGS metagenome assembly RCNH01 (sample SAMN09708215, study PRJNA481090) | Feces metagenome, whole genome shotgun sequencing project. | biome: feces | host: Leptonychotes weddellii | place: Antarctica: Sion Island | collected 2010-03-01 | reverse complement strand
GCTGAAGCCGGCCGCTTCTTGCAGGCTGCTAAAGCAGGTTTGGCATTGGGCTGCCCTGTCGTACTGAACAACTTCGAGCTTCCTCCCTACCGTGTAATGGGTAATAAGGAAGCTACCGCTCCCGGCGGACGTGTCCGTTTTGTCCGCCGTGTAAACGAAATTTTAGCACAGGCTGCGGACGAAACACCCAATCTGTACTTAAACGACCTATGCTACCTGCAAGCACAGCATGGCATGGACGCTTTCAGCGACCAGACTGCATGGTATGCGTATAAGTATCCCTGTGCTTTGGACAAGATTCCTTATCTGGCACAAAGCGTAGCAAATATCATTAAGAGCCTGCTGGGCAAAAACAAAAAAGCTCTGGCTCTGGATTTGGACAATACCCTGTGGGGCGGTGTAATCGGTGATGACGGTCCGGAAGGCATCACCATGGGTATGGAAACCCCTGCCGGCATGGCTTATACCGAGTTCCAGCAGTATCTGAAAGAGCTCAGCGCACTGGGTGTGCTGCTGAATGTTGACAGTAAAAACGAGGAAGTCAACGCTGTTGCAGGCTTTGAGCGTGCAGATTCCGTCTTGAAAAAGGACGACTTCATCTGCTTTAAGGCCAACTGGGAGCCTAAGAGCCAGAATCTGGTTGCCATGGCTAAGGAAATCAACATTTTCCCTGACAGCTTCGTCTTTATCGACGACAACCCCGCCGAGCGTGAAATTATTCGCCAGCAGGTTCCCGGCGTTGCTGTGCCCGACCTTGGCGCACCGGAAGAATATATTCGCTCTATCGACCGCAGCGGCTATTTTGAAGTCACAAACCTTTCTGCTGACGACCAAAAGCGTGTTGCCATGTACAAGCAAAACGCTGCACGTGCCGAAATGCAGGCATCCTTTGGCGATTACAGCGATTACCTGCGCAGCTTGGAAATGCGTGGTGAGTTTGGCCATTTTGATGCAGCTCACGCTGAGCGCATCACACAGCTTACCAACAAGAGCAATCAGTTTAACCTGACCACTCGCCGCTACACTGCCGCCGAGATTGAATCTCTGATTGACCACCCGGATTACGTTACCCTATACGCACGCTTGGTGGACAAGTTCGGTGATAACGGCATCATCTCTAATGTAATCGGCCACATTGACGGCAATGCTATGGACATTGATTTGTGGGTTATGAGCTGCCGTGTGCTGAAACGTGATTTGGAAAAGGCACTGTTTGACAAGCTGGTAGAAGATGCACAGCAAAAGGGCGTTAAAATCATTCGTGGTCACTATTATCCCACTGCAAAAAACTTGCTTGTAAAGGATTTTTATGCTACAATCGGCTTTGAGCTGAAGAGCGAAGATGAAGCCGGCAATAAGGAATACGAGTTTGTGATTCCTGCCGACTATACCCCGCAGTGTAACGTAATGGAAACAGTGCGAGTATGATTGAAAAATAAAGGAGACAGCCACTATGGATATGCAAAAGATTCAGAATGACGTCCAGGAGATTTTCCGCGACAATTTTGATGACGAAGAACTGGAAATTACCCGTGCAACCTGCGCAGACGACATCGAAGATTGGGATAGCTTGGAGCAGATTAACCTGCTGACCGCTATCGAAAAGAAGTTTGGCTTGAAGTTCAAGCTGGAGGATGTTCGTGGCCTGAAAAACGTGGGCGACCTGCTGGATCTGATCGAGCGGCTGATCGGCTAAACAAACGCAGACGCACATCGCCACAGGCGATGTGCGTTTTATATTGTCAGGAGGGCTTTATGAGCACCTATAAAAGCTACACCTTTGCGGAAATGACCGAAGGATTGACCGAGCAGTTTACTGTTACTGTTACCGCTGATATGATGGAAAAGTTTTATGCCATCACCGGCGACTGCTCCCCTATCCATATGGACGAAACCTATGCAGCCGGACGTGGCTATCCGGGGCGTGTGGTATATGGTATGCTGGGCGCAAGCATGGTTTCCACTTTGGCAGGTGTCTATCTGCCGGGCGAGCATTGCCTGCTGCACGAGGTAGACTCTAAGTTTGCCAAGCCGGTATTCATCGGTGATGTGCTAACTGTTACCGGTAAAGTAACCGAGCGTAACGAAACTTTTCAGGAAGTCACTGTAAAGTACAGCATCACAAACCAAGACGGTAAAAAAGTAACCCGTGGCATTTACAAAGCGGGCCTTGCAAAATAAGAAAGGAGCCTTTCATGGCAAAAACGTATCTGATTACCGGCGCAACCTCTGATGTAGGCCACGCACTGATGGAACGTCTGCTGCCCAAAATGGGCGAGGACGACTGCATTATTGCACAGGGTTCCTCCGATTTGGAGCGTATTCAGGATTTATGCACCGCTTACCCCAACAAAATCAAAACCTATAGCGTAGACTTGAGCAGCGCAGATTCCATCGCTGCCTTTGTAGATACTGTCAGCACGGAGTGCCCTACCCCCACACACTTTGTCCACCTGCCCGCACTGCGTGCTATTAACACCAAGTTCAAGAAGTTTGACGAAGCCCGTTTTGATTTGGATATGAATGTTCAAATCAAGAGCGCTGTGCAGCTGTGCAAAGCATTTGTCCCCAAGATGGCAAAAGCAAAGTTCGGCCGTGTGCTGTTTATCCAAACCAGTTACACCATCGGCTGCCCGCCCAAAAACATGGCAGCTTATGTTATGGCTAAAAACGCTTTGGGCGGCCTTGCAAAGAGTCTGGCTGTGGAATATGCTTCCTTTGGCGTTACTGTGAACAGCGTTGCTCCCAGCATGATGGAAACCCGCTTTTTAGCCGAAACGCCGGACTTGATTGTGCAGGCAGCTGCTGCGGACAATCCCATGGGCCGCAACTGCCGTGTCAGCGATGTTGTTCCTGCTATGGAGTTTTTGCTAAGTGACGAAGCCGGCTTTATCACCGGTGTTACTTTGCCAATCACAGGAGGTAGTACCATTGCCTGATTCCACATCCGTACAGTTCCGTTTGGCCGAGTATCCGGAACGTGAACGTATCTTAGCTTTCATCAACGACAACTTCGACTGGAAGCTGCCCTTGGTAAACCGTCCCGAATGGTTTGAATATTATTATTGCGGCACACGGCTGCAATTCGCCTTAGCAGAACGTGATGGTGAGTTGCTGGCAGTTGCCGGCTATATTCTGGCAAACAGCAGCGAAACACCCGACCTGTGGGTCAGCGTATGGGTTGCTAAAAAGGGCGAAAACGGCGTTGGCTTAGAGCTGATGAACGCTATTCCTACCCTTACCAATGCAAAAGTTGTGGCTTGCAATAATATCCGTGCAAACACCTGTGTATTCTATCGTTTCTTGGGCTGGGAGGCCGAGCGTCTCCCCCATTACTACCGTTTAGCGCCCAAGGAGAACGCCGCAGCTTATCATTTGTGCCGTCCCGCTGTACCGGAAGGCACCCCTGCCGTTGATTTCAAGCCCGCAATTCTACCGGTTTCCGGTGATTTAGCCTTGGATAAGGTTTCCACTGTAGTGCGTTTACAAGGGTTGGGTATGCCTGAAACACCCCATACACCGCACAAGGATATCAACTATCTGGCACGCCGCTACTTTGCATTTCCCCATCTGGATTACGATGTATGGAGTGCACACGATAACGGCAAGCTGGTTGCTTACCTTATTACACGCACTGTGCAAAGCGGCGAAAACGGTGAAATCCCTGTTCTGCGCATTGTCGACTACATTGGCAGCGATGCTAACCTGCCCCGTCTGGGTTTGGCAATTGACCAGCTGCTGCAGCGCTCCGGTGCTGAATATGCGGATTGTTATTGTGCCGGTATTCCTGCCGAAATTTTTGCCGCAACGGGTTTTTCTGAGCGCAAAGAGGACGATGGCACTATTATTCCCAACTACTTAACCCCTCCGCTTTACGAAAATACAGAATATTACTACTTTACAAACTCACCCGAAAACTTTGTACTATTCAAGGCTGATGGTGACCAAGACCGCCCGAATTTGCCTGTAGAGTAATTATTTCTACACTTGATTCTGTCGGCAATTGTATGAGATGCAAAAAGCTCCGAACGAAATTTTCGTTCGGAGCTTTTTATTTCATTAGTTCTGTTAATCCTTACAGCCGGAAAAGCACAGTCAATTACTTTTTCTTGCCTTTTTTACCAGTCTTCTTTTTGCCGGCAGCGGGCTTCTTTGCAGGTGCAGGCTGCGCTGCTTTTTCCTCTACTGCAACAGGCTTTTCTTCCACAACAGGAGCTGCTTCAACAGCCGCTTTTTCTTCCACTTCTACTGCTTTTTTAGCAGGTGCAGCCTTTTTAGCAGCAGCCTTCTTTGCAGGAGCTTTCTTTTCTGCTGTTTCTTTCTTTTCAGCAGCTTTACGTTCTTTCACTTCATTGATGGTCCACTTTTGGTTTTCGCCGTTCACATCCTGCCAAATCTGGATACGTGCACCATCTTCGTTGCTCATACCTACAACGTCCACACACTTGGTCGGAGCTAACTGGGTCTTGATTTTCACAGTGCCGTCGTTGCCTGCTTCTACAATCCACAGCTGAGAAGAGCCGTTTACGTCCTGCCACTGATGCAGCCAAGTACCGTCTGCGGTACCATTCATCATCAGGTCCATCATTTTTCCAGTACCACGATTCTTAATACGGTAAACACCCTCGCCCATGCGCAGGAAGGACCATTCCTGATTGTCTGCCTTATTATAAGTAGCCAACTGGATAGCAGCTCCATTTTCGCTGCCTGCAACACCCTCCAGCACTTTACCGGACATATTTGCAATCGTATAGTAGCAATCTGCTAAAATCATCGTCTGCGCAACCTTCTTCATAATTTATCCTTCTTTCAAATATAAAAAATGCACAAAACATCTCACTTGCTTTTAGTAAAATTATACCACGCATCCGCTACTTTTCAAGTAAGCGCTCCATTTCTGTAACATCTGCATATCCCCGTTACATATTTGCTCTCTAAATTGACCGACCTGCCGGAAAAATCCGTCGAATTCGGTCATTTCTTTTTATGTTACGTTCTTTTCTTTCCCGTTTGGATACAAAAATACGGACAAGCTATTTCGCCTGTCCGCACTCATTTTCTAAAATCAAGCAATGCACATACTACAATTAAAATGCAAGTGCCGGACTTATCTCATTTCGGCGCTGTGCCTGTACAATGCAATCCGAATCCGGGATAATTCCCGCTGCCCCCAATGTATTAAACACACTGCGCAATGCCAGCTCCGGGGTGTTGTTTTCCTGCGACAAATGGCACAGCGCAATCTTTTTGCAGCCTTCCTGAATCAGCTCCAAAACCTTAGCACTGCATTCATCATTGGAAAGGTGTCCACGAGGGCTTTCGATACGGGCACGTAAGTAATACGGATAGGGTCCTTCCCGCAGCATACGTAAGTCATAGTTGCTTTCCAGGGCAACCAAATCGCACCCTGAAAGTGCCTGATGTACACCGGCCGTCAAAACACCCAAGTCTGTTGCAATCGCCATTACCTTTCCATCCGGGGAGGTAATCCGATACCCTACACACGGCACATCATGGCTGGTAGCAAACATTTTTACGCCAAATGCACCCAGCTCCTCCGGTACATCACATCCCAGCGTAATTGCGTCGCAGTCGGGCGGCACAATGCCATTCTGCAATAGCATATCCAAGGTATCTGCCGCACCGTACAAGGGTACTCGGTGGTGCTTCAAAAAGACATTTAAGCCCTTTACATGGTCGCTGTGCTCGTGTGTAACTAAGATGCCGTCGCAATCCTCGATTGCTAAACCCAGCTCCTTTAAGGCAGTTACTGTAGTACGGCAGCTTTTGCCCATATCTACCATCAAATAGCGGTTACCGCAACGAATCACGCTGCAATTGCCTGATGAACCGGAATACAACGAAATGAACTCTGCCATTACTACTTTTTCCTTCCTTCACAATGTACAACAAAAATAGCCGCACCTATCGATGCGGCTTTGCAAAATATCTTGCTGTTTAGAACAACGTCCTTATTACAAGCTGCTTTCCTCACGATGGATATCTGCGCCCAATGCACGCAGTTTTTCCACAATGCGCTCGTATCCACGCTCGATGTGGCTGATTTCAGTCACTTCGCTTACGCCGTCTGCCATCAATGCGGCAACAACAATTGCAGCGCCTGCACGCAAATCGCTTGCACGCAGCGGAGCCGGACGCAGCTTTTCAACGCCTTCGATTACTGCAACCTGACCGTCCACCTGAATATGTGCACCCATCTTAGCCAATTCGTCTGCATAGCGGAAGCGATTGTCCCAGATGCCTTCGGTAACCGTGCTGGTACCCTTTGCAATAGTAAGCAAAACACTCATCAGCGGCTGCATATCTGTGGGGAAGCCCGGGTGCGGCATGGTATTGATTTTAACCGGCTGCACGTCCTCTGTACGAGAAACACGCACTGCGTCATCAAATGCCTCCACATTTGCGCCAGCCATCATCAGCTTGACGGTAATAGGCTCCAAATGCTTAGGCGTTACGTTCTTAATCAAGACATCGCCGCCGGTTGCCGCTGCCGCCACCATATAGCTGCCCGCTTCAATCTGGTCGGGAATAATGCTGTACTCGCAGCCGTGCATACTCTCTACGCCACGAATCTTAATTACGTCGGTGCCGGCACCACGCACATTTGCACCACACATATTCAGGAAGTTTGCAATGTCAACAACGTGGGGTTCCTTTGCACAGTTTTCCAAAACAGTCTGGCCCTTTGCCATAACGGCAGAAAGCATACCGTTAATGGTTGCGCCAACACTTACCTTGTCAAAGAACACATGTGCGCCGTTCAGCTCCTCGCTGCGGACACTAATCATGCCGTAATCCACGCTATCCGTTGCACCCAGTGCACTGAACGCCTTCAGATGCTGGTCAATGGGACGAGGTCCCAAATTACAGCCGCCGGGCATTGCAACCTGTGCGCAGCCAAAACGGCTTAACAGCGCACCCAGGAAATAGTAGCTGGCACGCATCTGGCGGGACATATCCTCCGGCACGTCGGTACAGCGCAAATCGGTTGTGTCAATTATATAGGTATTCGGGCCCAGCTGGGTAACAACCGCACCCAAAGCCTTTAAAATACGCAGGCTGACATTCACGTCACTAATATCCGGCAAATTTTCAATCTTGCATTTTCCTGCTGCAAGAATCGTCGCAGGCAAAATAGCAACTGCTGCATTCTTTGCGCCGGAAATAGTTACCTCACCATGCAACGGTTTGCCGCCATGAATCACAAATTTTTCCAAAACGATTACTCCTTTATGAGCCATTCGTAAATTATAATATTGAGGTGTACACAAACCCATACGTGTACATCATAACTCTTATATTATACACAACCTATGCAAAAAAGCAAAGGTAAATCCACTATTTGATGCTTTTCCCATATTATTTCCCATTTTATAGAAAAATTGCTGTATTTTATATGCACAAAGCCACTATTTTCCCCGAACCATGCGCTGTACATGCCGTTTTTTGCAAAAAATAACACAGGGTGCTATAATTGCCATACATCTTTTATTATTGTAAGGAGTTCTGGTATGTCTGCAACTTTATCCCCTCTTCACTGCGACTTATGCCCCCGCCATTGCGGTGCAAACCGTGCACAAGCGCAAATTGGTTTTTGCGGTGCCGGAAATGCGTTAAAAGTTGCCCGTGCCGGATTGCATCATTGGGAGGAGCCCTGCATTAGCGGTACACGTGGCAGCGGAACCGTGTTTTTTTCCGGTTGCAGCTTAAAATGCTGCTATTGCCAAAATTATACTATCAGCACTGAAACTTTAGGCAAAGAGATTTCCGTAGAGCGTTTGGCCAATATTTTTCTGGAACTGCAAGCACAGGGTGCACATAACATCAATCTTGTCACACCCGGTCAGTGGCGCCCATGGATTATTACTGCCTTGGATTTGGCCCGTTCCAATGGGTTAAATCTGCCCATCGTGTGCAACACCGGCGGGTACGAAACCGTGGAAAGTATCCATGCATGGAAGGGCTATGTGGATGTCTGGCTGGCTGATTTCAAGTATGCATCCAGTGACCTTGCTGCCGAACTTTCTCGTGCTGCCGACTATCCAAAAGTGGCGCTAACCGCTATTAGAGCTATGTTGGAGCAAACCGGCCCACTTGAATATAATATGGAAGGTTTACTGCAAAAAGGCGTTATTCTGCGCCATTTGGCGATTCCCGGCCATGTTTCAGATAGCTTTGCCGTACTGGATGCCATTGCTTGCTTAAAAAAGGAGTATCCGAACCACTTTATCCCCAGCCTGATGAGCCAGTTTACTCCATTTTACAAAGCTGCGGAACATGGCATCGGACGGCGCATTACTACCTTTGAGTATCGAAAGGTTATTAACTATGCTATGGAGCTTGGTTTAACCGACGGTTATATGCAGGAAAAAAGCAGTGCACGAGAAGAATATACCCCTGCCTTTGATTTTACAGGTGTATAATCTTAGTATTACCGTGTTTGCTTAAAAGTAAAACCCCGAACAGGTATTTCTGTTCGGGGTTTTTGATTACTTTTTAATCGGCTTTGCCTTCGGCTTATCAAACTTGGGTGCATCGTAGTACATAAAAATCTGGCAGGGAATCATGCCATTGTACATCTTACGGCGCTTTGTTGCACGCTTACCGTAGTGAGATTCAAACTCCAAGTCTGCGGTGATAACATTTACACCGGCGCAGGGGTTTTCTTCCATACGCTTGCCCAAGGTACGTGCCAAACGAGCAGCCTCGTCCAAGCTGCCCAAACGCTCGCCATAGGGAGGGTTCGTCAAAACGATTGCTTCCGGACGTGCCACAAAATCAGCAACGTCTGCTACCTCAAAGTGGCAGCGCTTGTCTACGCCGGCCAGCTTTGCATTGGCATTTGCCAAAGCAACCGCAGCAGGGTCAATATCGTAACCGATGCCCTCAAAACCTGCATCCAGTTTTGCTTCCGACAAAGCTTTCTGGCGCTGCTCTGCCCAAATGGAAGCAGGCAGGAAGCTGTAGCGTTCCGCAGCAAAACGGCGCTTCAAGCCGGGCGCAATGTTCATAGCCTTCTGTGCAGCTTCGATAATCATCGTACCACTGCCGCAGAAGGGGTCCTCTACAACACTGTCACGGCGCACACGGCCAATATCAGCAATCGTAGCCGCCAAGGTTTCCTTAATAGGTGCCTCGGTGGAATTACGGCGGTAGCCACGCTTGTGCAGACCGTCGCCGGTAGTATCCAGCATAATCTCGCATACGTTTTTGCGCAGGGAGAAACGCACCTTGTACAGCGTACCGGTTTCCGGCAGGGTAGACACCTTATGGTATGTCATCAGACGCTTAACAATTGCCTTTTTCACGATGCTCTGGCATGCAGGCACGCTGGAAAGCTGGCTGGACAGCGAAGAACCCTTTACCGGGAACTCTGCATCTGCGGGCAGAATTTCTTCCCAAGGGATAGAGTACACACCATCAAACAACTCATCAAAGGTTGTTGCAGGATACGTTTTCAGCAGAATCATCACACGCTCTACCGTACGCAGATTCAGGTTTGCAGCAGCAATCATCTCTGCTCCGCCGGAAAACATCAGTCGGCCGTCCGTTACACGGATATTCTCTGCACCAATTCTTTTCAGCTCAAAATTAGCGGTTGCTTCGCAGCCAAAGTAACATGGTGCTACCAAATCATATTTTGTAATCATTCCATTACTCCTGTCATTTCCACAAAAAGAGCCCGCCCCCGGTTTGGGGCAGGCCCGATCCATTCCCTAACTTATTTGCGACGGCCTCGGTTTCCATTGCCACCACGGCGGTTATGGTTATCCGTATTCAGCGATGCCAGCTTATCTTCGCTCTGGCTCTTAAAACGGCTCATCATATCCTCAAAGCTCATATTCTCAGGCTGTGCAGTAGGCTTGGGCTGCCACACACGAGGTGCCTCATTGCGGGGGCCACGGCGGCCACCGCCGTTTTGGCGAGGTGCACCGTTGTTGTATCCGCCACGGCCGCCATTACCACGCTGCTCTGCACGAGGTTCCGGGGGAAGCAAACGCTTCATGGACAGTGCAATCTTGCCATCTTCTGCGATGCTCAGCACCTTAACCTTAACCGTATCGCCTTCCTTCAGCACAGTGTTCAAATCCTGCACAAAAGAATTGGAAACCTCCGAAATGTGAACCAAACCATTTTTACCTTCCGGCAATGCTACAAACGCACCAAAAGCCTTAATACCGGTAACCTTGCCCTCTAAAACGCTTCCTACCTCAATTGCCAAACTCAATACTCCTCTTACTCATAATATATGGCGCCGGTTCCGCATGCGTCCGGCACTTGACGATTATTTACCCGACATATCCACAAAAACACGCTCGTTAGGCGCTGCGTAATCGTAGGTATCCCGTGCAACACGCTCCTGAATTTCCGCATCTCCGCCATCCAAAATGCGCTGCAATTCAGCATTTCCAGCCAGTTGCTGGTCCAGCTGTGCCTGTACACCGGCAAGCTCCTGCCGTTTTGCGGCAATCATAACTAAGTCTGAAACATATGCCGCTGTCATCATAACGATGAGAATCACACCGCCTACTACAGGGATAACCGTAGAAAGACGCAGCTTAGCTTTATTTTTTTGCTTAGCCATGATAGCACACTCCTCTTACAGGATACGCATCCTGTAACTTTTGTTACACATTAGAATTATACAACAGCGCACTATTCTTTTGCAACTGTTTTTTATTCCTTTTCTCGTTAGATTTCGGTTTTTTAGGGGTTCCTGCAATCTTTTTATGCCTTACCTGAAATGTTTTGCGCAGCGTATTACTTATTTTGTTGCGTGTCCCTACTAAAAGGCTTTCCACTGACCATGCACCCGCAGCCGCCGATAATAGCATATACCACCGCAGTACGCCTGCCTGACTGTAGCCAACCGCATAGCTTTGCAGCAGTACAAAACAAAAGCCTGTGCAAATAAAATCCGCTGTCGCAGCTGCCACCTTATTGCGGTAAGAAAACAAAATCCGCACCAGCCCAACCAGCAGCCCAACCCCCATACAGTCCAGCAAATCTATACTGATTTGCACCGGTAAATTTTGCGCCGGCATCAGCGAAGCAACCTCTGCCAGAAGGAAAGTGTAGTAATGCGCTCTGTATAAACCAGCGAATCCACCTGGCCGTCAAAAATAACATCTCCTGTTTCCAGGCTAAGCTTGCGTACCGACAAGCCCTTTCCTCCGATTGTAAGTGTACCACGGCTGGTGTCCATTGCAGCGCTGGTTTCGTCACAATGGAGTACCCGCAAAACCCCTGTAGCGGTAAAGTGTTTTCGGTCCTCCAAAATGATTTGGTGTGGCATCGTACTTTGCTGAATCGGGTCCTGAAGCATCCGTTCGTTGGACAAAACAATCCCCCCTTTGCCTTATATATACGGCAAAGGGGGGCCTTATTATGCTTCGCTGATTACTTCGTACATTTCCCGTGCAACGTCTTTTGTGCGGGGCTCTGCATCGTTCAGCACACGCACCTTAACAGGGCGGTTGCCAAAGGTAATTTCGATTTCGTCGCCTACTTTAACGGCATAGCTTGCCTTTGCCAACTTGCCGTTTACAAAAATACGGCCCGCATCAGCTACCTCATTTGCCACAGTGCGGCGCTTGATTAAGCGGGAAACCTTAAGGTACTTATCCAAACGCATAAAAATACTCCTTGTACCAATATAAAAGAAAGACCCGCCTTTTGAGCGGGCCTTTCTGCTCTGATTACAGAGAATCCTTCAGTGCCTTACCAGCCTTGAAAGCAACCGTACGAGATGCAGGAATTACGATTTCTTCCTTAGTACGGGGGTTGCGGCCCATGTGCTCTGCGCGCTCCTTCACTTCAAAAGTGCCGAAACCGGAAATAGCAATCTTCTCACCATTGTGCAGGCCTTCTGCCAGTGCAGCAAAAGCTGCGTTCACAGCCTTTTCTGCTTCCTTTTTGGTCATATCTGCGTCAGCTGCAACCTTAGCAATCAATTCAACCTTAGTCATTATAAACTCCTCCATT
>RCNH01001853.1_pt1 | contig 12020 bp, 9 predicted proteins | sample 2041161 | NCBI WGS metagenome assembly RCNH01 (sample SAMN09708215, study PRJNA481090) | Feces metagenome, whole genome shotgun sequencing project. | biome: feces | host: Leptonychotes weddellii | place: Antarctica: Sion Island | collected 2010-03-01 | reverse complement strand
GATGCGTCATGAATTAGATTATGACATTGATGGAGTGGTTATTAAAGTAAATGAATATAAATACTATGAAGAATTAGGAATTACTTCTAAGTTCCCTAAATGAGCAATTGCTTATAAGTTCCCTCCAACAGTTGCCATGACCAAATTATTATCCATTACTCCAACTGTTGGAAGAACTGGAAAGATTACTTATGTAGCTAACTTAGAAACAGTGAATCTAGATGGAAGTAATGTTTCTAATGCTTCATTACATAACCGGGACTTTATTGCCAACAAAGACATTAGAGTTAATGATTATGTTAATATCTTTAAAGCTGGAGATGTGATTCCATATGTTGATGGAGTAGTTAAAGAAAGAAGAACCAGTGAATGTGTTGCTTACACTCCAATCACTCACTGTCCTGCCTGTGGTTCATTATTAGTAGATGAAGATGTTGATCAATTCTGTGTTAACAAGGATTGTAAAGAAAAGATTTTGAGAAACATTGAATACTTTGTTTCCAGAGATATTATGAACATTGATGGAGTTTCTATTGCTATTGTATCCAAACTATATGATTTAGGACTAATCCATGGGGTTTTAGATTTATATAGCATTAAAGATAAGAAGTTGGAAATCTTTAATGCAGATATTAATATTAAAGATAAATCCTTCAATAATATTGTGGAAGCAATTGAAAAATCAAAAGAAAACTCCTTAGAAAGATTAATTGCTTCTTTTGCGATTAAAGGAGTGGGGATTAACATTGCTACTATTTTGGCTAAGAAATATAAAAACATTGATGCGTTAATGGTAGCTCCTCTTGAAGAGTTAAATCATTTAAGTATTATTGGAGAAAAGATCTCTAAAAACATCTATGACTTCTTTAGGGATGAAAACAACTTAAAGATGATTCAAGCATTTAAAGATCTTGGGATGAATATGAACTATCTTTCAAAAGGAAGTAGTGAAGCATTTAAAGTTTATAATGAAGTGGCACAATTAGAAGCAAACAAGAAGTATCACAATAAAACCTTTGTGATTACTGGAACCTTCTCTCAACCAAGACCAGAAATTAAATTAATCCTTGAAGAATGCTATGGTGCTAAGGTTAATACCTCAGTCACTAAGAATGTTGATTATCTATTAGCAGGACAAGCTGGTGGTAGTAAACTTGATAAGGCAGCTGATTTAGGTGTCGAAATCATCAATGATGAATTCTGATTAAAAAAATAAAGTAATTTATTAATAGTTATATTAATAGAGATAAAACTTATCCTTACACCCTTTTATAAGGCTTATATTTATAATAAAATATATATCATATGAAACAATTCAAACAGGTTACTCAAGCCTATAATACTTTAAAGATAGATGAATCAGCAAAACCAGCTGATGTTAAAAAAGCATATTTACAATTAGCTAAGAAATACCACCCTGATAAATACACTAATGCAAAGGATAAGGAAGAAGCAGAAAAGAAGTTCAAAGAACTTAAAGAAGCTTACGATATCATTGTGGAACACTTAAAGGAAAAAGATGAAGGATACCAATCTGAATTCGCAAATGATGAATTTGATGATTACTTCTCTGACTTCTTTAAAAAACCTCATCATGAAAACAATGATGATCCTTTCTTTGATATGAATGACTTTTATCACAAATATATGTATGATGAAAAAGCTCAACCAGACTTTAGAGAAAGATATATTAAGGATTTTGAAAAGTACATTAAAGCTAACAAAATCAGTACATATGATGTTTATTTAGATATCTGTAATAATAAGCCAATCTATAAGCAAAAGTTAGGATATCATGGCAATGAAATGTTAATGAAGGAGTCAGTTTATCGAACTTATATTAAATCTACTCCAGATTTTATTAAGTTCAAAATGAACTATAAATTGGTAAAAGATTTAGATATCCATATTAATCTTTATTATGATGAAGCAACCATGGATCAAAAGAATTTAAACTTTGATATGGAATATGAATATAGTGAAGTTTGTCCACGTTGTGATGGATGAGGATGTAATGGATGTCATGGTAGTGGCCATGAGGTTAAAAAGAAAAAACTAAATGTCAAGATTCCTAAGTGTGGTAGTAAACCAGAAGTTATTCTAAAAGAAAAAGGACACCTTTCTCCTTGAAAGAAAGGAAACATTGTGATCCATTTAATTAAGAAACCTAACCTAATGCATCACAAACAAAAAGTTGATTTCTATTATGAAGTTAAAAAACGTAGAATCCAAAGTAATAAATCAGTTGGATTAGCAATGCAAGAATTTGCGAGTCAAACAGCTGCAATGTTAAAAACATGCTACCAATTTTTAGCAACTCACAAAACCCACACTATTTATATTTCTATAATTACTATTTTAGTAATTATAATAATACTATTAGCTTGTCTTTTATAGTTAGTAGCAATGATTAAAAATACATTTAGTGAAAAAGTTAAAAGTGAAATAACTAGAATTGAATATCCCAAAGAAATTTTGGATAGTATTTTCTATGCTTTTATTTTAAATAATGGTTCATTAAATATTAGTAATAATGAAACTACTTATACAGTTGCCATTAGTCAAAACTTCATTGCTCGTTATATTAAACAATTAATGAATTATATTTGTAAGGACTTAGCAACTCAGATTGTTTATAAAGAAACTCAAATCTCACATGGATATTTAATTAACATTAAGAATCTAGAAGACTTTGAAAAGCAATTTAATATCTTCATTGACCCTACTACTTTAACTTTAAATGATAATCAAAAGAAAGGGTTTTTAATTGGTGCTTTTTTAGCTTCAGGAAGCATTTGTTTCTCTATTAAAAAATCTTCCTATCACTTTGAAATTAGATCAAGTAATTTAAAGTTCTTAGAACTAATGAAAGAAATCTTAAATTCTTATGAAATTAATTCATCAATCATTGCTTATCGTCATCAATATAAACTTTATTTTAAGAAGTCTGAATATCTTTCTGATATTTTAAAGATTATGGAAACTGAAGAATCGATGTTTGAATTTGAAGATATTAGAATTCAAAAAGACTTTTCTAACTCATTACAACGTTTGACTAATTTAGAAGTATCTAATATTAATAAAACAGTAACAGCTTCAAAGAATCATATTAAATGAATTAAGTTTTTAATTGATGAAGATTTAATGGATGAATTTAATGAAAAGACCAAGAAGTTCTGTAAGATCCGTTTAGAAAATCCTGAAGCTTCTTTAGCTACAATTTCTGAATTAATGTTGAAACAATATAAGATTAGTATCCCAAGAACTTCAATTAACCATATCTTAAAGAGAATTGAAAAGAAATATAATGAATATCATTAAGGTTTCTTATAAGGACGCATAAAGCAGAATCCTCTAGCTACAAAGTCACTTGAGTCAGCATTAACTGACAATGTCATATTACCCATACTAGCGGCAAATAATTTAGGATTAGAACCTGCTAAGATTTGAGCAGCATCACCTGGTGCAAAACTTCATGAACTAGATAAACCTGGAAGCACAACACCTCCACCCATAGAATTTCAATTATCATTTAATCCAGTAGCGCTTAATGTAATAGTTACAATGTCACCTTGGTTGTATGTTTTGGTTTGAGATTTCTTTTGATTAATTAAGATTAATTGATCAAGAGTTACAGAAGTCTTGATCTTTGCCTTTAGTTGCACTGTTGCTGAAGTACTGGTTTGGTTAGTGATTCCATAATCGATTGATGTTGCATTATCGCTAAATGATTGATAGAAAATAAATCTAACTTGGTAAACTAGTTCTTTAATCTTTTGTTTTACATCACTATTTATAGTTGCAAATCTATCGCTATATAAACCTTCTGAAGTTTGCTCAACTGTAATCTTTTCAAGTTTTCCTTTTTGTGAATTTGCTACACTAACTTCAGAAATAGTTTCTTGTTGATCTAATTCACCTAAGAATTTAGATGGTATAGTGTAAGTTAAAGTCTTTACATTAGTAGCTTTTTCTTCACTTGTTGCTGTATTTCTAACACCAATTTTTAAAGTACAAGTGTAATCTATCACATTGATGCTAAAATCTTGAGCTGAGAATCTAATTGAAGGATTTTCTTTTTCTATTTTTTTATAGTCGAAATTTAGGAAATTTAAAACAAAATTATTAGTATCAGATTCTTTATCATTCAACTTTAAGAAAGTTCCTTGTTGCATTTTAGTATCGTCAAATTGCAAATCAAAACTATTTAAGTGGTTAACAATTCTAGTAACTGCAGATTCTACTGCATCATTAATTGTATAAGCCACGCTTAATTCTCTTGTTGTTTCTTGGTTGCCACTACTTTCAATGACAATCTTAAACTTTAATTGACTATTAGCACTATCATTACTAAAATCAGTCACTGTATAATTGAACATCGCTTTAGGTTCTAAGTTTGCTAGTTTTCCAATTAAGTTATCTTGATTAATACTTGCTAATTCAGCTGATGTCATTGTTGAGTTCTTTAATTGCAGAGGAGAAATAGCCTCAATTCTAGTTTTTTCAGCAGTTAATTCTGCTGTACTAGTTGTTGGTGTATATTCCACTTGAATGTCTTCAACTGTATAAGGATTCTTAGGTTCAACTTTATTTTCAATTTTTATATTGAATGAGTAAATATGATTTGAATCATCATGAGCAAAACCACTAACCACATAATTAAAATCAGTTGTATTTAATCCAGATACCTTTGAAATAATATTATCTGCTGTAATGTTATTTGCTTGTTCAGCGGTTAAATTAGCATCTTTTAACTCTAAAACTGCTCCCATATCATTTTCAATCTTAATACCTTCTAATTGTGTTTTCGCAATATGATAATCTAAAGTAAAGGTTTTAGACTTTAAAGATTTAGAACCAGAACTAATAGTTATGGCAAAAGAGATATTCTTAGTTTGATCATTGATTTGTGCTCCACTTGGAACATTGTTAACAAAATCAGCTGGTTCTACAGTATATGTAAATCCAGATGTTTGGTTAAATCCATTAATGTTGCTAAGTACATTTGCATTAGTAATAGCAGTTGCTTCAGTTGTAGTATATGTGGCTTGCTTTAAAGATAATGTTAAAGCATTAACTCTATCTACTTCAGTTTGTAACGGATCAGTTACTGGTGGAGTTGGTCCTGGTGGAGGAGTTGGAGTTGAAGCAATTGTATAAGATAAACTAATGTTATTAGTGGTACTTGTTGCTGCAGGTACTTCTTTTAAGATTACTTTAATATTGAAAGTTATATTATGAGAACCTCTATTAATATTAAAACCTTGTACCACATAATCAAAAGCAGATACATTTAAAGTTAAATTAGTTTGAGCTAGGATATTACTAGTATTTAATGTATTTAAATAATCTTCATTAACACTTGTATTCTTTAAACTAATAGTAGTTCCATTAATTCTGTTAGCTTCACTAACGACTACAGGTTGTGGATCTTTAAAGTTAGTAAATGTGATGTTTTTTTGGATGTTTCCGTGATTAGTATTTGTTGGATTAGATAAAGTACATAAAAATGTAATACTTCTACTGATTGGTTGACTAGCTAAAGTAGTAACACTAAGGTTAGATGTAAAGAATGCATCATTTAAGACGTTATTTCTATCAGTAATATTGAAGATTTGGGCTTTATTTTTAATGATTTCTTGTTTTACTCATGTTTCGTTGACTGAAATATCATTAGAATATATTGAACTATCACCTAAAGCAAAAGAAGAAGATGTTTTGAATGAGACGTTATATTCTTTTTGAGGAGTAGGTGTAGGAGTTGGTGTAGGAGTAACAGCATCAGCCTTAAAGTTTTCAAATACTAAAGATTGATTAATACTAGTATTCTTACTATTGGCATTCTTTAGTGTGGCACTAAAACCAACTCTTCCTTTTTTATCATCTTGATTAGTAATCTTAATGATTAGATTATTATCTCAATCATAACCTTGTGGTAGTGTTCCATTAATAGTAAAAATACTATCTTTCTTTTCCATTACTTTATCTTTTATTCACAAGTTGTTAATAGTAGTAGGTTTATAAGATAAATCTCCATATGGATAAGTCTTTTGAGATTTAAAAGTAATACTGTATGTTTTATCAGGCTCACTTGGATTTGTTTGTTCACTATTTGGTTTGTTAGCAAGGGTTAAATAGGTTGCTCCACCAGCAACTCCACCAACCATCAATACTGCTAGAGCAATAATTCATCCTTTGGCACTGTGTTTCATGATATACCTCAACTTTTATTTTACTATAAAATAATAAAATTTAAATATGTGTAATCTTAATTAAGATTACATATTAATCTTTAACAAACGATTTAATTCCACTGCATATTCCATTGGTAGTTCTTTAGTAAATTGATCCACAAATCCTAAGACTAGAATATGTTGGGCATCTTGTTCTTTTAATCCCTTGGATTTTAAATAGAATAATTGTTCATCAGAGATCTTTGAAATACTCGCTTCATGTTCAATAAAGGAAGAGTTATTTAAAATCATTTCAGTAGGAATAGTTTGGGTAATTAAATCTTGATGCATTAGTAAAGAATCACATTTCACAAAGCTTCTTGAGTTAGTTGCTGCTTCACCAATCTTCACTAATGCTCTAAAGATTGATTTAGAATCTTCATAACCAATCGATTTAGAAATAATCGTAGATTTAGTATTCTTGCCTAAATGAATCATTTTGGCTCCTGAATCTTGAATTACTCCTTTGGAAGCTACAGCCACTGAAATACAACTACTTTTAGCATTATCACCAACTAAAACACTACAAGGGAATTTAATATTATGTTTTGAACCAATGTTTCCATCAATTCATGTCATGGTAGCATTTTCTCCAACCCTTGCTCTCTTAGTCACATAATTCAATACATTATCAGATCAGTTTTGAATTGTCGTATATTTCATATGAGCATTCTTTTCTACATACACTTCTACCACTGCTGCATGTAAGTTGTTTGATGAATAGCAGTACATCCTTCAACATAATGTAATGAAGAGTTTTCATCCACAATAATTAAAGTTCTTTCAAATTGTCCTAATGATTGTGAATTAATTCTAAAGTAAGATTGTAGTGGTTTATCTAAAGTTGTATTCTTAGGAACATAAATAAAAGTTCCTCCACTTCATACCGCAGTATTTAGTGCTGCGAACTTATTATCAGTTACTGGTACTAATTTAGCAAAGTATTTATAAAAGATTTCGGGATACTTTGCTCTAGCTGTATCAGTATCACAAAAGATAATGCCTTTTTGTTTTAATTCTTCTCTTTCACTATGATAAATAGCACTTGAATCATATTGAGTGGTAATCCCATTTAGATACTTCGCTTCAGCTTCCATAATTCCTAATTGATTAAAAGTATCTTTAATCTTATCTGGAACATCTTTTCAATCCTTTTCTACTTTATCATTAAAAGATACATAATAATAGAATTCATTGTAGTTAATATCAGGAATATCAACACATCAGTGAGGATTTTCTAATTTTAGAAATCATTGATAAGCTTTTAAACGAATATCAAGCATTCTTTGATCTTCTTTTTTTAAACTTGATATTTGTTTAATAATGTCTTCATTTAATCCTTGTGGAACACTATTTTTTTTCATTCATACTTCCCATTAAGTTGCTTAAAGCATCAGCTCCAATACAAGCACAGTTCTTACGGTTTGATTGTTGGTGAATATTCATAAAGGCAATTAACTCTTCCATGACTTCTTCATCGTATGGTTCATTTTTAATCATGGCATAGTAGTTCTTTAGTAAAGTTTCTAAATAACTAAATTCTTTACCTTTAATGATGTCACAAAAGATATCAGTAGAAGAGGTTGAGATAGCACATCCGACGCCATAAAACTTAGCATCAATGATTTTGTTATCATCCACTTTTAAATACAAATCAATATCATCGATACAGCTTGCTGATTTGTTGTGGTAATTAATATATCCATCAACTAACTTTAAATCATCCACCTTATTGGTTGGTTGATCATAGTGTTGCATAATAATATCTCTTAAAAATTGTGGATCTTTATTTAATGACATAATACCAATATTTTAATATAAATATTGCTATAAGATAGGAAAATGTAGATATTAATACTAGTAATTGTTATTAAATCTATAACATAGCTATTAGAAAATGAGTATCACAATAATTTGTGAGCAACAAAACTAGCTCTTGTAACTGATTATTATTAGTACTAAATATTCTAGAGTGTTTAGGGTAATTTACTTGAATAACATTATTTAAGAATCTTACTAATATCCAAATGCAACATAACATCTTTTACTTCATCGCTATAATGATTAGATCTTGTTAAATATAGAAGATTTTGAATTCCTTCATCAATATTAGTATTATTTTTAGAATTAAAGATAAATTTGTTTTCCTCATACAAGTTGACAATGGTTTGAATGAATTTGTCAATTGTTACTTCTCTTCATTCATCTGCATATAAAACAAATAAGAAAATAATCTTTAAGATACTCTTATTTAATTTAGTAGGTGATACTACTCCATTATATTGTGTCAACTTATCATATAGTAATTTCATTCTACATTCAAAAGCTGGAAGGATATCAGGATCTTTTATAGCATATGATTGAATTAATTTATCTGATGCTCCTAGAGGAAGTTTTGCTTCATATAAAGCATGGAATTGTACCATTAACTTTAATAGGTCATCTTTCTTATTATTCATATTTAATGCAGCTGCCATAGTTTGGTATTCTTTTTCATTAAAGATACTAGTAATTCTATTTGGAGGAAGTGCTTTAATAATTTCACGTCCTTTTAATTTTTCTGCATTTTGGATTAATCTAAAGTATTCTAGTATCATTTCATGATCAGCATATCTTATTTCAATTAGTGACATTAAATAGTTTTGAAAGTGTTCTTTCATAATATCAGGAAGCTTTTTGTAGTTTAATCTAATAAACTTATCATTATTAAATGCTTTATAAATCTTTCTATCAGTAGGATTAGTTGATGAAGACAACTCTTCAATAAAAAATTGCACTATTTTCTTTGAAGTTTCCTCTGATAAAACAAGTTCATTGTTATAGAAACTTATCAATGTACTAACTCTTTGAATACCTTTGATGATTTCTTTGCTATCTCCATTCACATTAATAACAATGGTTCCAATTGGTAAATTAGCAAAGATTGAAAACAATAAATCTTCTTTTAGTTGTTTATTTCATGCTGAATTTCTTTGATATATATCATTAAACTCGTAACCATTTCTGTTACTAATAGCAATAAAAGTGCTTAATGGAATAGCGGTTGGAGCAAATTCTATTTTTCTCATATTGTATACTTTCCTTTCTTTCTATACAAAGCTTTAGTAGCTTCTCCTGTAATGATATTCAATTCAAATTGACTAGAATCATATTTAATAGCAACCATATAATGTTTTAACAGTGCTTCTTTTTTAACTTCATTCAATCCATAATTTCTTCCTTCAACTAATTTCAAATTACGAATTGCATCAAATCATATCTGGTTGCTAGGAGCTGTTGGAGGAATAACATTTGAATTAAAAGCCTTTAATATTTTTTTGTTATAAATATGTGAATTACTAAAAGTTAGTTTTTCATCATCATAATCAATAACACAATAGTGAATGTTGCTAATCATTGAATGAGCGATGGCATTAAAGAAGATTTCTCTCAATACCTTTTGTGAAATCAATTCCTTGTTATGAATTCTTGTTGAGTATTCTTTATCAACAATGGGTTCTAAATTCATTCATGGTTCAATAGCTTTTTGAAAATCTCGATATAGTTTAAATATAGAACCAGTATATTCCGCTTTGTTAATTACTATATTTCTAGTAGATAAATCACTTAATCATCAACCATAAGTAGTTAGATACTTAGACTTTGTATCAACTATTAACTGATGTGAGTACATTCACTCAATTGAAAGAGGAACATTTAAGTTGTTTGAAAATTGATTTTCTAATTCTTGGAAATTAATAATATTGTATTTAAAATTAGTTTTTAAAGGAAGTTCGATTTCTTTTGATGTATATAAGGCTTTAGCTGCATAAATATCTACCTTTTTAGTGCAACTACCAACTCTAGTATAAATTTCATTGTCATTAAGAATAATGATGTAATGAGATTTCGCTTTAAAATCGATGATGATGTATTTATCTTCTTCATTAATTTTAATAGTGTAGTTAATATTTAACGAATCCATTCATTCCTTCAGTTCATTTAATTGAATCAAATCTTTATCTTCTAATGGTTTATTTAGAGTTTCGCCTTTATCATTAACAAATAGATAGATAGCACAATTAATAATTGTAGCTTCCTCATTAGGAATTGAATTAGAAATAGCTGCAATCTCTTTCTTTAATGTAGGTACATTAATAGATTGCTTAAACTCAATAGTATTAGTTTCTTGAATATTTAGTTTCATTACTACACCTTACAGCAATATTATACAAAAAAACTTATATTTTTTCAATGATTCATTAAAAAAGCATATAAAAATTGACTAAATTTCAATGATTCATTAAAAAATAGAGAAAAATTGACTAAATTTCAATGAATCATTAAAAAATAGAGAAAAATTGACTAAATTTCAATGAATCATTAAGTTTTTTTTCATTTTTTAGAGACTTAATCTAAAATACAGACTCTAAGGTCTAATAAGGGTGTGGGGGATGATAAAGAACTTATCATTGATCTTCATAGAAGAATTAGTGTCAGTGATAATGAGTTTTAATGCAGGTTCTTTAAACTCTTTACTATTATCAAATAACTTAGCTATGTTATTCAAGTTTTCGATAGCTTTATCAAGACTATTGTATGATAGTTTGATTTCAATTGCTCATCATTGCCCATCTTTAAATTGCATAATGGCATCTATCTCATGTCCTTTTTCATCTCTAAAGTAGAATACTTGAGCTCCTAATGATTGTGCATATACCTTTAAATCTTTTATCACTTGGTTTTCAAAAAGAATTCCAGTGATATTCATATCTTGATAGAATTGCTTTGTCGAAGTGATATTCAATAAACTACATATAAGTGAAGTATCACAAAAATATGTTTTTGGTTTAGTTCTCATTTTATATTTTGATCTAAAGTTGACTGGAGTTCACATCTCAAGATCAAAAATCACATCGGTAGTATATAAAATATCTAAATACTTTAATAAAGTTCTGTCATTTAAAGTTGTTTCTAAATCTGCAATGATAGTGTTACGGTTTAATTGTGAACCATTTAGTCTTGCTAAAGAGATTAGAATCTTTCTGAAGATGGTTTCATCTCATCTTAAATTATCTTTAGCAACTTCTCCTTCAACAACTGATTGTACATATTGACCAGCTACTTCATCTTTATTTTTAATTTCTCCTGAATATATTGCTGGTCATCCACCATCTAACATCATTTGATTGACTTCATCATGTGATAAAGGATTAGGGATTACTTTAAATGATTGTGGTTGAGTTACTAAAGAAGTTAATGAAATGGATTTTGTTTCATCATAATCAAGAATTTCTGCAAAACTTAGTGTTCCCATACTAATCCGATAAAATCTTCCAGCTCCATTATGAAGATTATGTTTACCGCTTGGAGGTCTAGTTGAACCTGTAAGAATAAATGCACCATGTTTTTCATTACTTGGTTTATGATCAACTCTATCTTTAATTGCATTTCATACGACAGGAATTCTTTGTCATTCATCAATTAATCTTGGGTTAGGACCTTCTAATATTTCATCTAGACTATATGAAGCTAATTTATTTACTTCTTCTGACGAAGGAACAAAATAAGCTGATTTACACAATCTTTCAGCTAAATATGTCTTACCACAATATTTAGGCCCTGTTAATAAGACAGCAATGGAATCTTCTAGGTATTTTTCTATTCTTGGTTGTATCAATCTTTTAATCATGTTTATATTATATATAAAAAAATACTTGATACAGAAAAAAAGCAAGGTTAAATACAGAAAAAAAGCAAGGTTAAATACAGAAAAAAAGCAATATTAAATCTACAAAAAAAGCAATA
>RCNH01000791.1_pt1 | contig 12027 bp, 8 predicted proteins | sample 2041161 | NCBI WGS metagenome assembly RCNH01 (sample SAMN09708215, study PRJNA481090) | Feces metagenome, whole genome shotgun sequencing project. | biome: feces | host: Leptonychotes weddellii | place: Antarctica: Sion Island | collected 2010-03-01 | reverse complement strand
TGGAAGCAGGCGGATGACACCTGGACGATAGCAAATGCAGCGAATGGAAATTGTGTGGATCTGACTGCAGATGCAGGTGTGACATCCAACGGAACAGCGGTGATACAGTATGGATATCATGGTGGAGTAAATCAGAAGTGGTATCTGGTTCCAATAGATGGCGGAGCATTTAAAATCATTTCCGCACTCAGTGGAAAAGCACTTTGCGTGAAGGATGCATCTCTAGAGGAGAATGCTCCGATTATTCAGTGGACTTATGGAAATGACAATGGGGATACCAACGATGAGTGGATGTTTGTGCCAGTACAAAATGACAGTTTGGAGGAATGACAAGTGGCAGAAAAAATGACAGTTGCAATATTGGGACTAGGAAGCAGAGGGCTGCAGGTATATGCACCAATCATCGAGCAGAACGCAGAGAAGATGGAATTGACTGCAGTGGCAGATATTATGGAAGATAAGGTGCAGGAAGCGAGAGAACGTTATCATCTGAAAGAAGAGTATTGCTTTTCCAGTGCAGAAGAAATGCTTTCGGCAGATCGCCTTGCAGATGTGATGTTTATTTGTACACAGGATAGGGATCATGTGAAGCATGCGATAGCAGCGATTCAGAAAGGATACCATATTCTTTTAGAAAAACCTGTCTCACCAGATGAAGAAGAGTGTCGTTTGTTATTGAAGGCGGCACAGGAATATCAAAGAAAAGTATGTGTCTGTCACGTGCTTCGTTACACCCCGTTTTACAGTAAGATTAAAGAAATGCTGCAGAGTGGTGCTATCGGAAAAGTGATGAACATTCAGGCAAGAGAAGACGTAGGGTTCTTCCATCAGGCGCACTCGTTTGTCCGCGGAAACTGGAGGGATTCCAAGGAGACCAGCCCGATGATTCTGGCAAAATGCTGTCATGATATGGACATTCTGGTATGGCTGTCAGATTCTGGATGCAGCAGAGTATCTTCTTTTGGTGAATTGTCCTGGTTCAAGGCGGAAAATGCGCCAAAAGGAGCTGCAAAACGCTGCCTGGATGGATGTGCAGCCAAAGAAAGTTGTCCGTATGATGCGGAAAAAATTTATATCACAGATAAAAATACCGGAGTTCGTCATGGAGCAGGATGGCCAGCAAATACGTTTGTCATTCATCCGGAAGAGGAAGCGGTGAGAGAAGCACTAAAGGAAGGTCCGTATGGAAGATGTGTGTACCATTGTGACAATGATGTGGTAGATCATCAGGTAGTCAATTTACAGATGGATAATGGTATCACAGTGACTTTTTCTATGTGTGCATTCAGTGCTACTTGTAACCGGACGATCAAGATTATGGGAACCATGGGCCAGATTGAAGGTGATATGGGAAAAAATATGATTTACTATACTCCGTTTGGAAAAGAGACAGAAGAAATAGACCTTACCAAACTGACCGAAGATTTTAGTGGACATGGTGGAGGAGATGTTAGAATGGTACAGCAGTTCTGCGATTATATTATGAAAGGAATAGAAAGCCCGTCTATTACAGATTTGGCGGTTTCACTGGAAAGCCATTATATTGCCCTTGCAGCAGAAAAATCCAGACTGGCGAATGGCAGTATCATTTCATTAAAATAACCTGTATGAGGGAAGAATAAAAAGATGGAACATCAATATCGAGGAATTATAACAGAAAAAGAAGAGTTTTTATATCCGGACAGTATTCTTGGGAAGCTGCCGGAAGAATTGCACATAGCGATGCCTCTTAATGGAAAGCCAGGAATCCAACTTTTGTTGGAAACCGGATCAAAAGAGATTGGTATGAGTCTGGAAGGGGAAGATTTTGAGGCAGAGTGGTACAGGATGCGGGAAATTCCGGTAGAATATAACACCGGAGATGGTGAAAATCAAGGTGGCGCAATGGTTCTGATGGACAGACCAGAAGAAAAACCGGATTATGTGACCAGACAAGCACCGTTCTGGGTGTATGACTGTCTGGAAAGAAGCGAAGACGGACATATTTGCACAAAGGATGGAAAAGCAGCCGTTTACATCTGCCTGCAGGCGAAAGAAGGAATCAAGCCGGGAGAACATAGCGTTTATTTAATAGCACAGACGACAGAAAGAGAATATCGGTGTAAGATTACAGTGCAGGTATATGATGTACAAATTCCGGAAAATACATTTTGTGTAACAAACTGGTTTTCGGAAGAGGCAATCAGCAGATTTCATCATGTAGAACAAGGAACAGAAGAATATTTGGAGATGCTTAGAAAATATGTACGTGTAATGCGCAGAATGCATCAGAATGTATTTTTTATCCAGTTGGATGAACAGTGTGTGGTATCGAGAGAACCATATCACTTTGATTTTGAATACCTGACTCCGATGATTTCCTGTTTTTTTGAAGAGGGAATGCAGTATATGGAACTGGGAGTCCTCTTAGACCGGGGATTTCTGCCGGATGGAATGCCGGATATGTATACGGACAGTTTCACCTGCTCCATGGCAAAAGATGTGTCGGTGGATTCTCTGAAAGGATATGAGATCACGGTGCGATTTGTGCAGAGTCTGGCAGCTTACTTAAAGATGCATGGCTGGGAGCGACAGGTATTATTTCATATTCATGACGAGCCGGATATCCATTACAAGAGTCAGGAAGTATTGGAAGCAAGAAAACGGCAGTATTACCTAGCTGCTGGAATTTTACGAAAATATATTCCGGGAATTCAGATTATAGAAGCAGTAGATTCCGCACAGTTTCGGGGAGGAATTGATATCTGGGTGCCGGGAACAGCAGGATATGAGAAGAAAAAAGAAGAGTTCGACAAGCTGATCGAGCTAGGTGAGACAGTCTGGACGTATGTGTGTTGTGGACCGGAAGGACATTGGCTGAACCGCTTCCTGGATTTTGCACTGATCAAAGGAAGATTATTATTCTGGGGATGTGCAAAAAACAGAATTTCAGGTTTTCTACACTGGGGACTGAATCAGTTCCAGCAGGGGATGAATCCATATGAGGGAACCAGTTGTCCGAATCATACAGGAATCGGTACTAATTTCCCGTGTGGAGATTCTTTTTTAATCTATCCTGGTGAATATGGCCCGAATCTGGGTATGCGTTTGGAGGCACAGAGACGGGGGGCAGAAGATGCTGCATTGTGGCAGCTTCTGAGAGAGAAAGACAGCCAGCTTCATGATGAGTTGATTGGAAAGATGTTTACGAATAATTATACATATAATGAAGATCCAGCAAAATTCCAGGAAGTATATGAGGAATTGCTGGCAGCATTGCAGGGATAAAAGTATGGTCACGGAAAGTTGAATAGTCTATTATTTAAGGAGTGTTCAATAATGCTGTAACATTGAGCATAATCAAGGTTCTTGATATGTGCTGAATGTTACAGCTTTTTTTTCGTTAATAATAAAAATAGTTCTTGCGTATTTCAATGAAAAGTGCTACGATACCATTATGTTCATAAAAACTAAAAGGAGAAAAAACATGAACATTCAAGAATATGATTTAATGAACTGCATGATGGAGCAGGAATATGTGAACCAGAGAATTTTATCAGAAATAACAGGATATTCTTTGGGAAAAGTAAATAGTTCTTTGAAGGAACTGACAGAATTGGGTTATTTAGATGAAAAGATGCAGTGTACTTCAAAGGTGTATAAGGAATTGGAAGAGAAGAAACCGGAAAATGCCATTATTCTTGCAGCGGGATTCGGAATGAGAATGGTTCCAATTAACGTAGAAGTTCCAAAGGGTATTTTAGAGATTAAGGGTGAGCCGCTGATTGAAAGGCTTATTAAACAGCTACAGGAAGCCGGTATTTTTGAAATTGATATTGTTGTAGGATTTATGAAGGAACAGTATGAGTATTTAATTGATAAATATGATGTAAATCTGGTGTACAACAAGGACTATATGACGAAGAATAATCTTTACTCGTTGAAGCGGGTTATGGATAAGATTGGAAATACATATATTCTGCCTTGCGATTTGTGGTGTTTTGAAAATCCTTTTTCTGATAAGGAATGGTATTCGTGGTATATGCTCAGTGATAAAGAAATTGAGGAAAGCAATGTAAGAATTAATCGGAAGAAAGAGATTGTTGAGACAAAGAAGAAAGAACTGGGAAATCAGATGTTTGGAATTTCTTATATCTTAAAAGAGGATGCAGAAGTCCTGAAGGAAAATATTTTGCGCCTTTCAAAGGAAAGAGAATATTTCTACGCATTTTGGGAAGAGGCAGCAATGAAGGATGGCAAGATGATTTTAAAGCCGCGGGAAGTTTCTCAAAATCTGGTATATGAAATTAATACTTTAGAGGAATTAAGGGAGCTGGATGAGGATTCTAATCAGTTGAATTCCGATATTATTTCTTTGATTTCAGAGGTACTTTCTTGTGACACGAAGGAAATTGTAGAAATAAAGGCGCTGAAAAAGGGTATGACAAATCGCTCCTTTGAATTTACCTGCCGAGGAGAACGTTATATTATGCGTGTTCCGGGAGAGGGAACGGATAAGATGATTAACCGTAAGAATGAATACAATGTCTATAAAGCATTGGAAGGACAAAATATTTGTGATCCGGTTTGCTATATGTCTCCTGAAACAGGATATAAAATTACAAAATTTTTAGACAATGCCAGAGTATGCGATCCGTATGTAGCCGAAGATGTGCAGAGATGTATGAAGAAGCTTCGCGAGTTCCATGAATGTAAGCTTCAGGTAGATCACGAATTTGATTTGTTTGGTCAGATAGAATATTATGAGGCGCTGAGAAATGGTACAAAATCTGTGTATCGGGATTATGAGGAAACGAAAAAGAAAGTATATGAGTTAAAAACATATATTGATGCAGCACCTAAGAGCATTGCTCTTACTCATATTGATGCAGTTCCGGATAATTTCCTTTTTACCAAAGATGAAATTCGTTTGATTGACTGGGAATATGCAGGAATGCAGGATGTGCATGTAGACATTGCCATGTTTGCAATTTACGCTATGTACGACAGAGCTCATGTGGAAAAATTGATTGACGATTATTTTGATGGTGCATGTGACAGAAGTATCAGGATAAAGATTTATGCTTACATTGCTGTGTGCGGATTTTTATGGAGTAACTGGTGTGAGTATAAGAGTATCTGCGGTGTGGAATTTGGAGAATATTCGCTGAGACAGTATCGATACGCAAAGGATTATTATAAAATTGTGAAGGAAGAACTTAGCAGGGAAGGAAACGAGGAAAATGTATAAAGTCAAGCGTGCAATTATTATGGCAGCAGGAATTGGAAAGAGAATGCAGCCGGTGACATTAGAAACGCCAAAGCCTCTTGTGAAGGTAAATGGAGTGAGGATGATTGATACAGTTATTCAGGGGCTTTTGGAAAACGGAATATCAGAAATTTATGTGGTTGTGGGATATTTAAAAGAGAAATTTGCAGTTTTAGAGCAAGATTACCCGCAGGTAAAATTGATTGAAAATCCTTATTATTCCGTGTATAACAATATTTCTTCTCTGTATGTGGCAAGGGATTATCTGGAAAATGCCATTATTCTGGATGGAGACCAGATTATTTATAATTCGTCTATTCTGGCACCGGAATTTGAGCGCTCCGGTTACAATGCAGTCTGGACAGATGGGGAAACAGATGAATGGCTGATGACTGTGGAGAATGGAATTGTGAAGTCCTGCAGCAGAACAGGTGGGAAGTCAGGATGGCAGCTTTTCAGTATTTCACGTTGGAATGCAGAAGATGGACAGAAGCTGAAAAAGCATTTGGAAGTGGAATTTGAGGAAAAGGAAAATCGTCAGATATACTGGGATGATGTGGCGATGTTCTGCCATCCAGAGGAATATCAGCTAGGAATTCGTAAAATGCAGGCAGGTGACATCATAGAGGTAGATAATCTGTCAGAGCTTGCACAATTAGACAGCAGTTATGAGAAATATTTAGGAGGAAACTCAGATGAAGAAAGATAATAAAAAACAGATTGATTGGACCATTACGTTGGTTCCTCTTGGAATTGTGGTTGTTCTTAGTGTGTTATTTTTCCTTATGCCGGAGCAGTCTAATGCAGTATTGAGCCAAATTCGTTTTTTCTTTGGTGATACATTCGGCACGTATTATTTGGTAATCGGACTTGGCGTATTTTTGCTTTCTATTTATATAGCAATGTCAAAGTATGGTGATATTGTATTAGGCGGCAAAGATGAGAAGCCGAAATATTCCTTTTTTGCATGGGGAAGTATGATGTTTACCTGCGGACTTGCAGCAGATATTTTGTTCTATTCTTTTTCTGAATGGGTTATGTATGCATCAGATCCCCACATTGCGGAATTGGGAAGTATACAGGAATGGGTAGGAGTATTCCCTATGTTTCATTGGAGCTTTATTCCATGGGGATTTTATCTTGTTCTGGCAGCAGCTTTTGGATTTATGCTCCATGTAAGAAAAAGAGAACGTCAGAAATATTCCGAAGCATGCCGTCCTTTACTTGGAAAGCATACAGACGGATTTGCAGGAAGGATTATAGATTTATTGGCAGTATTTGCGTTACTGGCAGGAACAGCGACAACTTTCAGTGTTGCAACTCCTTTAATGGCAGAAGTTGTGGGTGAATTGTTTCATGTTGAAATCAGTCGTACAGTAATTACCATTATTATTCTGCTTTTAACTTGTCTCGTTTACACCTATTCTCTTTTACATGGATTTAAGGGAATTAGTTTTCTGGCAAAAGCATGTATTTATCTGTTTTTCGGATTACTGCTGTTTGTTCTTTTATTTGGCGGAGAGACAAAATATATTATTGAATCAGGATTTGCTTCTTTTGGAAAGATGATTGGAGAATTTATAGAACTCTCTACATTTACGGATCCTCAGAGAACTACTTCTTTCCCTCAGAACTGGACCATATATTATTGGGCATATTGGATGGTTTGGTGTGTCGCAGCTCCATTCTTTATCGGAAGCATTTCCAGAGGAAGAACTATTCGTCAGACAATCTTAGGGGGATACGGTTTTGGGGTTGGTTCTACACTGGTAAGTTTTGTGATTTTAGGGAATTATTCTATGGGACTGCAGACATCTGGTGCAGCAGACTTTATCGCACAGTATCAGGCTGACGGAGACGTATACGCAATGATTATTTCTATTATTAAGACGCTGCCATGTGCCCCATTGATTTTAGTGCTACTGTTAATTACCATGATTGCATTTTATGCAACTTCTTTTGACTCTATTGCGCTGACAGCCTCCTGTTATAGTTACAGGAAGCTGGGAGAAAATGAAAATCCAAGTAGGATTATACAGTTGATGTGGTGTATTTTATTAATTGTGCTTCCTATTGGGTTGGTGTTCTCGGAGAGTTCCATGAGTAATCTGCAATCCGTGAGTATTGTAGCGGCATTTCCTATAGGAATTGTAATTGTGATGATTGCAGTTAGCTTTATAAAAGATGCGGGGAAATATTTGAGAGAGAAAAAATAGAAAACAAAAATCTGTGCAAGGAACAAGGGATAACTTACAATGCAGCTTTAACCAGTGGAGGATAAAAATGCCGGAAATAAATAAGAACAAATTTTCTAAGCTCTGTGAAGCAAAGGGAGAGCTATTAAGTAAAGCGTTAAGAGACCAGATATTAGAACAGGAATTTATGAGAGGATCTAAATTTCCGATTATATATGCTTCTGAGGTTATTTTACAATGTAATTCAGAAAAAACCGGTCTAAGCATGAAGGAGAGTGTAAGAGAATTTATTCAAGGACTTTTTTGTTCTTCAGTCAGTGAAGAAAGTATTGCAGGTATGACTGCATTTGTGGAAAATCATACAAAAGCATTTGGCGATTTGAAAGAAGGACAGGAGAAAGTTATAGAAGGATATGCCATAGCTGTGGACTCTTTTACTTTAGTACGTATAGATTACCGGATATGGGCTCAAAAGTGTGAAGATCATTATGTTTTTGCGGCGGCAGGAATAAGAGGTGTTTTAGATGTCAGAAGAACAGATTGGAATGATTTTCTGGACGCCTATCTGGAAATCCTAAATTTGGGATTCCCAGATGATATTTCACAGGAAGAGAAGCAGAAACAAATTATGAAATGTGTGGAAAAAGCACGTATGTTATTTAAGCTTTTTAATGGAGAGCTTTTTGTAAGTGCTTAGTTTTATTCTTTTATTGCCACTGTCAGTGCTTTTGAATATGATTAAAGAGTATGCGCAATTATAAAGAAAATGTTGATAGAAAAGTAAAAACATCCGCAAAATGCTGTTTTATGGCAATTTGCGGATGTTTTTTATTGTTTTACTAATATATTGGTGTCATAGATAGAGCATCTATACTGCTGTCAATAGCGGAACCTGCCTGATAAGTATAGATTGGATTTTTCTCGTAGCTGCTTACTGTGGCTGCGATAGGTTTTACTGCCATATTGGGAAGTGAACCATCGATATTTTCATCCGGTTGATTTGTTTTAAAATATAGTAAGATGGATGATAGCATATATTATTATTTTGATCTAACTATAAAATTACAAGTCGACGTTGACGGATATCAATATGCTGGTATAATATTACTAAATATTATTCGTGAAAGGAGAAGTGGAAGCTTGTAAGCTTTACACGAAAACAAATGAAAAGTTTATTGATTTTAGGTGCCGGCGGTTTTGGGCAAATGATTCAGGAGACAGCAAAACTTCTAGGATATACAAAAGTTGTATTTCTGGACGATGCAGCCAAATGTGAAGATGTAGTGGGAAAATGTTGTGACTATCAGGCATTTCTGGGAGAATATGATACTGCAGTGGCGGCTCTTGGAGATAATGGTATGCGTCTTTACTGGACAGAGAAGCTTATGGAAGCAGGCTATAAGGTACCGGCAATCATTCACCCATCAGCAGTGGTAAGCCCCAGTGCACAGATTGGTTGTGGAAGTTTTATTATGCAGCGAGCAGTAATCAATACACATACAGTAATTGAACATGGTGTTCTTGTAAACAGTGGCGCTGTTGTAGATCATGACTCTCATGTTGCAAAGGGAGCACATATCGGGTTGGGCAGTGTTGTGAAGGCCAATTGCAATATTGATGTAAAACGTAAGGTAGAAGCCGGAGAGGTAGTATTTTCTACTAGAAGAAAGATTGATGGTGTTACAAATAGAAATCTTGAAGATGCTTTATATGCTTTTGGATTTGGAACTCAGTGTAGCTATGTGAAGCCTTTTGGAGAAGGTCATATTAATGAAACATATGCTGTTTATATGCCTACAGAGGCAGGAGATGAATTTGCTTATATTCTTCAGAGAGTAAATAATAATGTATTTAAAGATCCGGCAGGAGTTATGGAAAATATTTTCGGTGTAACAGAATATCTTCGTAACGTTATCAGAGAAGAAGGCGGAGATCCGGACAGAGAAACCCTGTCCTGCATTAAAACAAAGGATGGACACACTTATTTTGAAGACAGCGAGGAACAGCCATGGAGATGTTATAATTACATTCCAAATTCTGTATGTTACCAGTTGGTGGAAGAACCGGAGCAGTTCTATCAGTCAGGAAGCAGCTTTGGACATTTCTTAAAGCAGCTTGGTAATTATCCGGCATCTAGCTTAAAGGAAACCATTCCTGATTTCCATAATACAGTGAAACGTTTTGCAAATTTCCAGCGTGCTGTAAAACGTGATATTAAAAACAGAGCTATTACCTGCCGCCCTGAGATTAAGTTCGCACTGGAAAGAGAATCAGACTGTGGTGTACTGATAAAACAGCAGGAAGAAGGAAAGCTTCCTTTACGAGTAACACATAACGATACAAAATTAAACAACATTTTATTTGATGCAGATACAGGAAAAGGACTTTGCATTATTGATTTAGATACTATTATGCCTGGACTAGCAGCCAATGATTTTGGTGATTCTATCCGTTTTGGTGCTGCCACAGCAGAGGAAGATGAAAGAAATCTTGATTTAATGCATTTTGATATTTCCTTATACGAATTGTATGTGAAGGGATATCTGGAAGCTACAGACGGTGTACTTACACCTGAAGAAATTGAAAGTCTTCCATGGGGAGCCCGCTTGATGACTTTGGAATGCGGTATGCGTTTCCTGACAGACTATCTGGAAGGAGATACTTATTTTAAAATAGCTTATCCGGAGCATAATCTGGTGCGTGCCCGTACACAGTTCCGTTTGGTTGATGAAATGGAGCAGCAGTTTGAAAAGATGCAGGAGATTGTGCGTCAGTATTGCTAGGAAAAGAAATTTCAGATAAAATGGTTATAGAAGGAGGCACCTTTAGGGTGTCTTTCCTTATGTAAATGATTGTTAGGAATGGAGGAGAAATTCATTGTCAGAAAATACTGATAAAATCGTTTTATTTGAACAGACACCAATTCCAAAGGCAGTTGCAAAGCTGGCAGTACCTACAATTCTCAGTTCTCTTGTCATGGTGCTTTATAATCTGGCAGATACGTATTTTGTAGGTATGTGCAATGATCCAATTCAGAATGCGGCAGTTACGCTGGCAGCTCCGGTACTTCTGGCATTTAATGCAGTGAATAATCTTTTTGGAGTTGGCAGTTCCAGCATGATGAGCCGTGCATTAGGAAGAAAGGATTATGACACCGTGTACAAAAGTTCTGCGCTGGGCTTTTATTGTGCGGTGGTATCCGGTGCTTTGTTTGCATGGGCATGTTTTGTTTTTAATGCACCGCTGCTTCGTATGTTGGGAGCAAATGCAGATACTATGGCGGTCACAGGAGAATACTTGAAATGGACATCAATTTACGGTGCAGTACCTGCCATTTTAAATGTTGTCATGGCGTATATGGTAAGAGCAGAGGGCTCTGCGCTGCATGCCAGTATTGGAACAATGAGTGGTTGTTTTTTGAATATTATTCTGGATCCTATTTTTATACTTCCATGGGGACTGGATATGGGAGCAGAAGGCGCAGGATTTGCCACATTTTTGTCAAACTGTGTTGCCTGCCTGTATTTCTTTGTACTACTTTATAAAAAGAGAACAAATACATTTGTGTGTATCAATCCAAAACGCCTTTCCATGGACAGAAAGATTATCTATGGAATTTGTGCGGTGGGAATTCCGGCATCTATCCAGAACCTTTTAAATGTTACGGGAATGACAATCTTGAATAATTTTACATCTTCTTTTGGGGCAGATGCAGTTGCGGCAATGGGAATTACGCAGAAAATCAATATGGTTCCCATGAATATTGCAATGGGAATTTCTCAGGGAATTATGCCTTTAATCAGTTATTCTTATTCCAGCGGCAACCATAAGAGAATGAAGGGAACACTGGTATTTGCGGCAAGAGCAAGTTTGGGATTTATTACAGTTGTGGCAGCTTTTTATTATCTGAGTTCTGCACAGTTGACAGAAATGTTTATGTCAAATGAAGCAATTATTTCTTACGGAACAAAATTTTTGAGAGGATTTTGTCTGGGACTGCCGTTTTTGTGTATGGATTTCCTTGCAGTAGGTGTGTTTCAATCTGTAGGAATGGGAAAAGAAGCCCTTATTTTTGCCATTATGAGAAAAATCATACTGGAAATACCGGCGCTGTACATTTTAAATTATTTATTCCCTTTGTATGGGTTGGCTTATGCGCAATTTGTAGCAGAAGTAGTGCTGGCAGTGGCGGCAGTTATTGTACTGGACAGATTGTTAAAAAAAATTGAGAAACAGAAAGGGATTACCGGATAAGTTCTTTGGAAGATTTGTTGATTTTTAAAAACAGTTATGCTATACTACAACACGTTGCAAAGCCCACAAAAATAAGGTCTTAACGGGCTTTGACTCTTGCGACATTTGCCAGATGGATATGCACGCACATCCGCAAGGCTTATTGTTTCGCAAAAATGTGCCGAGTGTTCGTGACCTTCCACTCGTAAAACAAAACTAAAGGAGAAAACAGAATATGAAAAACAAGAATGTGTCGTACTTAACACAGGCTGCAATGATTGCAGCGATCTATGTGGTGCTTACCATTGTCTTTGCACCTATCAGCTTCGGAGAAATACAGGTTCGTATTGC
>RCNH01000790.1_pt1 | contig 12028 bp, 7 predicted proteins | sample 2041161 | NCBI WGS metagenome assembly RCNH01 (sample SAMN09708215, study PRJNA481090) | Feces metagenome, whole genome shotgun sequencing project. | biome: feces | host: Leptonychotes weddellii | place: Antarctica: Sion Island | collected 2010-03-01 | reverse complement strand
CCATCGACTGCCCGGCAGGTGTGATCCTGCAAACCGGCGACTTTAAGATCGACTATACTCCGCTGTCCGGCGGCCCCACTGATCTTGAGGCCTTTGCCGAGTATGGCCGCAAGGGTGTTTTGGCCCTGCTGAGCGACTCCACCAACGCGGAGCGCCCCGGCTTTACCGCAACCGAAAAGAAGGTGGCACAGAGCTTTGAAGCTTTGTTCCGCCGTGCCGATACACGGCGCATCATCATTGCAACCTTTGCTTCCAACCTCTACCGCATTCAGCAGATCATTGATCTGGCTGTGGAGAATGGCCGTAAGGTGGCAGTGAGCGGCCGCAGCATGGCAAACAACACCAAGATGGCACTGGAGCTGGGCTATCTGCACGCTCCCGAAGGAGTGCTCATCGAGATCGAGCAGCTGAATAAGTTCCCGCCTGAAAAGGTGGTGCTGATCACCACCGGCAGTCAGGGTGAGCCTTTGAGCGCATTGTCCCGTATGGCAAGCGCCAGCCACCGCAACGTGAAGGTGGGCCCCGGTGACTTCATCATCATCTCGGCTACTCCCATCCCCGGCAACGAAAAGATGGTCACCAAGGTGGTCAACGGTCTGCTCACTCTGGGCGCAGAAGTGATTTATGAGTCCATGTACGATGTGCACGTGTCCGGTCACGCCTGCCAGGAAGAGCAGAAGCTCATTCTGACCTTGACTTCTCCCAAATATTTCCTGCCGGTTCACGGCGAGTATAAGCAGCTGAAAAAGCACGCTATGACCGCCGAGAGCTTGGGCATTGCTCCCAAGAACATCCACATTGCCGAAGTGGGCCAGAACATCATCCTCTCGCAGGATGGCCTTGAGCTGGGCGAGCCCGCTCCCGCCGGTGCCGTTATGGTGGACGGCTTGGGCGTTGGCGACGTGGGCAACGTGGTTCTGCGTGACCGCCGCCACCTGTCGCAGGATGGCCTTGTGATCGTGGTTGCCACGGTGGACAGCCACACCGGCGAGGTGCTGGCAGGCCCCGACCTTGTGAGCCGCGGCTTTGTGTATGTGCGTGAGAGCGAGGAACTGATGGACGAGGCACGCCGTTTGGTGGTACAGTGCTTTGAGCGCTGCCGCGTGGAGCACGTGCGGGACTGGAACAGCGTGAAGACCCGTGTTCGTGAGACCCTTTCGTCTTACATCTTCCGCAAGACCAAGCGCAGCCCCATGATTCTGCCCATTTTGATGGAGATTTGATGGAAGACGCTATCAGCAAGATACGAAAGGGGGAGGACCGGTGAAAAACCGCCCGAGATTTACACTTGAGGTTATTACAGTAGGGCTGCTTGTGCTTTGCATTGTGCTTACTGCAATGCTGGCAGTTTCGAATCCCCGGGTCCTCTGGGCCCTTTTGCCCATTCTCGCATTGACGGTGCTGGGCCTTTGGATGGCTGCACGCATCATTCGCCGGTATCTGGCGGATTATGTGACCGGCAGTTCCACCGAAAAAGGTGATCTGATTGCCGGTCTTTCCGGCATTCAGCTGCCGGTGCTGCTTTTGAGCGGCAAGACCATTCTGTGGTACAATGAAGCATTTCGGCAGCGGCTGCTCCGGGGCGAGGATTTGATCCTTCAGCCGGTCAGCCGTGCCCTGCCGGGCCTTGACCTGCGCCAGTGTGTTACCCCGGTAGGTCAGGACCTTGAAAAAGAAGGCCGCCGCTACACCATTTTTGCAGGCGAACCGCTTGGCAAAAAGCAGGTTTCCACCCTTTATTTGGTGGACGATACCGAAATTAAAAATCAGGCAGCAGAGTATGCGGCAACCCGCCCTTCCTATATGATGATCGAGCTGGACGGGTATCTTGAAATTGTTCGGGATCTGAGAGACTCCGAAAAAGCCCGGCTGATGGAAGCGGTAAACCGTACACTGGAAAACTATTTTGGCAAGACCAACGGCTTTTTGTGCCGAATTTCGCAGGCACGCTACATAGCGGTGGTGGAAGAGCGCCATATGCGGGAAATTGCAGCGGCACGCTTTGACATTTTGGATAAGATTCGGGATTTGGACGAATCGTCCGGAATCACCCTTTCCATCGGTGTGGGCCGCGGCGGCAAAACGCTGCGGGAATGTCAGGAAATGGCCCGCCAGTCGCTGGATATGGCCCTTGGCCGCGGCGGCGATCAGGCAGCAGTGAAAACGCCGGATGGCTTTGAATTTTACGGCGGCGTTTCCCGCAGTGTGGAAAAACGCAGTAAGGTCAAGAGCCGCATTATGGCACAGGCTTTGTCGGATCTGATCCGCCAGAGCGACAGCGTGATCATTATGGGTCACCGCATGAGCGATCTGGATGCCCTTGGTGCTGCCGTTGGTGTGCTGCGCATTTGTAAGGGGCTGGATGTTCCGGCTGCAATTGCAGTGCATAGGGAAGCAACCCTTGCGGGAAGCCTGATCCGTGCATTTGATGAGGCAGGCTGTGCCGATGACTTCATTGAGCCCGAAAAAGCCATGAACTTTATCACCCCCAAAACCCTTTTGGTGGTGGTGGATACCCATATCGTGCATCTTTTGGAGAGCCAAGAGCTGTTTTCCATGTGCCGCAGCGTGGCGGTGATCGACCATCATCGCAAGGCAGTGGGTCACATCGAAGATCCGGTGCTGTTCTGCCACGAGCCCTATGCTTCTTCGGCCAGTGAGCTGGTCAGCGAGCTTCTTCAGTATGTGGAAGAGGCAAAGCTGCTGCCCCGGGAGGCCGAGGCACTGATGGCCGGCATTATGCTGGATACCCGCAACTTCTCGCTGCACACCGGCGTGCGCACCTTTGAGGCGGCAGCCTATCTGCGCCGCATGGGAGCACAAACCGAAAATGTGAAGCGGCTGTTCAATTCCTCGCTGCAGGAATACACCGAAAAATCCAATCTGGTAGAAAATGCCGACATCTACATGGGCTGTGCCATTTCGGTGTCGGATGAGCTGCCTCCCGGTATGGCTGTGGCTGTGCCGCAGGCAGCCAATGACCTGCTGACCATTGAGGGAGTGGGTGCCAGCTTTGTGGCGGTGAAAAACGGCGGCGGCGTGAACATTTCGGCCCGCAGCATGGGCGAAGTAAACGTGCAGGTCATTATGGAAATGCTGGGCGGCGGCGGTCATTTGACCATGGCGGGCGCGCAGCTGCAGGGGGCAACTCCCGCCGAAGCCGAAGCACGCATCCGTCAGGCTGTGGCGGCCTATCGCCAGCAGCAGAGCGGCGAAAACAAAAAGTAACCAATCGTTGGGGCCCTTTTGCGGCCCTGTTTGACTGAAACATAAGGAGAAAAACCATGAAAGTTATTCTGAAAAAAGACGTTAAGAACATCGGCAAAAAGGACGAGATCCATGAGGTTTCGGACGGCTACGCACGCAACTTCCTGTTCCCCCGCGGCCTTGCTGCGGAGGCAGACGCAACCGCTCTGAACATTGCCCGCACCAAGAACGAGGCAAAGGAGCACCACGCTGCCGAGGCTCTGGCTGCTGCCAAGGCTCTGGCAGAACAGGTGAAGGATAAGACCGTTACCATCAAGGCAAAGGGCGGCGCTTCCGGACGTTTGTTCGGCAAAGTCACCGCAAAGGATGTGGCGGAGAGCCTTTCCAAGCTGATTGGTACCGAGATCGACAAGCGCAAGGTGGAATTGGACCGCGACATTAAGGATTTTGGTACCTACAACGCCACCGTGAAGCTGCACGCCGGTGTGACGGCTGCCTTTAAGGTCAAGGTGGAAGAGCTGTAAGTAATTGTTGAGCATCCCGGGTGGGGTGCATCCGCCGTAAAAGGCGGGGAAGTGGTGTTTCATGCAGGATTTGAATTTTGAAATCGATAATCTGAATCTGACCGAGCAGTACAACATGGTGGCAGAACAGTCTGTGTTGGGTGCCGCGCTTCTGGAAGGCGAAAATGTCCTGCCGGAGCTGATGGAGTCTCTTCAGCCGGAGATGTTTTATGCCAAAGAAAACGGCGGCATCTTCCGGGAGATGACAAACCTGTTTACCAGCGGTGTTCAGGTGGACATTGTAACCGTGCTGGATGCAGTGGTCAAGGACGGCATTTTTGAAAGTGCGGACGCAGCCAAGAGCTATCTGACACGTCTGGCCGAAACAGTGCCCAGCCTCCACAATGTGGGAGCCTATGCCGGCATTGTGAAGCAGAAGTATCTGAGCCGCCGTGTGATGGATGCCGCAAAGAGCATTCTTCGCAAGAGCAGCGAAGAGGCGGATGCCAGCGTTCTTTTGGAGAGCGCTGAGCGTGAATTCTATGACATTCGTGCCGGGCAGGACAAAAATGCGATGACCAGCCTTTCCGCAGCCATTGTGGACACGCTGGCAACCCTGCAAAAAATCAGCGGACCGGATAAGGCAAAGTACGGCGGCATCCCCACCGGCTTTACTTATCTGGATACCATTCTTACCGGCATGGGCCGCTCGGACCTGATCATTCTGGCAGCCCGCCCCGGTATGGGCAAAACCAGCTTTGCGCTGAACATTGCCACCAATGTGGCCAAAAAGCAAAAGATCCCTGTGGCTATTTTCAGCTTGGAAATGAGTAAGGAGCAGCTGGCAAACCGCATTCTTTCGGCCGAGGCCGGTGTGGACAGCCACTCCTTCCGTTCCGGTGCACTGAATGATTCCGACTGGGACGATCTTGCACACGCCACCGATGTGCTGCACGATGTGCCCATTTATATGGATGACAGCTCCGGCATTACCATTCCGGAAGTGAAGGCAAAGATCCGCCGCATCAATCAGGACCCCTCGCGGCCTCCCATTGGGCTTGTGGTCATTGACTATTTGCAGCTGATGACCAGCGGCAAGCGCACCGAAAACCGCGTGCAGGAAATCAGTGAGATCACCCGAAACCTGAAGATCATGGCAAAGGAACTGAATGTTCCCGTGATTGCGCTCAGCCAGCTGTCCCGTGCGGCGGAAAAGTCCAGCGGACGCTCCGACCACCGGCCCCAGCTGTCCGACCTGCGTGATTCGGGCTCGATCGAGCAGGACGCCGATGTGGTACTGTTTTTGTACCGTGAAGCATATTATGCCTCCATTGGCGGCGGTGATGTGGAAGATACCAATACCAGCACAGCCGAGTGCATCATTGCAAAGAATCGTCACGGCGAGTGCGGAAAGGTAGATTTGGGCTGGGATGGCGCGCATACCCGGTTCACAAATCTGGATCTGAACCATGTGTAAATCATTTAAGGGAGAGGTGCTGGCCTTTGTCCGTGAGGCGGGCCTCATCCATCCCGGTGACAGGGTCATTGCGGCGGCCTCGGGAGGGGCCGACTCCATGGCCCTTTTACAGCTTTTACTGGAAGAGAAAGAAACGCTGGGCATTTCCTCGCTGGAGGCGGTGCACGTGGACCATCACCTGCGCCCGGAATCCTGCGAGGTGGCCGCCTATGTGGCAGACTTTTGCAAAGAACGGGGCGTTTTGCTGCACACCTTTGTGTCGGATGCGCCCATTGGGCACCGAAGCGAAGAGTGGAGCCGAGATTTTCGGTACAGCTGCTTTGAAAAACTGGCAGAGCCGGGGGTTTTGATCGCCACCGCGCATACCCTGTCGGATCAGGCGGAGACACTGCTGTTCCGCTTGGCCCGGGGAACCGGTGTGCGGGGCGCTTCGGGAATTCCGGCAAAGCGTGGCCCGTTTATCAGACCTATGCTCACGGTAACAAAGCAGCAGACCGAGGAGTTTTGCAGGCAAAAGGGCATCCGCTATATTATGGATAAGGACAATCTTACCGATGATTATGCCCGAAACCGGATTCGGCATTATGTGCTGCCCGCGCTGGAAAGCGCAAACCCCAAGGCACAGGCGGCACTGGGCAGCTTTTGCAAACGAATGACGGGGCTGTGGCAATATTTGAGCCGTGAAGGGGAACACTTGTTAAAAACGGCTGCGCTTTCGGAGAAAAGCTATTCGATCCATGTGCTCCTTGAAGCCGACCCGGTGGTTCGGCAAACGGCGCTGGGCCTGCTCGTGGAGCGGGTGCGGGCGCTGCGGGAGTCGGACAGCGAACAGCTTGAAAACATCTTAAAAGCGGGCAAGGGAAGGCTCGAGCTGGGAGACGGCAGTGCACTGATGGCGGAAAACGGCTGTCTGCGGTTTGCCCAAAAGAAGCCGGAACCCTTACCGGAGCAGCCTTTTGTGCCGGGAGAATACCATCTTCCGGGAGGATATTGCTTTACTGTACGTCTTTTAAAAGGAAAAGATTGTGAAGAAAGTATAAAATTTGCGCAATTTCACAAAAAAGCCTTAAAGAATTGTGCGGATTATGATAAACTATCTCAGGGCCTTTGTTTGCGCACCCGAAAACCCGGCGATTCATTCCGACCGGGTGGACGAAATGTGGAAAAAAGCCTGAAAAAACTGTACAATGAGCTTGGAATCCCCGGTGAGGAGCGGGAGCTTCTGCCGCTTGCGGCAAAAGGCAGCCGGGTATTCTGGATCTTTGGAGAGGGATTCGCCCACGGACTCCGGCCGGACGAAACAACCAGAGAATTGCTGATCGTACAACCGATCGTAAACAATATAAACGAAACTTGGGGGTACACAAATGAGCCTGAACAATGATATTTTGAGAGTGCTGTACAGCGAAGAAGAGTTAAAAGCAAAGTGTGCGGAGATGGGCGCTCAGATCACTCGTGATTATGAAGGCAAAAATCTGCTGCTGGTGACGGTTCTGAAGGGCGCTGTGGTTTATCTGACCGATCTGATGCGCAACATCGACCTGCCCTGCTCCATTGATTTTATGGTGGTTTCCAGCTACGGCAGCGGCACCGAGTCCAGCGGCGTGGTAAAGATCGTGAAGGATTTGGATCAGGATCTGACCGGCAAGGATATTTTGATCGTGGAAGACATTCTGGACTCCGGCATGACCCTTTCCTACCTCAAAAAGCTGCTGCAGAGCCGCAATCCTTCCAGCATCCGCATTGCCACTCTGATGGATAAGCCCGCCCGCCGCAAGGTGGATCTGAAGGCCGACTATGCAGGCTTTGAAGTACCCGATGAGTTTGTGGTAGGCTATGGTCTCGATTTTGACGAGAAGTACCGCAATCTGCCCTATGTGGGCATCCTCAAGCCCGAAATCTACGAATAATCGGTTTCGGCAGGGAGCAAGGTGCTCCCAATCATAGATAGGAGATGAAGCATTTGCAGCGAAAACCCAAATTCAACGGCGTGTATCTGGCGGTGCTTTTAGCATTGCTGTTGCTGGCCTTTAACCTGTGGTCCACCTTTACCAGCACCGGCGGAACTTCGATGGCTTATTCCAAAGCAATGAGCTATTTTGAGTCCAATCAGGTGGTTGGTTTTGAACTGGATCTGAATACAGGTATGCTCCGCATGGCTCTGAAAGAGGGCAGTGTCACTCTGCCCAAGGGCGCGGAAAAATCGGCGGCAGCCGGCCAGAACCCTGTGGCAGGCGGCATTTTGAGCGCAATGATGAGCGGCACGCCCGCTTCGGAGTCACTGCCCACCGGCCCCGACATTTATCATGTAACCTACCGTCTGCCTTTCCCGAGTCTGTTTGTAAACAGCGGAATGGAACGGTATGTGGCGCAATATAATGAAGCAAACCCCGATGCGCCCATGTACTACAACTTTGTACCCCAGAAAAACGCCATTCCTTGGCTTGACATCCTGCTGCTGGTCATGATGGTGGGCAGCATGGTGTTTGTGTTCTTTACCATGTATCGAGGCGGCCAGGGCGGCGGCGTTATGAACGTGGGCAAAGCCCGGGTGAAGGACCAGAACGACGACAAGCGCAAGACCACCTTTGCCGATGTGGCCGGTGCGGATGAAGAAAAGGCAGAGCTGGAAGAGATCGTCCAGTTCCTCAAAAATCCCAGCCAGTTCAATTCTCTGGGTGCCCGTATCCCGCACGGCGTGCTGCTGGTAGGCCCTCCGGGTACCGGTAAAACCTTGCTGGCCCGTGCTTGTGCAGGCGAAGCAGGCGTGCCCTTCTACTCCATCTCCGGTTCTGACTTTGTGGAGATGTATGTGGGTGTTGGTGCTTCCCGTGTGCGTGATCTGTTTGACAAGGCAAAGAAGACCGCTCCCAGCATCATCTTTATTGATGAGATCGACGCAGTGGGCCGCCAGCGCGGCGCAGGCCTTGGCGGCGGACATGACGAACGTGAGCAGACCTTGAACCAGATGCTGGTGGAAATGGACGGCTTTGGCGCAAACGAAGGCGTTATCGTGATCGCCGCTACCAACCGTGCCGACATTCTGGACCATGCACTGCTGCGTCCCGGCCGTTTTGACCGTCAGGTTTATGTGGGCCTGCCCGATGTGAAGGGCCGTGAGGAGATCCTCAAGGTACACACCCGCAAAAAGCCCTTGGCTCCGGATGTGAACCTCAAGACCATTGCCCAGTCTACTGCCGGTTTTGCCGGTGCAGATCTGGAAAACCTGGTGAATGAGGCAGCTCTGCTGGCTGCCCGCCGCGGCAAAAAAGCCATTACCGAGCAGGAAATCGAAGAGGCTTCCATCAAGGTTGTGGCCGGTCCCGAAAAGAAGAGCCGCGTGGTAACTTACGCCGAAAAGCGTTTGACCGCTTATCATGAGGGCGGCCACGCCATTACCAGCTGGTACTGCCCCACCAACGATCCGGTGCATCAGATCAGCATTATTCCCCGTGGTTCCGCGGGCGGCTTTACCATGTATCTGCCGGATAAGGACGCAAGCTATGTTACCAAGACTGCAATGCAGGAGCGCATTGTGAGCCTGTTGGGCGGTCGTGTGGCCGAGCAGCTGGTGCTGGATGATATTTCCACCGGCGCTTCCAACGACCTTGAGCGCGCAACCGAAACCGCTCGTTCTATGGTTACCCGTTATGGCTTCTCGGAACGTCTGGGCCCCGTGGTGTACGGTTCGGACCCCAGCGAAACCTTCCTTGGCCGAGATTTCTCGCAGGGTAAGGGATATTCCGAAACCATTGCAGCTGAGATCGACAGCGAGATCCGTGATATTGTGGACGAGGCTTATGAGACAGCCCGCCGCATTCTGTCGGAGCATCGTGACCAGCTGGAAGTTGTTGCTCAGGAGCTGATCGTACGGGAGAAGCTCAGCGGTGAGGAATTCAAGACCCTGATGGAGGGCGGCACCCTGCCTCCCTTTGAGGGCAGCAAGGAGGCTCCCAAGGCTTCCGAACAGCCCGAGAAAGCGGAGGAGAGCGCACAGCCTCAGCCGGAGAACAACTCCGAACAGGCCGATCAATAAATCGGATTTTGCTTTGCAGGGAAAAGGAGCGAGTTTCCATGGAAGAAAATTTTGATCTGCTGGCCCAGTCCCGGGCCAACTATTATACCAAGGGCAGCCCGGTCCAGTTTGTTCGAGTGGAGCTGCTCAAGGGTGATGTGAGCGGAGATGTGGCAGTATGCCTGTCTTTTAAGAACATCACCTCTCGTGCACTGTCCAAGCTGTCCATCCGCTTCCGCTGCAAGGATCGCAGCGGCGCGGTGGTGTGCGATGACCAGTTTGACTATTGGGATCTGAACACCGACAATGGTCAGGTGTTTGGCTCGGATGATGCGGTCTATATCAGCCAGAGCCCTGTGGGCAGCGTGGAAGTAGACCTTGTGGAGGCTGTTTTTGCAGATGGCGGATCGGAGGATCTGACCCAGTATCCCCGCGTTCGTTTGCAGCCTGCAAAAAAGCTGCCTGCCGAGATTGCACAGAAGCTTTGTGAGCGCACCCATAAGGAAGGACTCACGGTAGTGCCTCAGGTTTTGGATGACGGCTGGTACTGCGCCTGCGGTGCCTTCCATCCCAGAGCAGAGGAAGGCGTGTGGTGCAGCGAGTGCGGCGCCGACCGAATCCTTTTGCAGAACACCCTGTCCAGCCTGATTCAGACGGAAGCAGCCCCCGAGGCAGCTCCCGATACCGACCCCACCCGCATGGTGTCGACCGTTCGCCCGGAAGAACCCACCCGTATGGTCCCTCCCGTGCGCGGCGAACGCCGGTATGAGCCGGTTGAGGAAGAGCCGGAAGACGACAGCGATATGATGATTGCGCCGCCTCCCCGTGCTCAGAGTACACAGCGTCCGGCATCGGAACGCCGCCCTGAGCGCCGCCCGGAGCCCCGTGAGACGGAATACGAGCAGGAGCAGCAGGATGAGGTGGATCGCCGCGACGAAGTGGCGGAACAGATCATCCGCTGGGCACCTCCCATTACCGCAGTTCTCTGCGCAGTGGTAGCTGTTGTGGGATTTTTCCTGATGTAAAAAACTCAAAAAAGAGAGTGAAAAGCCATGGAGTGGGCGGATGTTCCCCCTGCTCCGTGGCTTTTTGGTCGCTGGGGCCGCCTTGACAGACGGCCGCCCCGCATGGTTAAATAGTAGCATATGTGTATATCAAGGACTGGTGCGGCAGAATCCGGATGGATTTGATCCGCCCATGTGGAGGAGACAGTTTTGGCAAAAAAACAGGAGTACGGCAACGATAGCATTGTTTCATTGAAGGGTGCCGACCGTGTCCGTCAGCGTCCGGCAGTTATTTTTGGCTCGGACGGCGTGGACGGCTGTGCCCATTCTATTTTTGAAATTCTTTCCAATTCCATCGACGAAGCCCGTGAGGGTTACGGCAATAAAATCACATTGACCCGTTTTAAAGACGGCAGTGTGCAGGTAGAGGACTGCGGCCGAGGTCTTCCGGTGGATTATAACCAAAAAGAGCAGCGCTACAACTGGGAGCTGCTGTTTTGCGAGATGTATGCCGGCGGCAAATTTTCTGCCGGTGAGGACAACTACGCATATTCGCTGGGCCTGAACGGTTTGGGCCTTTGCGCCACCCAGTATGCCAGTGAATGGATGACTGCCGATGTGTATCGTGACAGCACCCATTATCATCTGGAATTCAAAAAGGGTGAACCGGTGGGCGAAATGACCCGTGAGCCGGCTCCCCGCCGCAAGACCGGCACCATCATTCGCTGGAAGCCGGACAATGAGGTGTTTACCGACATCCGTGTGCCCAACGAGTATTTTGCCGATACCATGCGCCGTCAGGCCGTGGTCAATGCGGGCCTGACTCTGGTGCTGGTGGACGAGACCGGCCCGGAAAAGGTCACGCAGGAGTTCTTTTACGAAAAAGGCATTGAGGATTATGTGAACGAGGTGGCAGGCCTTGACGGAATGACCCCGGTGGTGAGCTTTGAGTCTGAGGCAAATTGCCGTGACCGTGCCGACCTGCCGGAGTATAAGGTCAAGATGAGTGCGGCCTTCTGCTTCTCCAACAAGGTGCAGATGCTGGAATACTATCACAACTCCAGCTGGCTGGAGCACGGCGGCAGCCCGGACAAAGCGGTGCGCATTGCCTTTGTGAACCAGATCGACAACTTCTTGAAGAGCAAGAATATGTACAAGAAGTCTGAGAGCAAAATCACCTTTGCGGACGTGCAGGACTGCCTTGTGTATGTGTCCAGCAGCTTCTCCACCCGGACAAGCTATGAGAACCAGACCAAAAAGGCAATCACCAACAAGGGCGTTTATCAGGCCATGACCGACTTTTTGAAGCACAATCTGGAAGTGTACTTCATGGAAAAGCCGGACGAGGCCCAAAAGCTCTGCCAGCAGGTGCTCATCAATAAGCAGAGCCGTGAACACGCCGAGCGTACCCGCCAGAGCATCAAAAAGACCATGACCAGCCAAATCGACATTGCCAACCGTGTGGCAAAGTTCGTGGACTGCCGTACCAAAGACCCCTCCCGCCGTGAGCTTTACATCGTGGAGGGCGATTCGGCTATGGGCGCGGTCAAACAGAGCCGCGACTCGGAGTTCCAGGCAATCATGCCGGTGCGAGGCAAGATTTTGAACTGCCTCAAGGCGGATTATTCCCGCATCTTTAAATCGGAGATCATCACCGACCTGATCAAGGTGATGGGCTGCGGTGTGGAGCTGGGCGGCAAGGCCAAAAAGGATCTGGCCACCTTCAATCTGGACAATCTGCGCTTCAATAAGGTTGTGATCTGTACCGATGCGGACGTGGACGGCTATCAGATCCGCACCTTGATCCTTACCATGATTTACC
>RCNH01000789.1_pt1 | contig 12037 bp, 8 predicted proteins | sample 2041161 | NCBI WGS metagenome assembly RCNH01 (sample SAMN09708215, study PRJNA481090) | Feces metagenome, whole genome shotgun sequencing project. | biome: feces | host: Leptonychotes weddellii | place: Antarctica: Sion Island | collected 2010-03-01 | reverse complement strand
CATAAAGTTCCTTTATCAATTTATAACTGCTTTGGATATTCTACATTGTAGAACTTCATGAATAAAGGTGTAAGCACTTTATACTTACACCTGTCAATTCTGTTTCAGATTCATCTGTTAGCTTAGGCGTCTGCGGATGGAATAGTATTCAACCATGAGAAGTGCAAAGAGCATTCCCATGATAACCAAACTGTCATAAACAGCGCCTTCAAGTCCAAGATATTTAATAAATGCCCAACTGAGAGGGAGAGATGCAAAGAAGGTAATAAGATACAAACTCGTTACATGTTCTTGCTCACGCAAGACGGTAATGACCTGGTAAATAAAGTCGATAGCTCCACTCAAACCTCCAACGACTACCATAAGCATTACCATGTATCTAAAATTACTGAAGTCAACTCCATACATCCAGCTCAGAATATCGATACCGATAAAGTTCATGAACAAACCTGTAAGCACAGTCAAAACAGCAATAATAGCTAACATTCCATAGATGATAAGGTCAAAGCGTTTACGTTTTTCTTTATCTGCCCAAAGCTCACTCATACGTAAAAGCTGAGGCTTATAAATCATACCGGTAGCCATCAAAATAGCATGGGGAGGGAAATACATTACATTAAAGTAGAGCTGATTGTCGTAGCTCAAGACTCCTTCCATAGCAAACTTAGGCATGGAATCGAGGAGGTTATACAAAAACAGAGCAATGAAGAGTGGGAAACACTGAACAAAGATTTCCTTAATCTCCAAAGGGCTAGCTTTTCGACTCTTTCTTGTTTCGAATAACGTCAGAGGAATGGTCACTACAAATAGAGAAAGAAGAGATGCGATTGCCATCGCATAGCCAGCTATGATGATGTTTCTCGTAATAAATATGATGATGCAGAAGAAAAGGGTAGCGGCAACGGATCTGATGGTTTGTGAAATACCAGCTAGATAGAGCTTATTGACCTGTTGAAGACGTCCTTCATATACATCTGCATAGGCATCGACCACTCTAAAACCAAATACGCCAACGCATATCATTGCCATTTCATGGTCGTATCCACGAAGAACAATCCATGCCCATCCAGCAAAAATCATAATAATACAGGTCATAATACGCTGGATATTATAATCAGCAAAAGAGTGTTCCTCATCGATATCAGATACCTGATAGGTGCGAACCCCATAGCTTCCAACAAAGAGCAAAAGGTTGGAAACTACAAAAGCGAGGGCAAAGCGTCCTGCTGCCTCAAGTCCTGATACATGTGTCGCTGCAACTGAGAGTATTGGAAAGATGATTCCCCAGGTAGTCCATCCAACTGTTGACCATATATAGTCATACTTTTGACCCCTCGTGCTATATTGTGCTACCTGATCTGAAAATCCTTCATTAAAAACTGCTTGCATCAGGCGTTTCCACCATTGCTCAGAGAGCTTCATGAGAGGGGAGATTCGACGAACTTCAGCTTCGAGAGGGATATTCTCTACACTGACCGTTCGCTTTCTTTCCTCGTGAGGATCTCTCTTCTTTTGTAAGAGTTTCTTAATATATTCGAACATATATAAATCCGTATGTTGGTATCTTAAATGTTACTTCTTCTGTAGTGATTATACCTGCGATAACCATTTAAGAAAATATAGATTACCCTAACAAAAAATTTTATAAAAGTATATTGCCAAAGACTTTCTAAAGTGTTAGCCTTAGTAAACGTTATAAGTTAACCTGTATTAACTAACGTAATATTAATTTTTATTTATCGAGGCATTCATGTTTAGCGACACGCTTAAATCAAACAATCATGCATCACATGCACCAGGATTGCCACTTTCAATGGTGAGAGACGGAGAGAGTGTTTGTGTGCAAAAACTTACTGGAAGTCAAGAAGTTAGACTTCGTCTTTCTCAACTTGGTTTTGTAGAGGGAGCTCAAGCAACCATTATTAGTAAGAATTCAGTAGGAGATATGATCGTTTCTATCAAAGGATCTCGCATTGCCCTAGATAGAAAGTCATCATCACACATTTTGACTAGCGAAATATAACGAATAGAGAAAAAGCTACATTATCAAGGAGGAAGCATGACATTAGATAATGTCGCAATTGGAGATAGCTGTAAAGTAGTTAAGCTCCTGGGAGAAGGTGCACTTAAGCGTCGCATTATGGACATGGGTGTTACCAAAGGAGTCATTATTAAGGTACGTAAAGTTGCTCCTTTAGGAGATCCAATTGAGGTTACCGTACGAGGATATGAGTTGTCATTGCGCAAGGAAGAAGCAGCTAATATTGAGGTAGAAGATCTAAAAGCCTAAATCTCTCATGATTTATCAGGCACTTTAGAATCACAGAGAAATTGAGGATTTTTACATGGAACATAAGATGCATATTGCATTAGCTGGTAACCCAAACTGTGGTAAGACCACTTTATTTAATGAGTTAACAGGATCCAACGGATATGTTGGAAACTGGCCAGGAGTTACGGTTGAGAAAAAGGAGGCCCCTTACTCTAAAGACAAGAATGTTATTATCACCGACCTTCCTGGTATCTATTCACTTTCACCTTATTCTCCTGAAGAGGTAGTAAGTCGAGACTATTTGCTCGACGGTGATGCATCTGCCGTTATTAACTTAGTTGATGCTACTAACCTTGAGCGCAATCTATACTTAACGACGCAGATTCTCGAGTGTGGTCTTCCAGCTGTGCTCGGATTGAATATGATCGACCTTCTCGAAAAGCGCGGCGATAAGATTGATGCTGATAAATTAAGCAAAATGCTCGGCGTTCCTGTTGTTTTTACTTCAGCTCTTCGTGCTAAAAATGTCGATGAGCTCGTGGAGGCTGCCGAGAATCTTATAAAGGAAAATGCTGAGCAAAAGGCTCCTCGCATTTTCTCTGAGCAGGTCGAAGAGGCATTAGTTGAGATTGAGGATGTTATCCAAGATCTCTCTAGCAAGAAACATCTTCGCTGGAATGCCATTAAGATCTTCGAGCGCGATGAGGTGGTTCTTTCCAAGTTTAATTTAGATGAGCCAACTACCGTCCATATTGAAGATATCATCTCTAAAGTCGAGAAGGAATATGATGATGACTCAGCATCAATAATAACTTCCGAGCGCTATGAGTGGATTGCACAAATAATTGATGAGTGCGTCGTTGCTGCTCCTAAGAAGCTTTCAATGACAGAGAAGGTAGACCGCATCGTTACTAACCGTGTATTAGGTCTTCCAATCTTTGTCATTATCATGGCGTTTGTATACTTCGTATCGACCTCATCTGCAGCTACCGGAACTGCTGCAACAGACTTCGTCAACGACAACCTCTTTGGCGATGGATGGTACCTCGATGATGGAATTGGCTATGTCTTCACCCACAAAGGTGAGCATATGGATGCCTACGAAGATGCTGTTTCTGAGTTTGAGAAGCAAAACTATAAAGGACAGGTAGATGCCTATATTGAGGCAGCTCAAAAAGATGGCATCAACACTGAAGGTGTAAAGGAAGCTGCAAATGCAGAAAATCCTACACCTGCACAGGAGAAGCTTCTTGCAAGCTTCATTGACTCTGCCGCCAGCGATGGTGTCGTTGTTAAAGACTTTGCACTGAAAGATTCTCAGGATAACTTCTTAGATACTGAGGGAAATCCTGTAAAGACAGTTATTAAAGATGGTGAAGAAGAGCCAGAGCTTGAGCCTGGACAAAAACTTCTCACAGTCAATATTGACTCTGAAGGATTCATCGAAGCTTACCAGGCAGAAGAGCCTACGCATGAGCAATTTGGAAACTGGATTGACGGAATCCCTGTTATCATCCAAAACGGTCTTGAAAGTGCAGGAGCATCAGCTGCCGTAATCTCATTGGTAATCGACGGTATCGTAGCCGGCGTCGGCGCCATATTGGGCTTCTTACCACAGTTATTCGTCTTGTTCTGCTTCCTTTCCTTCTTGGAAGACTGTGGATACATGAGCCGTGTAGCATTCGTTATGGACCGTGTTTTCCGTAAGTTCGGACTTTCTGGAAAGTCATTTATTCCAATGCTTGTTAGTGCGGGATGTGCAGTTCCAGGAATTATGGCTACTAAGACGATTGAGAATGAAAATGATCGTCGTATGACCATCATGACCGTTCCATTTATTCCTTGTAGTGCGAAACTTCCAATCATTGCACTTTTGATGGGAGCTTTGGTTGGAGGAGTTGGTGGCTGGTGGGTCGCACCAATGTTTTACTTCCTTGGTGTATTCGCTGTCATTATCTCAGGCATCATGCTTAAGAAAACAAAGCGCTTTGCCGGAGATCCAACGCCATTTATTATGGAGCTTCCTGAGTATCACATTCCTCGTTTTAAGAGTTGGATACTACATGTATGGGAGCGTTTGCGCTCATTTATCATCAAGGCTGGAACCATTATCTTTGCAGCATCCGTACTCATTTGGTTCCTCTCAAGCTACGGCGTAGCTACCTGGGAAGGCGGAAACGGTGCATTTGGCTACCTTCCTTCTCTTCCTGCTGCTCCTGAGGACTTCATTGAGTTTTCTCTCCTTGCAGCTATTGGCAATGCCATTAAATTCCTCTTTATTCCTTTGGGATTTGCAAAGTGGAAAGCAGTTGCAGCAACCCTTTCCGGATTGATTGCAAAAGAGAACCTCGTATCTACCTACGCTGTTCTCTTCGGATTAGGCGAGCTTGGTGAGTCCGCTACCGTTCTTTGGTCCGAGATTAACCTCGAGTTCACCATCAACGGTGTTGTACATAGCGGAGCCCTCATTGCATTTATGGCATTTAACATGCTTTGTGCTCCTTGCTTTGCTGCAATGGGCGCTATGCGCAATCAGCTCAACGATAGTCGCTGGTGGTGGTTCTCTATCGGTTACGAAACTGCTTTTGCTTGGGTCATCGCCCTTCTTATCAATCAGTTCTATGAGCTTATAGTCTTTGGAAACTTTGGTTTCTGGACGGTGATTGCCTTTATCGCTCTTGCCTTTATGTTGTACATGCTCTTTAAACCTATGCCTCTTGAGAAAGAGAAGCCACAAATTGACATTGCAATCGAGCATGTATAAAGACTTAACTTTCGTTTAACTCTGCTCTCGTTGTGAACCCTCTCCTCACAACTTGAGCCACCTCTTACACACGTCGCTGGTTTTTCCACTCCTTCCTTGTCCAGCGGCGTGTGTTTTTACAATACGTGCCTGTATGTCAGTTCATCTGGCATACAGGTTTTATGTTTCAGTAAGGGATGTTGTGAATACAAAGCAGGAACTCGTGTTTTTGCCTTGAAGTATTCGGAGATGCGTAGGTAATTGGTGTAAGGCATAAATCATTTATCGTATTATCTAGCGTTCTTGTTACAGTTGAAGTAAGCTAACATAGAACACATTTTATAAGGGAGATATATGTTAGATAAAAGGCTCTTTAAGCTCGTGCCATCATGCGGGCTCTACATTGCGATGACGCTTCTGTTTAGATGGATTGCTCTTGTCGCAAATATATTCATTATTGGTGTTATCGGCTTTTGGATGCAGTCTCTGTTTATTGGAGGAGCTAATCCTTTCGATATGCAGACGATGCTTATATATTTGGCTGGTTCATTAGTCATACGAAGCATAAGTCTTTATATATCTCAGCGCATAGCTGACAAGCTTGCTCAGCGCGCTAAGGCGACTATTCGTCAACGTGTTTACGAGAAGCTTTTGGAACTAGGCCCTTCATATGGCGAGCAGGTAAGTGCGAGTGAGGCTATGCAAACCTCAATTGAGGGAGCCAATCAGCTTGAGGTTTACTATGGTGGCTATCTTCCACAATTCATCTATTCTTTCTTAGCCCCTTTGACGCTCTTTATTTTGCTTGTAAAGTTCTCAGGTTTATCTGCTGTTATCCTTATGCTTTTGGTTCCATTGATTCCAATATCAATCGTCTTTATCCAAAAGCCAGCAAGAAAAGCAGCCCAAGCATATTGGGCAAGCTATGTTGATCTGGGAGGAAACTTCCTTGAGGCTGTTCAGGGACTCACTACTCTCAAGATTTATCAAGCTGATGAGCGTTGGCACGAGCAGATGAATGAGGAGGCTGAGGGCTTCCGAGTAGCCACCATGAAGATGCTCAAAGTACAGCTTCGCTCTATCGTTATCATGGATCTTTTTGCCTACTTCGGCGCAGCAGTAGGTATCATCGTTGCCCTTGTTCAGTATGCCCATGGATCAATTGATTTTATGGGATGCTTCATGATAATCTTCCTCTCCCAAGAATTCTTCCTTCCAATGCGCCAACTTGGTAGCCTTTTCCATGCTGGAATGGGAGGACTTGCAGCAAGCCGCAAGATGTATGAGATCTTGGATGCAGAAAATCCTTCTCAAGGTAAAGAGAAAATCGATGCACCTGACATTATGGCTAACTTGAGTCTAAAAGATGTTACCTACTCATACGGCGATCGTACTGCTATTCGCAATATCAATCTCGATATCGAGGCGGGAGGTATGCTTGCTCTCGTAGGTCTTTCTGGATCAGGTAAATCGACCATCTCTGGTATCTTAGCTGGACGTAAGTTGAACTATACGGGTGAGGTTAACTTCGGAGGAATCTCCTACAAAGACATTGATCCTGCATCATTGATGAGAGAGGTAACTCTCGTTGGAAGTGATGCGCATCTCTTTGAGGGAACAGTACGCGATAATCTCCTTATGGCAAAGGCAGAAGCTACCGATGAGGAGCTCTATGATGCTCTTCGTCGTGCACGCATCGATGATTTTGTGCGCGCAGTAGGCGGTCTTGACTTCAAGATTGAAGAGAATGCTCATAACATCTCCGGCGGTCAGGCCCAGCGCTTAGCTATTGCTCGTGCTCTTTTGCACGATTCAAAGGTTTATATCTTTGATGAAGCAACGAGCAACGTTGATGCTGCTAGTGAATATGCTATTGGTGAGGTTATTGGCGACCTTGCCAAAACTCACACTGTCATTGTTGTTGCTCATCGTCTCGCTTTAATTTCTGAGGCTAACAAGATTGTTGTTATGAATAAGGGCAACATCAAAGAGATTGGAACTCACTCAGAACTTCTCACTCAAAACGGCGAGTACGCACGTTTGTGGAAGAGCCAAGAGGAGCTTGCAAGCTTTGCTGAGAATAAAGGATATGGCGCCGAAGCTCTCACAGCTGAGCTAGATATGAGCTTTAAGCCAGCTGAACATAAGGAAGAGGAAGAGACTCCTCGCTCAGAAAGTGCATTACATGTTCTCTCTCGCCTTGTTGGCTTAGTAAAGCCACTTTTCCCTTATCTTGTAGGAGCTGTCCTCTTGGGTGTTATAGGATTCATGGCTGCCATTTTGATTCCAACTTTTGGCGCTTATGCTTTAATGGATCAAGCTACTTATCCAACAGGGCTCGGTTTTACTGCCGCTCTTATTTGGGTTGGCATTTGTGGTGTGGTACGCGGTCCTGCCCGCTATGCAGAGCAGCTTTCTAACCACTACATTGCTTTTAGAATCTTAGCTCGCATCCGTGATTTGCTTTTCTCTGCACTTCGCAAGCTTGCACCAGCAAAGCTTGAAGGTAAGGGTAAGGGAGATGTAATCAGCCTTGTTACCTCAGACGTAGAGCTGCTTGAGGTTTTCTATGCACATACCATCTCACCAGTTGCGATTGCAATCATCGTATCTGCTATCATGTGCATCTTCATCGGATTCTATTCAATCCAACTCGCCTTCATTGCACTTTTGGGCTATGCCATCATCGGTATCGCCATGCCATTTTTGATGTCAATTGGCCTTCGCGGTAAAGGTGCGCAAGTACGTCGAGAAGTAGGCAAGATTAATGCCTACTGCTTAGATCAGCTCAGAGGCGTTTCTGAAACCATCCAATATGGACGCGAGATGCAAGCAGCAAGAACCCTTGCTTATAAAACTGATTCTGTGGGACACACTGAGGATATGCTTCGTCGTCGCAGCGCTCTCTCTGAGAGTTTGAGTGCAGCTATCATTTTACTTCTTGGCTACTACATGCTGGTAAGCTCAATTGGGCTCGCTCAAGCAGGAGCGATAAGCTTAGGCTCTGCTTTCATCGTTACCTTCAGTTTCTTCTCGAGCTTCGGCCCTGTAATTGCGGTATGCCGATTGGGTACAAGCTTGCAGCAAACCGTAGGATCTGGTGAGCGTGTTCTTGGACTTCTTGACGAGAAGCCTGAGGTTTATGATGTTACAGATGGTGTAAATATCGTATTTGAGGGTGCTAAAGCAGACCATGTTTCCTTCTCCTACGGCGAAGAGCAGATTCTCAATGATGTCTCGCTTGATTTTAATGAGGGAACTATAACCTGCATCACCGGAAAGAGCGGAAGTGGAAAGTCAACGTTGCTTAAGCTCTTGATGCGTTTTTGGACGGTAGATAGAGGCAAGATTCTTATCTCAAACCAAAACATTAACCACATCAATACGACTTCTCTGAGGTCTTCAGAAGGTTATATGACGCAGGAGACTTATCTGTTCAATGGAACCATCCGAGAGAATATCTGTTTGGTAAAGCCACATGCAACAGAAGCTCAAATTGCTGGAGCCATTCGCTCGGCAAGCCTCGAAGACTTCATTGCTGATTTGCCTGACGGACTCGAGACCAAGGTCGGCGATTTGGGTTCTTCTCTCAGTGGAGGAGAAAGACAGCGCATCGGTCTTGCTCGCATGTTCTTACACAACGCTCCGTTCGTACTTTTGGATGAGCCAACCTCAAATCTCGATGCACTATCTGAGGCATCGGTTATGAAGAGCATTGCTGAGTCTCGCCACGGAAAGACAATCGTTTTGATTTCTCACCGGGCATCAACTGCAGCATTCTCTGATAACTTCGTCAATATTGAACGCGGCCGCGTAAGCTAAAGTAATTGTTTGAAATCTCCCCTATCTTTGTATAGGGGAGATTTTTGTATTGGTCAAATGTATACCATTTAACGTACAAGTTGATGTTATAGCCTTATTTGTAATTCTTTTGTGCTATGGTGTTGAATTAAATGAGGCTCTCACAGCTATTTTGGAGAGAGATGAATATACGACGGTATGCATGCGTCGTTTTAAGTTGGACGAAAGGTGTGAATATATGTCAGATGACCGCAAGGTACCAGATGAAGCTGTTATTCATGATGTTCTTATCGTCGGAGCTGGTATTGTAGGTACTTCTATCGCTCGCAGACTCAGCCGCTACATGCTCGATATTCTTGTTCTCGAGAGCGCAAACGATGTCGCTATGGGTGCTACTAAAGCAAACTCTGCCATCGTACATGGTGGATATGCAGAGAGCCACAATTTGCTCAAAGGCAGACTTTGCTATCAAGGTCGCAAGCAGTTCGCTCAACTCAACGAAGAGCTCAACTTTGGATTTGATCCAATTGGATCGATGGTGTTGTCTTTTGATGAGAATGATCTTTCCAAACTCGAAGAGCTTAAAGAAAACGGAAAACTCAATGGTCTTGATGATCTTGAGATTATTGACCATGACAAAATTCTAGAGTTAGACCCAAACGTTAATCCTGATGTTAAGTATGCACTGTATTGTAAAGGTGCAGGTATAACGAGCCCGTTTGAGATGGCTATAGCCATGATGGAAAATGCTATTACAAATGGAGCACAACTGAGACTGAATTGCGAAGTTGCTCACATCAAAAAGATTGACGATATCTTTGAAGTTAAAGATACCGAGGGCAATAGGTTCTATAGCAAAGTTGTTATCAACTGTGCAGGTGTGAATTCTGGTGCCGTAAGTCGTATGGTTGGAATCGACTACTTTACTATCACCCCTCGAAGTGGTGAATATATCATCTTTATGCGAGGAACAGGAACGCTTGTTAAGCATGTTTTGTTCCAAATGCCAACGAAGATGGGCAAGGGCATTTTAGTTACTCCTACGTATTATGAGAGCCTGATGATTGGTCCTGATGCTCAAGATGATGACACGGTCGATAAGGGAACTCATATTGATCGACTCGTAAATATCTATGAGCAGGCCCTTCATACATGCGACAAGATCAACCCCCAGCTTTTCTTGCGCTCTTTCACAGGCATTCGTGCCGTCTCTTCAACACACGATTTTATCATTGAGGAATCGGAAGTTGAGGGCTTTATCCAGTGTGCTGGCATTCAGTCTCCAGGACTTACAAGCTCTCCTGCTATCGCTGATATGGTTGTAGATATCATTATTGAGAATAACCTTCTCGACCTTAAGGATGATCCTAACTACAATCCTTATCGAGCACCAATTCTAAAGAAAGAAGAACTTAAACCACTGAATGAGATTGCTCATCTTATTGAGATGGATGAGGGCGATGAGCGTATTGTATGTCGCTGTGAACAAGTAAGTGAAGGCACTATTCGAGATGCTCTCAGCAGAGGTATTCCAATCAATTCACTCGATGCCATTAAGAGAAGAACGCGCGCAGGAATGGGAGGCTGCCAAGGCAACTTCTGTGGTCCTCGTGTCAGAGAGGTCTGCAAACGCATAGCAAATATTGATCTTCCTCCAACAAGAGACATTCAAGATATCGGAGTAAAGCGTGTTGATAGAGCAGACTTTCTAACTCGTATTGAGACGCTTTCTCACAAAGATAAATAGATTAATAACAATTGATAATACCTTTAACATCAAGAGACAATCCTTTTTGTCTCTTGATGTTTCTGTATGGATTGGGTGTATGAGTTTATAACTTTCATGAATGTAAGCTGAACTTGCTATAGTACAAGTCGTGTGAATTTGTATCATGCTCGCGCTTATCCTATCGAACAAGGATGCGAGCATGCTTTTATGATTAGGTGGTGGACATGTTCGACAAGATGACAAAGGAAAAGAAAAAGCTTATTAAAGGATGTATTATTACCCTTTTGGGAGCTGCTTGCTGGGGCGCTAATGCGACAGTAGCGAAGTATCTCCTCGAAGAATACCATGTAAACTCCTCTTGGCTTGTATCAGTAAGACAGTTGGGATCATGTTGGCTGTTCTTGCTCACTGCATTTTTCGCAAATAAAAAAGAACTCAAAGCTGCATGGACAAGTCCCAAAAGCATTCTTCGAATTTTTCTACTTGGAATCTTTGGTATCTTAGCTTCAAACTTTACCTATATCGAAACCATTCGTACAACCAATCCTGCAACGGCAACAATTTTGCAGATGCTCTCAGTACTGCTGGTTATGGTTTATACCTGCTTTAGAACATGGAGTAAACCTAATAGACGTGAGGTAATCGGTGTAATTCTAGCCTTGGCAGGAACTTTCCTTTTAGCTACGGGCGGCAATATCCATGAGCTTAAACTCTCCCCAGAAGGTTTTTGGTGGGGTATGGGCACGGCCCTTTCTGCTGCGGTATTGGTTATTGCATCAGTTAAGCTTATTGCTGAATTTGGTTCGTTTGTCGTAAACGGCATAGCTATGCTCATCGTGGGTATTGTTTTTTCTCTCGTTGTAAGACCATGGGATATGATGCCAACGCTCGATAGCTTTGGTATCTTTCTCGTAGTTATATCAGTTGTTGTTGGAACATACGGTGCGTATGCTCTGTTTTTGCAGGGAACTCGTGAGGTAGGCTCTATGAAGGCTGCACTTTTAAATTCAGCTGAGCCATTGATGGCAATTATTACCTCGATGATTTTCTTGGGCACTACATATTCATTCACTGAATTTATTGGCTTTATGCTTATCATCATTATGATTTTCTTTACGGCATAGCGATATGTGACCAGATAGCATTGGATTAAAAGTTGCTGATTTTCAGCTTGATTTCTTTGATGATGTATTATAATTAGCCTAGGCTTACTTTTTAAAGAATTGAGGAATCATGCCTAATCTAGTAGACATCATCATCATTGCTGCCGTCATCATTGCTGCTTTCTTTGCTATTCGAACTGCTTTTAAGAGCAAAGGATGCGTAGGATGTTCAGACTCTAAATGTTGCCATGGATCATGCTCATCAGCTGATAAGATGGTGAAAGATATGCAAAAGGCAGCAGGAGAAAAGAAAACTGCTCAACAGTAAAGTAAATGGTTTCATTTCTCTTTTGTAACGATTAAATTTAGGTTAAATGAAAGCCGCAAGG
>RCNH01000788.1_pt1 | contig 12038 bp, 6 predicted proteins | sample 2041161 | NCBI WGS metagenome assembly RCNH01 (sample SAMN09708215, study PRJNA481090) | Feces metagenome, whole genome shotgun sequencing project. | biome: feces | host: Leptonychotes weddellii | place: Antarctica: Sion Island | collected 2010-03-01 | reverse complement strand
CCCTCCAGATGCAGTGTGACATCCATTTTTTCGAATATCTGCGCCAGCATTTCCAGCGAATATTCCTGCTCCTGCGATGCATGGATCAGTTCGCGCGGCAAACCTTTTGCAAAATCTTCCAGAAGTTTTTCGTCCGGCTCACGCTGTTCCCGCATAGCACGCAGCAGCAAACTGATGCGCTGCCCCAGAACGTCATGAACCCGGCTTTTGGCACGAATCATTTCTTCTGCCTTGCAGATATTTTCCAAATTGCTGAGCAGCAGCTGTAGTTCCCGATTGCGGTGCTCCAGCTGCGTTTTTTGCTGCCACAGCTGCCGCGCTGTCTGCCAGTGCTGGGTTGTGTTGCTTGCCGTTAGCAGTGCGTAATGTTTTCCGCGTACTGTCAGTTGGTTTTTCTCAAACGTCCAGATTTGTCCATTGGGAATCCGGTAGGTTATCTGCTCTCCCAGCTCCTGTCGCTGGCATGGGGCCTGCACGCTGCCGTTTTTCAAGAGTTCATAAAAGTGCGTACCGCTGGTTTGTATCTGGCCTGCAAGCAGATATTCCAGCTCCTGCATCTTGCTGTTCTGAAGCAGAATTTTGCCCGATTCCTGGGCCTGTTCACTGAAAAAAAGTAAACCTGAATCCATACACTCCACTGCTTCTTTAATCGACCGTGTAGTAAGGCGCCGCTTTTGTTCTGCACGGCGAAGGAACCAAACGCCGATGCTCCGCAGCAGCCAAAACGCCGACGCCGAAAGGGAAAGAATCGGAAAATATGCGCCTGCTGTTGTCTCCATAGGCGGAAGTGTGAACAGCGCTGCCAGCGGAGTCCATAGCAGCCACCCTCCGGCCCGCCGGTTGTTATTCATCGCAAGGCCTGTGAATACAGCCAGCAGCAGGAAAAGCAGCCATTGCAGCGGCACACTTTTCGCAAGCGATGATACGTTGGCATCCGGTCCCAACTGCAATTCAGTGAGCCGGAAAACCAGCATCAGCTGCTGAAGAAGCACTGTAATTTCCAGCATATTCTCCGGCATGGCACCCGCCCGGCGCCAAAGGCAGCGAAATCCGCTGACCACGCTTAAGGTCTGCACAACCACCGCAGCCAGCAGTACTATAACACCAATGTCTATGATGGTGGGCAGCGCACAATACAGGCTACTCATCCGCTCCTCCTTTTGGAAAATCCAGATACAAACCGATCATATCCTCTACCGGCCGGCTGCGCAGAGTTCCGCCTGCCGCTTCTACCGCTGCGCAAAAAGCAGACGAAAAAGCCGGCATTCCCAGCTCGTTCGCTGCAAGGATTCGCACTTCTCTGCCATCGCTTTTCTGTTCCAGCTGCCCCAGCAAGGTCACTTGATGATGCTGTGCAGACCAGAAAATCACGGCAAAATAGAAATCATAACAGAGAACTGCCCGGTGCAGCTCCCAGCTTTCCTCACAGCTGCTGCACATCAATGCGTGGACGCGGGCATATCCCGCAAATTCCGACAATTCGTCCAGATACATCCGCAGCTCCCTGCCGGCCATTTCTCTCGTTTCTTTTGCAAGGAAGAAGAGGTTGCACCGCCGCTTGATATAGCAAAGCAGCAGAGTAATTACTGCGATTTGCTGGCTGCGATCCGAACAACGGGGTAAATCTCTGATCATCTGAGCCAGTTCGCCGGTCTTTTCTCTGACCTCGTTTTCCAGTGCTGCAAACAGCTGCGCGTGCGCATCCGCTGTATTCTTCTGATGCTGCACCTGCGCTTCCCGAACCAGCAGGTTATTCGCCGCCTCAAGCTGCTGCATTGCTTCGTGGAGCTGCTGCTGAAGAAGATTGAATGCCGTCACATCTTCGCGCCAAACCACGGTTCCATTGTGGATGCTGTGCCCACGAAGAATCGTATTTTTATCCTGCTGCACACATGCTTCAGCCTGTGCGCATAAACCGGCGCACGCTTTCTGATCCAGCGGCTGTGCCTGATCGCCAGCCAGCACTGTACGGCCATGCTCATCCAACAGCTGCATATCCAGTGGTGAAGCCTGAAACAACAGATCATATCGCGTATTGGCGGGTGCAAACCCTGTATGAACCAGACATTCAAAAATCAGCAGAGTCAGGATGCAGCAAATCAGAATATAATTGCTCTCTCGCACCCGCGGAAGTCCCAGCGCATAGCTCGTCGTATACAGCACAAGCAGCGCACTTGGAAGCACCGGCACCAGCCAGTCTTTGCGCTGTGCTCTGTGCCAGTTCTTTTTCATCATCACAAGCAATGCTATTAAAAAAAGGAGTAATCCATATCCGTAAAAGAGGAAATAACCCGGGCCTTTTCCATAGGCCTTGCCGTCCGCTGGGTAAAACATCCAGTGATGCAGATGATTACTGAACAGCATCAGTGTGAGCGGCAGACATGGAAGCGCCAGGCACCATGCCCACCCCGGCATACGATCTTTTCCGCCGGGACGATCAATCACTGCTGCAATGTACAAAAAAATCAGCGGCAAAAGCAGATGGAACACATAGCAGACAGAGCCGCATATCGTATATAGCCAGCCTTTTGGAACCAGCTGATAGCAAAAAAGCCGCAGCCCCAACCAAAGTGCCAGTGCAGCCGACATACCTTCTACTGCTTTTTTCAGATCTGTGCGCGTAGTGCGATATGAAGCTATCCCTGCCCAGATAATGACCACAATCAGTGCAGTCAGCGTGGTCATTACACACATCGTTCGATCCTGCGTAAATCGCCCGCTGCTGGGCATTTGCAGCATTTCAGATCCAGACCTATAGTCCGCTATTGGGACGGTACTTTGCATTTTTTCACGATGCACATCAGCAGAATATGCAGACCGGTTCCCCGTTTCCGATGCTGCCATGGTTACTTCACCGCCTGCTTCTCTGGCGGTATTCCCATTATGGCGGGCGCACCCTGTGCACAACGCAAAAACAAAGCCACACAGCAAGATGGCACAAATTTTTTTCAGGCTGCGCTGCATCACCTTGTTTCTCCCTTCCTGCCTGGTTCCAGAATTATTTTCACCAGGCTTGCCGTTATCCCTTTTGCATAAGCAAAAACGCCGCTTTCATTACTTTTATTGTACTTTATTATAGCGAACTGTGCCGGAAATTTCCAGTTAAAGACCTATTCCGTCAAAGCTTATCTGCATCCAGTTATGACCGTCAGCTAAACGGGTGGTTTGTATGCGCCCTGAAAGGGTCCAATATGAACAATGGTCCTGTAGGGGTAATTTTTTTATGACCTGCCAGCGGAACCAAGGGCATCAATGCTTGAGCTCACATGAAAAGGCCCTGAAACCATTTGCTGGTTTCAGGGCCTTCAATGGGATCTGCTGTTCCCTAAAATTTCGGCCGGATGTGCCGTCTGATCAAAGCTAACGGATTGTAACTTTATCCATTACGGTGTTCTTCCAGCCAACGCATCGCGCATTGCGTATATACAGCAGTTCCCACCGGAAGTGCGTCTTCATTTATACGCGTTGCAGGGTTATGTAAAAACAAGTTATAGCCTTCTTCAGGACTGCCTGCGCCTAAGGTAATAAACACACTGGGAACATGTGCAGCCACCATTGTGAAATCCTCTCCGCCTCCCATTTTGCCGCTTTTAACAACCTGTTCTTCCGGAAAAATCTCCTTCACATAGGATTCAAAGTCCTGCATCAGCCGGCTGTCATTGATCAATGCCGGACTGCCATACATATGTTCCACTGTAACCTCAGCTCTGAAGGTGTGCGCCACACTTTCAGCAATTTCTGTTATACGCTTACACAGGAACTCGCGCTCTTTGGGTCCCGTTGTGCGAACAGACAGTTCCATCACAGCTTCTCCCGGAACACTGTTGCAGGTAGTACCGCCTTCCATATTTCCGACAAGTACAATACTTTCCTCATCCATCGGAATTTCGCGTGTTGTCAACTCGTCCAGCGCAATCAGAATATGCGCTGCTACGTGCAGTGCATCAATTCCCAAATGCGGCCGAGAACCATGGCTGTCTTTTCCGTGTACCGTAATTCTGATTGCATCACCCGAATTTGTTACACATCCCGGGATGAATCTGACTTTGCCTGTCTGAGAGTCTTCCAGGCCCATCATTACGTGCAATGCCAATGCCGCATCCACCTTGGGATTTTCCAGGATTCCGGCATCAATCATATCCTGCGCACCGCTTAACAGTTCTTCCGCTGACTGGAACATGAATTTTACCGTGCCTGTTAATTCTGACTCATGTTCTTTCAGAAGCTTGGCCGCTCCCAGCAGCATTGCAGTATGGCAATCATGCCCGCAGCTATGGCAATTTCCGTTGGTCGAAGCAAATGTTTCTCCGCTCTCATCTGCCATCGGAAGCGCATCCATATCTGCACGCAAAAGAATTACAGCGCCAGGCTCACCTACTGTGCATGTAACTCCACAAGTCCCCATGGGCTCCGGTTCATACCCGTATTCTCTCAGTTTTTCCATCACAAATGCCTGTGTCCAGGGCAATTCAAAACCGATTTCTGCATAGCGATGGATGATCCGTCGATTTTCCACAATTTCGGCCTGCAGCTCTTTTGCCTGCCGCAAAATTTCAGTCATAATATTTTCACCCTTCCATCGTTGTTTTAAGTGTTGTCATCATCCAAACACGACCGGAATAATTGTGCTGGCCAGCAGCACAGATGCAATACTTACAGATACAGTACCTGCAACGATCATTTTAGGCAGGAGGTAATCCACAACGCGTTGCTCTTCTTCATCAGTGAAGTTTTTACCCTTGCACACGCCTGCCGAAATTTCCATCGCAATGGAATATGTTACAGGGTAGCCGAACATGCAGGAAATTGCTACTGCAATCGACAGCCACGGACTCCACTTTAAAAATTTACCGATAATTGTGGACAAAATGATAACACCCACAGCACCCATCAGCAGCAAACCGATTACAGGAATCAGCAATTTACCAAATTGGGCAAATGTCATACTCACAAAGCTGGCAGCAATGCTTGCATATGTAGCCAACATCAGCAGACCTTCGCCGCCGGCCGTCTTCAGCGCACCGGGTTCCACCAGGCCCAAAGCACCAGCCAAAATGCCTCCCACCAGGAACGTAACGCCGGTGCTCAAGCCCGTATACTGCGTGCACAGCATGGATACAAAGCCGATGATAGCCAGTCGAGCCAGATGAATGCTCGGAATATCCAATGCCGCTGGAGTTTTGGGAATGATACGAATATTAATTTGCTTTCCATTTCCGGTATGCACATCTTGTTTATGTCCTCCTGCATCCAGGAAACGGAGCGCTTCTTTGCGAAGGCAGAACGAAGAAATCGGAATGCCTACCAACATTTGCAGCGCCATAACCGCTGCAACAAAAGCAGCCAGATCCGGGCGGCCGGCGTTGTGTGCAGCCTCTGTCAGCATCATGGTTGCTGCCATGCCTCCGGCTGTGGGTGCCATTGCAACCAGTGTCTGCTCACGGCCAAACAACGGCACACCTGCAAGCAGGAAAATCGCTGCAATACCCAAAACACCTGCAAGCGAAATCAACACCGTTTTCCATTCCCGTTTCAGGTCATTCAGGTTAAGCATCGAACCCAAATTAACCAAAATCAATGCCATTCCAAATGTGGGAATAAGGCTCATCAATCCAGACTGCTCCATCAGGTCAGGGGGAAGAAAATGCAGGCCTCCTCCCAAACACAGCAAGATAATGATAACCGTGATCATTGAAGAAACAATACCTTTTGTCTTCGCCGCAATAACATCGCCGACGCCAAACACAGCTGCCACTACAGCAAATGCCAAAATCGGGGTCCAGGTCATAACAGGTTCCTCCTTTTATTTGAAACATTTTTTGCCCGCATTTTTGTGCGGTTGCTACAGTTAGATATTATCTCTGCAGCTTTATTTTGTACAACATCACTTTTTTCTGCCATCATTACATTTTTGTATTGATAGCTTTAGTGCCCTTTCATATTTCAGCTTTCCGCTTCTTGTTATCCTTCCTGCTGCAAACAAAAAGGCACTGCCGTTTTTCCTTAACGGAAATACGGCAGTGCCCCTATTTGACAGACAGTTTTATTTCAGTTCCTTCGCTTCTTCACACTGTGCGTCGCGCTCCAGCCGGTCCCATAATGTACGTGATGTTGTCAAGCCATCTGCAAACAAATGTGCAGTCGGATCCTGGTTGTCCCGACGGATCATTGCGACAAATTTCTCCTTTGGATATGTCCCGGGTGCCAATGGCACCGTCATCAATTTGGGCGGAAGCTCACTTTTCAAAAAACTGGGTATGAACTCCACTCCCAGACCTGCTTCCAACATTAAATAACCTGCATTTAAGCTGTTGACGCGCACCACTTCGCCAATCAGAAAATCACATGCTGTCATTCGTTTCCAAAAGTTCTCCATTGAACAAGGGCCTTCATCTTCGCTAAGTGTAATGACCCGTTGATTTTTCAAATCCTTTGAGCTCAACTGCTTAAACTCGCTCAGCGGATGCCCTTTTTTTAATGCAACGCAAACTTCAGCCGTGAATAATTCCTGAATCTCAACTTTTTCCTGATCCAGACAATCTGCACTGATCGGCAGCGCAAATATGACATCCAGAACGCCATTCAAAAATAATTCGATCAAATCTTTATATTGATATTGCGATATTAACACTTGTACATCCGGATACTTTTGGTGAAACTCGCTGACCAGCTCCGATACAAAATTGCGTTCATATTGGCCAATTCCAACACGGATGCTGCCCTTTGTCTGACCACCCATTGAATGGACCCGGTCTAAGGTTTCGTCATATTTATGCATCACCATAGTGATGCCTTCTTTGAACACCTTACCCGCCGGTGTAAGCGTGACTGCTCGATTATCACGATCGAATAATCGACAGCCGACTTCCTGCTCTAACATGGAAATTTGTCTGCTCATGGCTGTTTGTGCCATGTGACAATCCTCTGCCGCCCGTGTAAAATTCAGCCGCTCAGCGACCGCAAGAAAGCAGCGCAACCGTTCAAAAGTCACTTTCTGACCCTCCCTTGCAAAATACCGGTGTTTTTTTAGTATATCATTAATTCTTCTTTATAACAATTATCACAATAAAAATAAACACATCGCAGAGTTATTTTGTCAGATATTCCAGTAGCGCCTTTGCCACAATCCTAAAAAGTAATTGTCCGTACCAATCAGCGATACAATCTATTTGCGGCCTGCACTTCGCCCTGTCACAAGGAAGTAGTTTTTACTTTTCTGTTCAACTATATAATTCTTACCAAACCACACGTCTAACGTGTGGCCTGGGGATACAAAAAGCGCAGGAGCTGCCTGATTGCAGCTCCTGCGCTTTAAAAATTTTACAGCTTCCAGCTAACAGCCATCTGGCGCTGGTTGACGAATCTCTTATAAATCCCATCCTTTGCCATCAGTTCTCTGTGCTTGCCCCTTTGGACAATTTCACCATGATCCACCACCAGAATCTGATCCGCATTCTGCACCGTTTTCAGGCGATGTGCAATCATGATAATGGTTTTTTCCCGCGTCAATTCGTCAATGGCACACAACAGCTCCTGCTCATTTTCAGGATCAACATTCGCCGTTGCTTCGTCCAGAATGATAATCGGAGCATCCTTCATAATGGCTCGGGCAATGGACAATCTCTGCCGTTCACCACCAGACAGAGAGCCGCCGCTCTCACCGACAACGGTCTCATACCCTTCTGGGAGCGCCATAATGAAGTCGTGGCATCTTGCCTTTTTAGCTGCATCAATCACCATTTCCATGGGGGCCCCCGGCTGACCGAAGCGGATATTGTTAGCGATGGTATCTTTGAACAGATAAACATCCTGGAATACAAAGCTGAAATTCCGCATCAGGGCATCCATGCTGTAGTCTTTGATATTTCTGCCGCCCAGCAATACTGTACCGCTGTCCACATCCCAGAAACGGGAAAGAAGATGACAAAGAGTTGTCTTGCCGCCGCCGGAAGGGCCGACAATAGCTGTGGTGGTATTTTGCGGAATGCACAGCGAAACATCGTTGATAATTTTCTTTTTGCCATAGGAAAAATCAATATGCTCTGCCTTTATATCAAAGCTCTGCGGTTTTTCATCCACGCCTTCAATATCCATGGTCGGCAGATTCAGAATTTCGCCGGCGCGGTCTACGCTGATATCCACCACTCGAAGCAGGGCCGAATAGTTTCCGGCCATCTCCAGGCCTTCCAGCATCATAAACGAGCAGATCAGCATCATGATGCAGTTAATCAGAGTCATAGTGCCGGTGGTATAAAAAGCCAGTACCGCAACCGCCATGCTGACGCCAATCAGTTTTGCGGCGAGATTTTGCAGTGTCATGTATGGAATGAGTCTGAGTTCCAGATCCGTGTTCGCTTTTGCATTTGCATCAATAGCCTGCTCCAGCTTACGGGCATATTTTCCTGACAGGTGATAGGCTTTCACCTCACCAATGCCCTTGATATACTCCAGAACTTTTTCCACTACGGCCGAATCCGATCGAATCTTTTCGACGGATACGTTTTGAGCCGCCCTCTGCATCAACGCATTGACAAGAAAATAAACTGCCAGGCCGCACACCATTACCGCACCAATGCGCCAATCAAACATAAAAACCATCACCGTGATAGCTGCTGTAAGGAAAACACCCTTCGTCACCAGCATAACCACCCGAGTGCCCACATCCGAAAGATTCTCCATGGTATTGGTAGTAACAGATGTAATCTGTCCCAGGCTGTTTTCGTTGAAATATCCCATGGGGAGATACCGCATATGCTCAGCAATCTCCATGCGCTTATTGGCCGCAGTGCCATAGCCGGCCTCCGTTTGCAGCATTGTTGCGTAGTAGTTTACCAGCGAAGCTCCCACAACGGAAAGCAGCATGATTCCAAACGAAGCAAGAACCGCTGTGGTTGTAACATTTTCTTGCAGCATTGCTGTCAATATTACTCCCACAGCCGGAATCTTCAAAGCGCCGAACAACGCTGCCAGCACACTCAGGAAGACGGAGTAATGAAATTTTTTTCGATTTTCTTCGCTGCAAAATGCAAAGAACTTTTTCAATGTATTAAACATCCATCTCACCTCCGTTCAGGCTGTCTTTTGCAGCCATATGAGCATTCCAAAGGTTGTGATACAGCGGGCAACTCCGAAGCAGCTCTGCATGAGTACCCCTTCCTGCGATATTGCCCTTTTCCACCACCAGAATCTGATCCGCATCCGCCACAGTGGACAAACGGTGAGCAATCACAATCAGTGTCTTTCCCTGCACCAGTTTTGCCACAGATGCCTGAATCAATGCTTCATTTTCCGGATCGGTATACGCTGTTGCTTCGTCCAGAATAACGATCGGGGCATTTTTCAGCATCGCTCTTGCAATCGCAATGCGCTGCTTCTCTCCGCCGGAAAGATGTCCACCGCCAGTACCCACCATTGTATCGAATCCGTTTTCAAGCTTCATGATGAAGTCCCAGCAGCCGCAGTCTTTTGCAGCCTGCTCTACCTGCTGATCCGTGGCTTCCGGACTGCCCATCCGAATATTTTCACGAATCGTATCATCAAACAGAAAGTTATCCTGTGAAACATAGGCAATCAGCTTATTGTACTGCCGTGCCGGGAGTTCCCGGATATCTGTATTCCCAATGCAAATGCTTCCTTCATCCACATCCCAAAAAGAAGCAATCAGCTTTGCAATGGTGGATTTGCCGCCGCCTGAAGGGCCGACCAAAGCGTTGACAGTCCCCTCCCGGAACACCGCACTGATCCCGTGCAGCACTTCCTTTTCATCATAGCCAAAGCGCACGTGATCCAGCGTAACGTTATAATTTTCCGGCTGGGCCTGATCGTTTTCCGGCCGAGGCATTTCCTGTGCGCCCACAATCGACGCAACTTCGCCGATAACTGTGCCCAGCTTTGCAATATCGTCACTGAACGCCATGCAGTTAAGCAAAGGCGTAATCAATCCCATGGCAAGAATCGTAATCATAATAAAGCTGCCTGCCGACAGTGACCCGCTTTTCACCATCAGACCGCCAATCGGCAGAACCGTGATCAAAGTAGCCGGCATAATGTTCATCGCAAACGTAAAATAGACGTTGTTTTTTCGCATCCAGTCCACGTAACTGGCAGCTCCTTCTTTTGCCGCTGCCACAAACTTATCGTAGGAACTTTTTGCTTTGCCGAAAACCTTAATCACCTCAATGCCGCCAATATACTCCACGGCAGTGTTATTCAGATTTTTGGTGGCATCTACTGTGCGCTTATAGCTCTTTTCATATCCAACCATCATGCCCATGTAGCACATCATACCAATCGGAAAGGTGATCAGCGACACCAGCGCCATTTTCCAGTTGATGACAAACAGATAAATCAGCGTGGCAATTACAGCGCACAGATTTCCCGTCATTTCGGGAATCATATGTGCCAATGTAGTCTCAATGCTGTCAATCCGCTCCACAAGGATATTTTTCAGATTGCCGGAGCCCAGTTTTTGAACCTCGCCCAAAGGCATCCGCTCCAGCTTTTGCAGGCCCTGCTTACGAATATTCGCCAAAACTGCAAAGGCCGCAATGTGTGAGGCCGACGTGGAGAATGCATGAAACAGCACCCGGATCAGCCACATAGCTGCCATAATCAAACAGTCAACCAAATATCCCTGCAAATTCATGTTGCCGCTCAGCAGCTTTTGAACAATATGGGCAATCATCAAGAAAGGAAGCATCTGACAAATTGCCCCGATGATGGCACAGATCACGCTCAAAATGTAGTACGGTTTCTTTCGTCCTGCAAAATCCATGATCCATGCAAATGTGCTTTTTTCTTTTCTCACTTGAGCACCTCCTTCTGATTTTTCACAACACTGCATTCGGCGTCAAAGAAAGCTTGCACCTTTTCAAAGCCTTCCTTATCCAGTGCGCCGCAATATTTTACCTTACCGTCTTCCAAGTGCAGTACATGAGTGCAGCATCTCGCAATCAGTTCCAGATCATGCGTCACAATCAGAAGCGTTCCTTGCTCCTGAAGCTTGGAAAGCAGTTCGGCTGTTTGCTCCATGTGTCGGCGGTCCAGACCACTGGTGGGTTCATCAAACACCAGCAGTGATTTATCAGACAAGATCGCGCAGGCGATGGCAACACGCTGTTTTTGTCCGCCGGACAGGCTCATGGGATGTCGATCCCGAAATTCCAGCAGATCCAACTGTTCAAGAACCTTGATTACCCTGGCTTCATTCTCGCCTTTCATGCCCAGCCGCACTTCTTCATCCACCGACTCGCAAAACAGCTGATGGTTTACGTCCTGCATTACCATATAACTTTCTTTTAAAAGTTCTTTTCGGTGCAAAATTTTACCGTCAACTGTGACACTGCCCTTGAATCTTTTTTCAAGGCCGCACAAACATCTGGTAAAAGTAGACTTGCCTGCGCCATTCGCCCCGATCACCGCAATAATACCACCTTGCGGAAGGCTGAGATTTGGTATATCAAGCGCTATATCTTTATCATAGGCAAATGAAAAATTTTTCAGCTGAATGGTTCCTCGCGGTTTTGGAACGCTCAACGCGGCAGAATCCCGCATTTGCAGCGTGCGCAGCCCCATTTCCCGAATTCTATCGGTTGGAAGTGCCCAAAACTCCCTCCCCGCTAAGTCCTGTGTAATCTGACCGTTTTTAAGATACACAACCCGATCACACAGATCCGTTAGCCAACACAGGCGATGCTCCGCGATCACGATAGTCTTGCCTTGGGATTTCCACATCCGCACAGCCTTTTTGAGGTCAGCAATCGCTTTGACATCCAGATTTGAGGTGGGTTCGTCCAGCACAAAAACCTCCGGAGCCAGCGCCGCAACGGATGCGCATGCAATCTTTTGTTTTTCACCGCCTGACAATCCAAAAATATCTCGATCCAGCAGATGCTCAATTTTCAATTCATCCACGGTGCGGCGGATGCGTGATCGGATCTGCTCTTCGGGCATCCCCATATTTTCACAACCAAACGCAATTTCGCTGGTGGTATCCACGCAAAAAAACTGGCTTCGCGGATTTTGAAACACACTGCCCA
>RCNH01000787.1_pt1 | contig 12045 bp, 13 predicted proteins | sample 2041161 | NCBI WGS metagenome assembly RCNH01 (sample SAMN09708215, study PRJNA481090) | Feces metagenome, whole genome shotgun sequencing project. | biome: feces | host: Leptonychotes weddellii | place: Antarctica: Sion Island | collected 2010-03-01 | reverse complement strand
AAGGCTGAGCAGCCCAAGTTCGAGATCGGCGACACCGTGCGTGTTTCCGTTCGTATCAAGGAAGGCGAGCGTGAGCGTATCCAGGCTTTCGACGGCACTGTGATCGCTAAGCGTCACGGCGGTGTTGCCGAGACCTTTACCGTTCGCCGCAGCGCTCACGGCGTAGGTGTGGAGCGTGTGTTCCCCATGAACTCTCCCTTCGTTGAGAAGGTTGAGGTTATCCGCCGTGGTAAGGTTCGCCGTGCTAAGCTGTACTACCTGCGTACTCGCACCGGCAAGGCTGCCAAGGTTAAGGAACTGGTTTGATAATCGGCCGCAAACTGAGTTTTGCAGCCAGAAAGGGACAATCGCAGGATTGTCCCTTTTTCTTATGGAAACGGAAGGTGGATGACCCATGGATATGAAACAGCGTGAGGAGCGAAACTCCGGAATGCTTGAATGGTATGATGCACTGGTGTTTGCACTGGTGTTTCTGGTACTGATTTTCACCTTTTGTGCCCGGATTGTGGCAGTGGACGGCAGTTCAATGGTACCCACCCTGCATGATGGTGACCGCCTGATTGTGCGGAGCGCAGGGTATACCCCTGAGCGTGGAGATGTGGTTGTAGTGGATGGATATATCAGCTATAACAAGCCTCTGGTCAAACGTGTAATCGCAGTAGGAGGCGATGTGGTAAACATCAATTTCGCCACCGGTCAGATCACATTGAATGGGGAAGTGCTGAAAGAAACATATATTGCCGAACCCACATATACAGCGGGAGATGTGAGATTCCCGCTTACTGTGCCGCCGGGTAAATTGTTTGTGCTGGGAGATAATCGTCAGCACTCCACCGACAGCCGAAGCACGCAGGTGGGATTTATTGACGAGCGGGATATTCTGGGCAAAGTCCAGTGGAGAATTTTCCCGCTTCAGCAGATAGGAAGGATCGAATGAGCAACGATTTTGTAAACCGCCGCAATATCCAGTGGTTCCCGGGCCATATGGCAAAAACCCTGCGAATCATGGAAAGCGACATTAAAAATGTAGATGCAGTGCTCCAGCTGCTGGATGCACGCATTCCTCTGAGCAGCCTGAACCCTGAAATTCAGCGTATCACCGGTGCGAAGCCTCGCCTGTATGTGCTGAACAAGTCGGATCTGGCGGACCCCGAAATTACGAAACAGTGGGTGCGTTATTTCCGGCAGCAAGGCGCGGGTTGTATAGCGATCAGCGCCAAGCAGAAGGGTGGAGCGTCTGCTGTAAAACAGGCGATCGAAAAAGAATTGTCTGAATTGCTGGCACGTCGTGCGGTAAAAGGTATGGCAGGCGCCCGCATTCGTGTGATGGTTGTGGGCATCCCCAATGTAGGCAAGTCCACCTTTATCAATACGTTTGCCGGCAGCGCCCGCGCAAAGGCAGAGGATCGTCCCGGTGTTACCCGCGGAAAGCAGTGGGTAACTGTTGGCAGCTACGATTTGCTGGATATGCCCGGTGTTCTGTGGAAAAAATTTGAAACACTGGAAATTGCCACGAATCTGGCATTTATCGGCTCGATCAAAGATGATATTCTGGACATTGAAGAACTGGCCATGGGCCTTGTTGCGCAGATGCAGAAGGCATATCCGCAAAAACTGGTGGAGCGCTACAAGATTAAGCCTGAGGATCTGGAGCTGGAGCCTTTTGAGCTGTTGGAGGCCATCGGTCGCAAGCGCGGTATGCTGATGAGCGGCGGCGTGGTGGACACTGAACGTGCCGCTGTAATGTTGGTGGACGAGTTCCGCGCCAGCAAATGGGGACGCATTACACTGGAATTGCCGCCCAAGAAAGAAGAGAGTGATGAAGATGGCAGCGCAGAAAACGGAGCAGAAGCCTGATCTTTACCAATTTGACCAGCAGATCCGCGCGCAGCATGGTGTGTTTTGCGGCGTGGATGAAGCGGGGCGTGGCCCTCTGTGCGGCCCGGTGTGCTGCGCGGCAGTTATTCTGGACCCTGCCAATCCGATTGAAGGGGTAAACGATTCCAAAAAGCTGAGCGAGAAAAAGCGGGAAGCTTTATTCGATCAGATTCGAGAAAAAGCGCTTGCCTATAGCATTGTTTTCGTTGGCCCGGATGTGATTGATGAAAAAAACATTTTGTGGGCAACGATGGGTGGCATGACACAGGCTGTAAAGGAATTGAACGTTACACCGGATTTTGTACTGGTGGATGGCAATCGCTGTCCGCCCGATCTGGAAATTCCGTCTGCACCGCAGGTTAAAGGGGATGCAAACAGCGCCAGTATTGCAGCAGCATCCATTTTGGCCAAGGTAAGCCGTGACCGCTATATGCTGGAATTGGATCGCCAGTATCCGCAGTATCAACTGGCAAAGCACAAAGGCTATGGTACAAAGCTTCATTATGAAATGATTGAAAAGTACGGTATACAGCCATTTTACCGCAGAAGTTTTTTGAAAAAGCTGGGGTATTGAAACATGAATCCGCAGGATTTGGGCCACCGCGGAGAGGCTGTTGCAGCAAAGTATTATCTTAATTTGGGATATACTTTGCTGGATCACAATTATCGCACCCGAATGGGGGAGCTGGATCTGGTTTTACTGAAAGGCAGTCAGCTGGTCATTGCGGAGGTGAAGACCCGCAGCTCTGTGCAGATTGCATTGCCCTGTGAAGCTGTTAACCTTGCCAAGCAAAGGCGGCTTATTCTGGCTGCACGCAGCTATTTGCAGCGATCCCCGTATCGGGATTTGTCGGTTCGCTTTGATGTGGTAGAGGTGATTCCTGCCGCTCATGGCTGGCAGGTGCACTGCATCCCGGATGCCTTTGAGTGTTAGGCTTGTAAATATACCGCGATGTGTGTTACAATTTTCGAGTAATAATTCTGCCGGAATGACGAATAAGAAGGAGAGCTGGTAATATGCAGTATCACAGCACACGCGAGCCGGAAGTATATGTAAGTGCTTCTCAGGCGATCAAACAGGGCCTTTCGCCCGAGGGCGGGCTGTTTGTTCCGGCCGAGTTTCCCAAGGTAAATCTGGCTGAACTCCGTGGTATGACATATCCCCAGCTGGCCAGCCACATCATCGGTCAGTTTTTAACTGACTATCCTGCGGATTTTCTGGACCAGGCAGTAGCAAAGGCTTATGGTGAAAATTTTCAGGGCAGAACAGCAGAATTGCATACGGTATCGGAGGGAGTGTACTCTCTGGAACTGTGGCATGGCCCTACCTGTGCATTTAAAGATTATGCTCTCCAGCTGATGCCCCAACTGTTAGTACAGGCCAAGCGCAATATGGGCTGCGATGAAGAAACATTGATTCTGGTTGCAACCTCCGGCGATACAGGTAAGGCGGCGCTGGCTGGCTATCAGGATGTGCCTGGTGTTCGCATTGCGGTGTTTTATCCTAATAGTGGTACCAGCGAAATTCAGCGGCTGCAAATGAGCACACAGGAAGGCGAAAATGTAGCTGTCTATGCTGTACAGGGTAATTTCGACGATGCTCAAACCGGCGTAAAACGTGTATTTGGCGATGCAGCTGTTAACGAAGAGCTGGAAACACGCGGTGTAAAGCTGTCCAGTGCAAATTCCATCAACTGGGGTCGGTTGGTTCCGCAAATTGTATACTATTTTGCCGCTTACCTTAAATTAGCAGAGCAAGGTGATGTGCAGTGCGGTGCGCCGGTGGATTTCTGCGTACCAACTGGTAACTTCGGCGATATTCTGGCGGGTTACTATGCAAAACAGATGGGCCTGCCTGTAGGACGGCTGGTATGTGCATCCAATAAAAATGATGTGCTCACTGAGTTCCTGACCACCGGCGTTTATAATGCCAACCGGGAATTCTATAAAACCTCTTCGCCGTCTATGGATATACTGGTTTCTTCCAATTTGGAACGCTTGCTCTATCATGTGGCAAAGGATGCAGAACCTGTGAAGAATTGGATGAAGGAGCTTGCACGGGAAGGTCAGTATACAGTTTCCAAGGATGTGTTAGCCTGCATTCAGCAGGATTTTGCTGCAGGCAGCGCCAGCGATGTGGAAGCTGCTGCTGAACTGCGCAATCGTTGGGAAAAGGACGGATACCTGTGTGACCCGCATACTGCCGTAGCATTTAAAGCTGCACGGGATTACCGCGCTTCGGCCGGAACGGCTACACCGATGGTTGTACTTTCCACCGCAAGCCCCTATAAATTCCCTCGGGACGTATTGGCTGCACTTGGTCAGTCTGTACCTCAGGATGAATTTGAAGCAATGGCCCGTTTGGAAGAGGTAAGCGGTATTTCTGCACCGCAATCTTTGCGTACGCTGCGTCAGAAGACAGAGCGATTCAGCCAGGTGATTGAGCCGGTGGAAATTGCAGATGTAGCGTTGGGCACAAAGTAAAGCAAAAAAGCCCGCTGATTGAAGCGAGCTTTTTTGGCGGGAAATCCGAATTGACAGGGACTTCAGATTTCGGAGAAGGTTTCACATACGCCTTCTTCCGCATTCATCGGGCGGTTGCCCACAGTAATGTGTTCTGCTGTACAGCAGCAGGCACCATTGTTGTGCACACAGTTTTCCACTTCGCAGTGGATGCCGTTGAGGACCGTTTCGTCTTTCATGCTTTCTCGCCTCCTTCTGGTCATAGTATGAGCAGGGGAGAAACTACTATTCACGGAGGAATCAATGGCAATTTTTGTAATCGGCGATCTGCATCTCTCGCTGGGAACCAGTAAGCCGATGGATATTTTCCCCGGCTGGGAGGGCTATCTGCCCAAGCTGGAAAAGAACTGGCGAACGCTGGTTTCCCCTGAGGACACCGTGGTGCTGGCCGGTGATACCAGTTGGGCCATGAAACTTGAGGACACAGCGGCGGATTTTGCTTTTATTCAGGATCTGCCGGGCCAGAAGATCATCCTGAAGGGAAATCACGATTACTGGTGGACAACCAAAGCAAAAATGGACCGCTACCTGGCCGAAAACCATTTTGATACGCTGCATATTCTGCACAATAACTCGTATCAGGCGGAAGGCTGTGCCATCTGCGGTACACGCAGCTGGATGATGGACGGCAGCGAACCGCTGGATGAAAAGGTGATGAATCGGGAAATCGGCCGTTTGCGCATGAGTCTGGATGCCGCAGCGCCCGGATGCGAAAAGCTGGTCTTTCTGCATTATCCGCCGGTTTATCCGCATGCCAATGCGCCTCAGGTCGTTCAGACTTTGCACGAGTACGGTGTGCAGCGCTGCTTCTATGGGCATCTGCACGGAAATGCCATTCGGTTTGCGCAGCAGGGCGAAGTTGACGGTGTACGGTATAAACTGATTTCCGCAGATGGTTTGGGCTTTTGCCCTTATAAAATTTGAAAACACTATGGCAATCGAAAGAAAGCCGTGTTATAATTAAGTGAAAACTTTGTAATTTGTTTGGAGGAAATACCAATGAATCTGATCAAACACGAAGCTCTCGAAAAGAGCATGTATGAACTGCAGTTCTCTCTGGACGCTGAGTCTTTCAACGCCGCCATTGAGGCTGTTTACAAGCGCGAGGGCAAGAAGTACAATGTGCCCGGCTTCCGTAAGGGTAAGGCTCCCCGCCGCGTGATCGAGAAGATGAGCGGCCCCGATGTGTTCTACTACGACGCAATCAACGACCTGTTCCCCGAAGCCTATGAGGCTGCTGTGAAGGAAGCAGGCATTGATCCCGTAGGTCGTCCTGAGGCTGATATCGTTTCCGCTTCTGTGGAAGACGGTGTTGTCCTGAAGGTTACCGTTGCTGTTCGTCCTGAGGTCGTTCTGGGCCAGTACGAAGGCTTAAAGGCTACCAAAGAGGTCCATACTGTAGAGGACGCCGATGTGGAGGCTGAGATCCGCCGTATGCAGGAGCGCAATGCCCGCACCATCACCCGCGAGGGCAAGGCTGAGAACGGCGACATTGCCGACCTGGACTTCGAGGGCTTTGTAGACGGCGTCGCTTTTGAGGGCGGCAAGGCTGAGCACTACAACCTGGAGCTGGGCAGTGGTTCCTTCATCCCCGGTTTCGAGGAGCAGGTTGTTGGCCACGCTGCTGGCGAAGAGTTCGACCTGACCGTTACCTTCCCTGAGGATTACCAGGCTGAAGAGCTGGCCGGCAAGGAAGCTGTCTTCAAGATCAAGCTGCACGAGGTAAACACCAAGGAGCTGCCCGCTCTGGATGACGAGTTTGCCAAGGACGTAAGCGAGTTCGACACTCTGGACGAGCTGAAGGCTAACATCCGCAAGGAGATGGAAGAGCGCAACGACAAGCAGGCTGACCTGATGATGGAAGACGCTCTGGTAAAGCAGGTTGTTGACAACATGCAGTGCGATGTGCCCGACGCAATGTGCGAGCGCCGCATGGACGAGCTGGTAAACGACTTCGAGTACCGCCTGAACCAGCAGGGTCTGCAGCTGAATGTATACCTGCAGTACGCTGGTCAGACCATGGAAGAGTTCCGTGAGACCTACAAGGAGCAGGCTCGCACCCAGGTGAAGATCCGTCTGGCTCTGGAGGCTGTTGCTGAGAAGGAAAACATTCAGGCTACCGACGAGGAGTACGAGGCCGAGATGCAGCGTGTTGCTGATATGTACAAGCTGGATGTTGAGAAGGTCAAGATGGTCGTTGAAGAGGATCAGGTTCGCAAGGACCTGGCCGTGAACAAGGCTGTTGATCTGATCCGCGAAAAGGCTGAGATCACCACCAACATGATCAGCAAGGAGGACGCTAAGGCTGAATAAGTCTTTGCATCCCTAAGTTCATAGTTTGTCTTTTAACCGTGACCGATACGGCGTTTTTGCTGCCGTATCGGTCATTTTAAAGGAAACACATTTCTACAAAAATCTACAGGAGGCGATCCCAATGAGCTTGGTACCTTATGTAGTCGAAACGTCCGCCCGCGGCGAGCGTTCTTACGACATTTTTTCCCGTCTGCTCAATGATCGAATTATCGTCCTGAGTGACGAGGTGAACGACACCACGGCCAGTCTGGTTGTGGCCCAGCTGCTGTACTTGGAGGGTCAGGATCCCGACAAGGATATCAGCCTGTATATCAACAGCCCGGGCGGATCTATCTCTGCCGGCATGGCTATTCACGACACCATGAAGTATATCAAATGTGATGTGTCCACCATTTGCATGGGTATGGCAGCTTCCATGGGTTCGTTCCTGCTGGCCAGCGGAACCAAGGGCAAGCGTTTTGCGCTGCCCAATTCCGAGATCATGATTCATCAGCCCCTGATGAATGGCCTGCAGGGCCAGGCTACTGACATTAAGATCCACGCAGATCACATCGTGCATATCAAGGATAAGCTGAACCGTATGCTCAGTGAGTATACCGGTCAGCCGCTGGAGCGCATCCAGGCTGATACTGAGCGCGATAACTTCCTGAGCGCACAGCAGGCTGCTGAATACGGTCTGATTGATGCGGTCATTACCAACCGATAATTAAGGGAATCATACACTATGGCAAACAACAATTCCGGAAAAGATCACAAGGACAAAAACCTGATTTGCAATTTCTGCGGCAAAAGCCAGGATCAGGTCGAGCGCATGATCATTGGCCCCGGTGTAAACATCTGCAATGAGTGTATTGAATTGTGTCACTCTTTGCTGGATGAGGATGGCCGCCCGGTTCCTCGTACATCCGAGCGTGATCTGGAAACCGCGGCTGCGCTGCCTTCCGAGGTAAATGTACTGACCCCGGCCGAAATCAAAGCCGGTCTGGATCAGTATGTAATCGGCCAGGATGAGGCGAAGACTGTGCTGGCTGTTTCGGTTTACAATCACTATAAGCGGATTCTGAGCGGCCAGAGCAACGATGTAGAGCTGCAAAAGAGCAATGTTCTGCTGCTGGGCCCCAGCGGTGTGGGTAAGACCCTGCTGGCTCAGACTCTGGCTAAGATGCTGGGTGTTCCGTTTGCAATCGCAGATGCTACCACTCTGACTGAAGCCGGTTATGTGGGCGAGGACGTGGAAAACATCCTACTCAAGCTGATTCAGGCTGCAGACTTTGATGTAAAAAAGGCCGAAATCGGCATTATCTACATCGATGAGGTCGATAAAATTACCCGCAAAAGTGAGAACCCTTCCATTACCCGAGATGTGGGCGGTGAAGGCGTTCAGCAGGCTCTGCTTAAGATCCTGGAAGGCACCGTCAGCAATGTGCCGCCTCAGGGTGGCCGTAAGCATCCGCAGCAGGAGTTTATTCAGATCAACACCAAGAACATCCTGTTCATCTGCGGTGGTGCCTTTGATGGCCTGGAAAAGCATATCCAGCGCCGTACCGACACCTCTGCACTGGGCTTTGGCAGTGTGCTGAAGGATACCAGTGAGGAATCCCGCCAGAATCTGATTCGTAAAGTCGAGCCGGAGGATCTGGTCAAGTTTGGTCTGATCCCTGAGCTGATTGGCCGTCTGCCGGTGGTCACCGTGCTGGATAGTCTGGACGAAGATTCTCTGGTGCGTGTAATGAAAGAACCCAAGAACAGTCTGGTAAAACAGTATCAGGCTTTGCTGCACATGGATAACGTAGATCTGGAGTTCACCGATGAAGCTCTGCATTCGATTGCCAAGAAGGCAATTGAGCGCAAAAGCGGTGCCCGTGGTCTGCGCAGTGTGTTCGAAAGTGTCTTGATGCCTGTGATGTATGAGATCCCCAGCGATCCCACCATCATCAAGGTTGTAATCGAGCCGGACGAGGAACATGGCGGCAAACCGCGTATGGAATATGGTGCAGTGCGTAAGCGCTACAAAAACCAGCTTCCTGTGGGCTAATACGTTAAAAAGAAGGCGTTCGCAATTTTTTGCGGGCGCCTTCTTTCTATTATTCAAAGATTTCCCGATCCATTACTTCATCAATTATGCGATAAGCTGTAAAGTTTCCGTTCTTATCGCAGGTCGCTAAAAATACGTCGCTGATTTGACCAATGCCTTGGCTGTGCAGCTGGCTTTTAAGCCAGTCCTCGCTGTAGCCGGAGGCTTTCAGGTTTTCCGGCAAAATGTTTCCATCCAGAATCAAATTAAATCGCAGAGTTTCCGGTTCCGGATGAAGCTGCATATCAGCAGGGGACAGGGGACGTCTGGAACTCAATGGCAGAAAGCTCAGCTGTCCATTGGTTTCCAGTACAACGGCCTCTAACTGCGACAAATCAAAGTAACCTGCAGCCCGGCAGCGCGTCAGAAATTCGTTTAGATCCAGTTTTGCGTGAAATAGATTTTTTCGATATAGTTTTCCGTTTTCAAATAATACCAGTGGTTTTCCGTTGAAGAATTTGCGCAGCCGCAGATTCTTGCAGGAAAGAATATTGATCAGGACAGTCATCAGTCCATATACAATCATAGCAATCAGAGGACGATGCCAGTTTTCCAGATCTGTTGCAAAGTCTGCGGCAACAGAGCCGATACAAATGCTGTTGATGTAGTCGAACATACTCATCTGACTGATCTGACGCTGTCCCGTTAGTCTGCACAGTAAAAACAGGACTACGACCGAGCTGACACTGGTAAGCAGAACTTTGAGTATTTCCATACGTTCCTCCATCTGTTTCAAGGCGTTATATTGTGTTTAGTATGTCTGTGTGCTGCCTAAATATCCGCAGCAGCTTGCACATCCGGCTTAAGAAGTGTAAAATATGGATTGTTTGACAAAAAGTGAGGAGCCATTTTCGAATATGAAGCACGTATTTATTATCAATCCCTGCTGCGGTAGGGCAGATCCCTCAGACTTGCTGATTCCGCAGATTCAAGCGGCTGCACAAACTTGCGGGATCGAAGCGATTATCGAAAAAACCACGGCACCGCGCCACGCAATCCAGCTTGCCCGGGAATATGCGGCCGGACAGGAGCCTGTGCGATTGTATGCTTGCGGCGGAGACGGCACTTTGAATGAGGTGATCCAGGGTGCTGCTCAAAAAACAAATGTGGAAATAGCCTGTGTTCCGTGTGGCAGCGGAAATGATTTTGTGCGAAACTTTGGCAGCAAAGAGGACTTCCTTGATATTGCGGCGCTGATCAATGGAACTCCTGTTTCGGTCGATTTAATGAAGACGCAGTGGGGAAATGCGGTAGCAATCTGTTCGGCTGGCTTGGATGCGCAGGTTGCCTATGGTATTCCGAAATTTCGACGTATTCCGTTTTGCGGCGGTACCATGGCTTACAACCTTTCCATTGTGCAGAATATCTGTGGACATTTGGGCCATCAGCTGCGAATTCAGGTGGATGATGAAGAGTTTGAAGAAAACTGCCTGATGGTAGCAGTGTGCAATGGCCGCAGCTATGGCGGAGGATACACCGCAGCGCCAGACGCCCGAATGGATGACGGACTGCTGGATGTGCTGATTGTGCGTAAAATCAGTCGCCTCAAAATCGCATCCGTGGTGGCTGCTTACAAGCAGGGCCAGCATTTCACAAACGGTGAAATACGCCCGGAGTTCAATCAGATTATTGCCTTTCGCCGTGGGCGCAAAGTGACAATCGAGCCGCTGGACAATCGTCCGCTGGTGATCAATGTGGACGGAGAATGTGGAGAAAGACCCGGCTTGCAGGTTGAAATATTGCCGAAGGCAGGACGAATTGTATTACCGCAAAATTTGGCAGCAAACTTTCAAAGTTAAATATCTGTAAGGAAAAACGCCGGAAAATGATCCGGCGTTTTTCTTCGTTTCCAGATGATTACAAAAAGTTCACACAAAATTTTTGATTTAACCTCTTGATTTTTGAGTGCAAACTGATTAAAATGTATCTTAGCACTCAGGAATACAGAGTGCTAACACAACAGATTCAATTTTTTATATATTTTAGGAGGAAACGAAAATGAAAATCAGACCTCTTGCAGATCGCGTTGTAATCAAAATGGTAGAAGCTGAAGAAACCACCAAGAGTGGTATCATCCTGACCGGTTCCGCAAAAGAGAAGCCCCAGGTTGCTGAAGTTGTTGCTGTAGGCCCCGGTGGCATGGTAGACGGCAAAGAAGTAGAGATGATCGTCAAGGTTGGCGATAAGGTGCTCACCAGCAAGTATGCCGGTACCGAAGTTAAGCTGGATGGCGAAGAGTGCACCATCGTACGTCAGAGTGATATCCTGGCTGTTGTTGAATAAAGCTTGTTTACGGAACAGTTGATAATGTTCCAGTTATGTGTTGAATGATTGATTTAAAAGGAGAGATTTATTATGGCAAAGCAGATCCTGCATGGTGAAGAAGCTCGCAAGGCACTGTCCGCCGGTATTGATACTCTGGCAGACACCGTTAAAATTACTCTTGGACCCAAGGGCCGCAATGTAGTGCTGGGCAAGAAGTTCGGCAGCCCCCTGATCACCAACGATGGTGTTACCATTGCAAAAGAGATTGAGCTGAAGGACGAGTTCCAGAACATGGGCGCTCAGCTGGTACGTGAAGTAGCAACCAAGACCAATGATGCAGCAGGTGATGGTACCACCACCGCAACTGTGCTGGCACAGGCACTGGTCCGTGAGGGCATGAAGAACGTAGCTGCAGGTGCTAACCCCATGGACCTGAAGCGCGGTATGCAGAAGGCAGTTAAGACTGCTGTGAATGCTTTTGCAGATAACAGCCACAAGGTAAATGGTTCTAAGGATATCGCCCGTGTTGCAACTGTTTCTGCCGGCGATGCCACTGTAGGCGAACTGATTGCCGAAGCAATGGAGAAGGTAAGCGCTGACGGCGTTATCACCATTGAAGAGAGCAAGACTGCTGAGACCTACAGCGATGTGGTTGAGGGTATGCAGTTCGATCGCGGCTATATCACTCCTTATATGGTAACCGATACCGAGAAGATGGAAGCTATTCTGGATGATGCCTATATCCTGATCACCGATAAGAAGATCAGCAATATCCAGGAAGTACTTCCTCTGCTGGAGCAGATTGTTCAGGCTGGCAAGAAGCTGCTGATCATTGCTGAGGATGTTGAGGGCGAGGCTCTGTCCACCCTGATTGTGAACCGTCTGCGCGGCACCTTTACCTGCGTGGCAGTCAAGGCTCCCGGCTTTGGCGATCGCCGTAAGGAAATGCTGCAGGATATCGCAACCCTGACCGGCGGCCAGGTTATCAGCGA
>RCNH01000786.1_pt1 | contig 12047 bp, 8 predicted proteins | sample 2041161 | NCBI WGS metagenome assembly RCNH01 (sample SAMN09708215, study PRJNA481090) | Feces metagenome, whole genome shotgun sequencing project. | biome: feces | host: Leptonychotes weddellii | place: Antarctica: Sion Island | collected 2010-03-01 | reverse complement strand
TGTGTGCTTGCTCCCGCAAGCAAAGCCACCATTTTTTAATGTTCGCTTGCCCCCGGCAAGCGTTTATTTGGATTCGCTGCGCGACGCACCGCGCCCTGTAACCCCTCCAGGCACGCTTTTATCGAAAGGTTTTTAGAATGTTTCGGTACGGCATGAAAAACTCATCTTGGAGAAAGTTATTTAGGGGAGCCTTGGCTGCGGGTATGGTACGGTATTGCTCCAAGCCCCCCTGTGGAGAGAAAAATAGCTTTTTCGCCTTCTGTTCGGTTTTTCCCCACAAACCTTTCAAAAAATTCCACAACCCCTGTGGAATGTGGAGAAAAATCCTGTGGAAAACTGCGCAGAAAGCGGATGAGAAATTTTTTCCACAAAGTCTGTTGAAAAGTTCTCATTGCTGCACACCCGGTTGTGGATAAAAATCCGCTGTCGCTCTAAGGCGTTTCCCGGTTTTCCACATAACTTTCCTCTAATACTGTTATTACTGCCTAAGATGATTTATGGATATATAGATAGATATTTATATTACAGGAAAACGGCGGCGGTACGCCGGAGTTTTCCCCAAGGATAGAAGAACTTCCCACCGCCGAAAGGCGGTTTTCAATCAGGTGCACCGGAAAAAGGCAGCAGAGGGGAAACAGCAGCCATTTTCCCGGGGGCAGCGCCCCCGAAGCAGAGAAAAAGCCCCCCGGAAAGCAGCAGAGTGTGCGTTTCCGGGGGGGGCAGAAAAACGCCGCCGGGGGCCGGGCAGCAGTCAGACAGGAGCTGGCCGGGGTGCCTTTGCACCAAAGCGGCGGGGCCAATGCAAAAAGCCACAGAGCCGTCATCCAACCGCTCTGTGGCTTTTTGTTGCAGAGTATCCGGATGCTGCATCCTTGCAGACTTTCTGCGCTGCCCTTGCTCTGCGGCCCGATCACTCAGGCCCGCACATCAAAGGTGTAGGGCGAGGGCATCAGCATCTGCTCAATGAGCTGTGCCTCCACCTCCTGGGATTCCATGGTCTTTTTCACCATGGCCAGGCCCACATTGCGCTGCAGTTCGCTGGCGTGCATATCCATACTCAGGGCTGCAATGTCCATATTGAACCCTCCTTTATATACCTATATCATAAGCCCGCCGACCGGGCTTGTCAATGCCAACTGGGCCAAATGCTGCCCCAATCACGCAGGCTTGTGCTTTTTTCTTGGATCATCGGCCTTTTTCGGGGCTGGGTGCATCATCGGCCACAGCTCGGACAAATATAAAGCGGCAGCATCTGATCTCTCAGACACTGCCGCCAGGCTTCTGCGGCCCCCGAAGCGCCGGGGGCCTTTTGATTTGGTGGGCCAGGCAGGACTCGAACCCGCGACCAAGCGGTTATGAGCCGCCAGCTCTGACCAGCTGAGCTACTGGCCCACGATGTCCCTCTTGCGGATGGACTATCCTATTATATCAGATACCCCGCTGTTTGCAAAGCATTTTTATAAAAAGCCGCCAGGATATCAGAGCTTTTTGCATATTTTTCGCCTTCTTGGTGCATTTTCTGGCAATACTCTGCATTTTAATATACATTTTGTGATTTCCATGCTATAATGAGGAACAAAATCCATCTTTATACTTTCTTAATGCCGGGCCAGTGCCGCAGCAAAAGCGCCGCGGATGCCGTCCGGCCATGATTTTGCCCCATGGGGCGAGGAGGTTTTTATGCGGATCATCATTGTGGGCTGCGGCAAGGTGGGCTTTGCGCTGGCCCGCCGCCTGAGCGCCGAGGGCCACGACATCACCCTGATCGACACCAATCCCCGGAAGATCCAGGACATGACCGAGGAGCTGGATGTGATGGGCTTTGTGGGCAGCGGCAGCTCCATCACTCTGCTCAACGAGGCGGGCCTGGCGGACGCAGACCTGCTGATCGCCGTGACTGGATCGGACGAGCTGAACCTGCTGTGCGGGATGTTTGCCAAAAAGGCGGGCCACTGTCATGCCATTGCCCGTGTGCGCAACCCGGCCTACAGCCGGGAGCTGGAATTCATCCAGGCACAGATGGGCATCTCCACCATCATCAACCCGGAGCTGGCGGCGGCGGTGGAGATCAGCCGTCTGCTGCGGTTCCCCGGTGCCTTGAACATCGACACCTTTGCCGAGGGCCGGGTGCAGCTTTTGCGGTTTGAGCTGACGCCGGGCCTTTTGCTGGACGGCATGGCTGTGCGCAGCATCCCCACCCAGCTGGAGTGCGATGTGCTGGTCTGCGCGGTGGAGCGGGCCGGGCAGGTGTTCATTCCCAATGGGGATTTCTGCCTTCAGGGCGCAGACATCATTTCCATCATCTCCACCCCGGCGGCGGCGCTGGCCTTTTTCAAGCTGCTGGGCCTGCCCACCCGCCCGGTGAAAAACGCCATGATCGTGGGAGGCAGCACTGTGGGGTATTATCTGGCCCAGATGCTGCTGGAGCACGGCATCCGGGTGCGCCTGCTGGACAATGACCCCGCCCGCTGCCAGCAGCTCACCGAGCTGCTGCCCAAGGCCACAGTGATCCACGGCGATGCCGCCGACCGGCGCATTCTGCTGGAGGAGGGTCTGCCCCAGGCAGAGGCCTTTGTGTCCCTGACCGGGCTGGACGAGGAAAACCTGCTGCTGGCTTTGTACGCCAAGCGCAAGGGCACCTCCAAGGTGGTGGCCAAGGTGAACCGCATCGAGTTCGATGATCTGATCGAGGGGATGAGCATCGGCAGCGTGGTGTATCCCAAATACATCATCTGTGATTTTGTGGCCCAGTATGTGCGGGCTCATCAGGATCAGGCGGGCAGCGACATCAAAACGCTGTACCGCATTCTGGACGACCGGGTGGAGGCGCTGGAGTTCACCGTGGGGGAGGGCTCTGCCGCCGCCGGGCGATCCATTGAGGAGCTGCCGCTGAAAAAGGGCCTGCTGCTGTGCTGCATCACACGGGGAGAGCAGGTGCTTCTGCCCCGCGGCAGCACCCGCATCCAGGCGGGGGACACGGTGATCGTGGTGACCCTGCGCCGGGATCTGCGGGATCTGCGGGACATCCTGGCGTAAGGGGGGCCGTATCGCTTTGAACTATTCCATGGTATTTTACACTCTGGGCTGGACGCTGAAATGCGAGGGCGTGCTGCTGCTGCTTCCGCTGCTCACCGCCTTTCTCTATCAGGAGGACACCACCGGGGCCTTTCTGCTCACCATTTTGCTGTGCCTGGGGCTGGGCTTTCTGCTGGCCCGCAAAAAGCCGGAAAACGGCATCTTTCATCTGCGGGAGGGCTTTGTGTCCGTGGCGCTGGGCTGGGTGGTCATCAGCCTGATGGGGGCGCTGCCGTTTTTGTTTTCGGGGGCCATCCCCCATGTGGTGGACGCGATCTTTGAGACCGTGTCCGGCTTCACCACCACCGGGGCCAGCATCCTCACCGATGTGGAGAGCCTGCCCAAAAGCATCCTGTTCTGGCGCAGCTTCACCCACTGGATCGGGGGCATGGGGGTGCTGGTGTTCCTTTTGACCCTGCTGCCCATGACCGGCGGCAGCCACATGAATCTGATGAAGGCCGAAAGCCCCGGCCCCCAGGTGGAAAAGCTGGTACCCCGTGTGCGCTCCACCGCCATGATCCTGTATGGCATCTATCTGGCGCTGACGGTGCTGGAGGTGCTTTTGCTGCTGGCGGGCGGTGCGCCTCTCTTCGATGCGCTGACCACCGCCTTTGGCACGGCAGGCACCGGCGGCTTTGGCATCAGGAATGACAGCATCACCAGCTACTCCACCTATATCCAGGTGGTGGTCACGGTGTTCATGATCCTGTTCGGCATCAACTTCAATTTCTATTTCATGCTGCTGCTGCGCCGCTTTGGCCGTGCTCTGCGCAACGAGGAGGTGCGGGCCTACCTGCTCATCATCCTGGTCTCGGTGCTGCTGATCGGCTTCAACATCCGGGAGCTGTACGGCTCGCTGGGCGCTGCCATGCAGCAGGCCGCCTTTCAGGTAGGCTCCATCATCACCACCACCGGCTTTTCCACTGCCGACTTCGGCCTTTGGCCCCAGCTTAGTCAGACCATCCTGGTGGTGCTGATGTTCGTGGGGGCCTGCGCGGGCAGCACCGGAGGCGGCATCAAGGTGTCCCGGCTGGTGATCCTGGCCAAGAGCGCCGTCAATGAGCTGCGCACCTGCCTGCATCCCCGCAGCGTGCGCCGGGAATGCATCGATGGCCGCCCCCTGTCCCATGAGGTGGTGCATTCGGTGTACGCCTATATGGTGGCCTATCTGTTCGTGTTTGGCGGCTCGGTGCTGCTCATTACGCTGGACGGCTTTGATCTGATCACCAACTTCACTGCGGTGGCCGCCACCCTGAACAACATCGGCCCCGGCTTGGAGCTGGTAGGCCCGGCGCAGAATTTTGCGCTGTTTGGCAGCGGGGCCAAGCTGATTTTGATCTTTGATATGCTGGCCGGGCGGCTGGAGCTGTTTCCCATTTTGCTGCTGTTTTTGCCGGATACCTGGAAGCGATTTTAAACCAGACGCCCTGGGCGCTGGGGCAGGGCGCGGGCCGCTGGGCCTGCGCCCTTTTGCTTGCGGCCCTCTTTGTTGAAAAAAGCGCTGTACCATGCTATACTTTGCGCAGGATCAGACCGGGCCTCTGCGCCCGGCAAAAAGGAGGGATGCACGGATGGAGCACACACAAGAGCCCTTGACCGATGGGCCGGTGCTGGATCGCCTGGAGCTGCAATTGCGCAGGGATCACCCGGACTGTCTGGTGCTGCGGGATGCCCAGGGCCTCACCGCCCGGATGGCTCTGGGCCAGGTGCGGGTTCAGGGAGGAGCCGTGGAGTTTTTTCTGGCCGGGGAGCGGCTGGATGCCCGCCCGCTCCAGCAGGACGGGCTGTATTCAGTGATGGATGCCTTTTTCCAGCTGCTGCGGAAGCTGGAGCAGCAGGATTGCAGCCCGATATTTCTCGCCGCCGCCCACAGCATCGACACCCTGACCCGCAGAGTGGCCGCCGGGGTCGTGGGCAGCGTGATCCTGCTGATGACCCTGCTGCTGCGGCTTGCCCCCTCCTGGTCTATGCTGGCCTTTATCGTGCCGCCCCTGATAGGTGCGGTGCTGCTGCGGCTGCTGGGCGGCTGGCAGCTGCGCCGCAGCTGGGTATGCCCCCGCTGCGGGGGTCGTCTGCCGCTGGAGGCAGGCCGTTTCCTGCCCATTCCCCGCCACACCTCCAGCTGTCCCCACTGCGGCAGCTCTCTGCTGGCCCCGGAGGCCCTGCTCCGTGCCCGTCAGCTTTTGGAGCAGTCAAGGCCGGATGGGGCGGGGGAGGCTGCTGCGGGGCCTGCGCCCCAGGCCAGCTCCTTTCCACCCCTCATCCTGCCCGATCCCGGCCCCATTCCCTCCCCAAAAAGCGGCAGGGCGGCCTGCCTTGCAGGGGCCGTGGTGCTGCTGGCCCTGGGTCTGGTGCTGGCCCGGTTTGTGGGGGCAGCGTCCCCGGCTGTTCGGCTGCCCAGAGGTCTGGCGGCGGCGGGCAGTCTTTTGCTGGGGGCCGTCCTGGCGCTGAACCCAGCCCCGCAGCCCCCAAAGGATGCCGCGGTGCTGCTTCGGCTGGCGGAGCCTCGCCTGCTGACCTGGGTGGCTTTGTATCCGGGGCTGACGGGTGCGGCCTTTCTGGGGCTTTCCTTTTTGGTATCCCAGCCCACGGCCTTGCAGCTGGCCTGCCTTTTGCTGCTGACGGCGCTGGGGCTGCTGCTGCTCTGGGCTGCGGCCTGGCTGCTGCTGGCCCGGAAAAATCGGGGCCTGTATGTATTTCCCACCCAGCTGGTGGTGGTGAGCGCCTGGGGCCGCAGCCGCACTATCCCGCTGGATCGCATTGGCTCGCTGCGGATGACCGGGCTGGAGGTGCTGCGCTTTTTAGACCCCCAGGGCAGAAGGCTCTTTTCGGTGGAGCTGGGCATGGTGGGGATGCGTCAGCTGCTGGACTGGCTGGAGGAGCAGGCCCTTCCTGTTTCCATCAGCCCAATGCTGCTGCGCAGGGCCGCCCAGGGCCTTGCCGTGCATCGGCCTGACCCACCGCTGGACTGGCAGCCGGAGGATCGCACTCGGCTGCACCGGCATCTGAAGGCGGGCCGGTTGCTGCTGGTGCTTTCGCTGCTGCTGCTTGCGGCAGGCACTCTGCTGCCCTTTACCCCGATGATGCTGACCCGGCTTTCCTCTGAACAGCTCATCTCCCTTCTTGGGCTGGGGGCAGTACCCATCACGGTCTACCTGCTGGTGTTCTGCCCGGTGCTGCGGTGCAGGCAGCCCCAGGAGGCCACCGCTGCATGGCGGGCCATGCACCTGCGCATCCCCTGCTTTGTGACGGCGCTGCTGGCCATTGCAGCCTTTTCCCAGGTTCATTATTACTGGGGACGCTTTGTGTTCCAGGTCGTGGATCGGGTCTTGCTTTACCTCCTCACGGCGCTGCTGGCCATTGCGCTGATTTTGGTGCTGTGCTGGCGGGCCTCCAAGGCGCTGCGCTCCGATGGCAGCCTGCTCCTTCTGTGTCTGACGCTGGTACTGCTGGCCTATGGGATGGTCTATTCCGGAAGTCTGGCCCTGTGCGGCCCGCCGGAATGTTCCCCCGCCCGGATCACCGCCGCCTCCGCCCCCACCCATGAGGACGAGGATCATACCCTGACCGTGGAGCTGGCGGACGGCACCCAGGTGCGCTGTGCGGTGACGGCCCGGCTCTATGAGCGGCAGCGCGGCGGCGCTCCGCTGGTGCTCTGCCAGCGCAGAGGCCCGCTGGGGCTGCGGATGATCCGGCTGCTGGCCCCTCCGGCAGAGTGAGGCTCTGCTTTTCGCTGTTTTTCTTTGCTGGCTTTCCGCTGGCTTTTCTGGTTTTTTTTGCAGAAAAGCGGCAGCGGCGGCCCCTTTTTCGGGGGCTGCCGCTGCCGCTTTTCTCTGTTTGCTGTGCTCCCGCCGGGCAAAAGAGCCGCAGCCCTTGCCCGCAGAAGCCGCCGGGGCCGCTTACCGCTGGCTGCCCCGGAAGAACAGCGCCACGGTGCCGGGGCCGCTGTGAGCACCGATCACCGGGCCGATGGTTCCGATGCAGATCCGCTGCGCCCCCAGGGCCTTTACCCGATCCGCCACATACTGGGCATCCTCCGGGCAGTCTCCATGGCTCACAAAGATCACCTGCTGGCCCAGCTCAACGGCGGTATCCTCCAGATGCTTCACCAGTGCGTCCAGGCTGGCCCGGCGGCCCCGCACCTTTTCCATGGCGATGAGGTGGCCCTCCTCGTCCACGTGCAGCACCGGCTTGATGCCCAGCAGGGTACCCGCCAGTGCGGCGGCCCCGCTCAGGCGGCCGCCCCGCTTGAGGAACATCAGGTCATCCACCGTGAACCAGGCACAGAAGCTCTGGGCGTTCTGGCGGGCAAACTGGGCGGCCTCATCCAGACTGGCGCCGTTTTTGCGCAGCATGGCCACGGTGTAGGCAAAGAGGCCCTCGCCCATGCTGGCCTGCAAGGTGTCCACACACACCACCCGCCGCTGGGGATACTGCTCGGCCAGCTCCTGGCGCACCAGCTCACTGGCCTGATAGGTACCCGAAAGCCCGCTGGAAAAGGCCAGATACAAAATATCCTTTCCCTCCTCCAGCACCGGAGCAAAGGCATCGGTAAACTCGCTCATGCTCACCTGGCTGGTGGTGCTGGTGCCGCCCTGACGCAGCGCGTCATAGAACGTCTTGGGGGCAAGCTCCCGGTTGTCAGGATAATTGCGGTAGGGCTGGTCGTTGAGCATAAAGCTCATGGGCAGCACACGGATATCCATTTCTTCCACCAGCTCTGGGGTCAGATCACTGGTGGAATCGGTAAACAGAACATATTCACTCATTTGTATCACACCTTTCTGCCGTGCGGGCAGAGAAGCTTTCTGTCCGCACAGCCTTTTGCCAAAGCGGCCCTTTTTTCAAAAAGCCGGACGGGATACCCGTCCGGCTTTATTGTATCATAGGATGTCAGCCTTGCCAAGTGGCTGCGGCGGGGAACACTGCTCCATCTCCATCAGGGTGCTCTTGATGGGCAGAAGGCTCTGGGCCTCCATGGACAGGCACCGGATGCCGTGCCGCACCAGCCTTTGGGCCTCCACCGGGTCTGAGGCGCTCAGACCGCACACGCACACCGGGATCCCATATTCCCGCCCCGCCTGCACGGTCATATCAATGAGCTTGTACACAGCGGGGCTTTGGGGCTGGTAATAGGCCGCCACCTGGGGGGCGATGCGATCCACCGCCAGGGTGTACTGCACCAGATCGTTGGTGCCGATGCTGAAAAAGCCGCAGCCTGCCTGGGCCAGCTCGGCGGCCAGAAGCGCTGCGCTGGGTACCTCCACCATGCAGCCGAACACCAGGTCGGGGTCATATTCCACCCCCCGCTGCTCCAAAAAGCTCTTGGCCTCGCCCACACATTCCATGGCACGAGTCCAGTCCTCCACGCTGCTGATCATGGGGAACATCACCCGCAGCGGGCCGCAGGCCCCAGCCCGCAGCAGGGCGCACAGCTGCACCAGAAAGGCCTCCCGCCGGGACAGGCAGAACCGGATGCCCCGCAGCCCCAAGGCCGGGTTGATCTCCTTGTTCACCATATCGGCTGACAGCTTATCCGCCCCCAGATCAAAGGTGCGGATGGTCACCACCCGCCCCTGGGCCGCGGCGATGCAGCTGGTGTAGAAATAATACTGCTCCTGCTCACCGGGAAAATCCCCGTTGTCGATGACCAAAAACTCGCTGCGCAGCAGGCCCACCCCCTGGGCGCCGTTCTGGATGCTGTCTGAAATATCCTCCGGGCCGGAGCAGTTGGCCATCAGCGTGACCTCGGTGCCGTCACCGATGCGGCAGGGCAGCTCCAGCAGGCCGCTGAGCCGGCTGCGCTCCTCCTGCTGGCGGTGGCACAGCTCCCGCGCCCTTTTGCAGCTCTCGCTGTCCGGGTCCACCAGCACGGTGCCCTCATCGGCATACATCAAAAGGGTGGTGCCGCTGGTGCAGCTGCTCAAAAACTCCCGGCCCAGCCCCACCACCGCCGGGATGCCCATGGTGCGGGCAATGATGGCGGCATGGCTGTGAACGCTGCCGCAGCTGGCGGCGATGCCCAGCAGCATCCCCCGATCCAAGGAGAGGATCTCGCTGGGCATGACCTGCTCGGCCACCAGGATGCTGGGGCGGGTGAGATGCAGTGAGCCTCGTGGGCGGCCATCCAGGATATCCACCACCCGGCGGCAGGCATCCTGCACATCGGCGCTGCGCAGGCGGATGTATTCATCGCTGACGCTTTGCAGCGTTTCGGTAAAGTAGCCTGCTGCCCGCTCCACCGCTGCGGCGCTTCCCGCCCCGGCCATGATGTAGCCATACACCTCGTCCTGTAGGGCGCAGTCATCCAGCAGGGCCTGCTGGAACACAAAGATATCCTTGTCCTCCTCCACAGCCTTTTCCTGCAAAGCCCGCAGCTCCTCCTTGGCGATCACCACCGCCGCGTCGAACAGCTCCCGTTCCTTTTCCGGGTCCTTGACCACACGCCCCATGCTGGTGATCTCCTTTTTTATGGAATACACCGGCCCCAGAGCAATGCCCATAGATGCCTTGGTCCCGTTGTATCGTTTCATCCTCTTCGCCTCCTTACCCAAAGGGGATGACCCATTGGGCCTTTTTATTGCACAGCCGCCCCCGCCGGGGCCATGGCTGTTGATTCTGTCAGCAAAGCCCGGAGCCGGTGAGGGCCCGCCAGACCATGGCTGCCACAAACTCGGCGGGCTGGGCCGCCGCCAGGGCGGCCTCCTTCAGCGCCAGGGCAGGCTCCTCCTCCAGCAGCGCCTCAAAGCGCAGGGCCTTCTGGGCGGGCCAGTGCTCCAAAAAGGCCGCCGCCAGCTCCTGGGCCGTATAGCTTCGGGCAGGGTTCACCCCCGCCAGCTCGCAGGCCAGCTCCAGTGGGGCCAGCTCATGGCTGCGGGTGGGGCCGAACCGCTCCACGGCCAGCCCTTCGGTGAGGGCCAGCGGGGGATTGGTGCGCAGCACCCGGCGCATATGGGCCGCATAGGGGGCGGTGAACACCCGGTTCAGCGCTGCCTGCTCGGCGGCGGGCAGGGTGTAGGCCGTACCCAGCACCTTATCAAAGGCCCGGTAGGTGTCCCAGTAGCACAGGGCGATGTTGCGCCGGGCCTGCTGGGGATCAAAGCGCATCAGCGGCCCCATGGGCCAGTGGCTCTGGATGGTGAGGGTGGGCAGACCGGTGGTGTTGCGCCGCTGGATGCCCACACCGTCCACATCCACACAGATCAGCTCCTGGGCGCCCAGCCGGGCAGCCAGGGCGGTGGGCATATTGTCGGTGTAGCCGCCGTCGATAAAGGTCTTGCCGTCGATGTCCCTTGGGCGAAAGCCGGGGAAAAAGGAGGCGCTGGCCAGCAGATAGCTTTTCAGCTGGCCCTGGGGGATCTCCTCCAGCGCCAGCTCCTCCGGGCAGCGGTCGGTGAGGTTCACCGTGACCAGCCCGAACCGGATGGGCGCACGGCGCACGGCCTGCTCATCCAGCATCCGATCCACCAGCTGCTCCAGGGGGGCAACGTCCAGGCCGCCGTTTTTCACCGTGTCGGCCAGAAACTCCGCCACCTGGGCCGGGTGATCGCTGCTGGGCAGACGCATCACCTCGCTGTCGTCAATAGAGAGCCACATATCACAGGCGCTCTGCCAGCTGTCCTGCACAAAGAGCGCCCCGTTCAGGCAGCCCACCGAGGTTCCAGTGATAACCTGGGGCCTCCAGCCCAGCTCCTCCAGCGCCTTGTATACCCCCACCTGATAGCTGCCACGGGCGCCGCCGCCCGCCAAAACCAGACCCTTTTCTGCCATATGGCCCCTTTCCGCAGGGCAGGGATGCCCTCGCTTGTTTATCATCTTAATGATATTATAGCTCATTTCACAAAACGGTACAAGGAAATTGCCCTTGTTCCGCACATTTTTACGACAAATTTGATTTTTTCCGATTTTACGTCTTTTCCCTGTCAGGGTGCAAGCTGCTGCCAGGGCAGGCCGCACCAGGCCCCGGCCAGGATCTGCCGCTGCCGGGCGGCAGGCACCCTTTTGCGCAGAGGCTGGGGCGGGCCGCTGCCCTGCCGCAAGGCCAGCGTCCAGGTGCTGATGCCCTGCCATCGGCCCAGCTTATAGGCACAGTCCGGCACCCGGCCCGTGCAGACAAAGCCCATCCGGGCGTGGAAGCTCTCGCTGCCGGGGCTGGGGGCCGCCAGCACTGCGCAGGCCCGGTAAAAGCCCTGCTCCCGCAAAAGGGCCAGCAGCCCGTGATACAGCGGCGCTCCCAGCCCCCGGCCCCGTACCCTTGGTGCCAGATAGATGGCGGTCTCGGCGCTCCAGGGAAGGCTCTCCCTAGGATGGCAGGCGTAGGCGCAGGCAAAGCCCAGCACCCGGCCCTCCTCGTCCTGGGCCAGCAGGAAGGGAAAGCCCCGCAGCCTGTCCCGCATCCAGGTCTCGTACTCCGCCGGGGCAGGGGGGTTCCATTGCAGGGTGGCGCAGCTGTTCTGCACATACCAGCCATAGATCTCCAAAAGCTGGGCCGCGTCCTGGGGACAGGCGGCCCGCAGCCGGGGCAGGCGCTCCCTTGCCCACTGGGCGGCCAGGGCCTCCTTTTGGGCCTTGGTCAGACCCTTCAGCCGGGCCTCTTCCCGCAGGGCCTGGCTTTTGCCAGGCAGAGCCGCCGCATAGGCCAGCTCCGCCACCCCAAAGGCACGGGTGTATCTGGCCCCTCGGCCACTGCGGTGGGCGGCGATCCGCTGCTGTAGGTCGTTGGTCCATCCGCTGTACAGGCTGCCGTTTTGGCAGCGCAGCATATAAACAAAGGCCGGGTACTGCTGTTCCATTCCTTCTCCTTTTTGAGTCAATCGCCCCGCACCAGGGTCATGCGGCTGCCCTGGGGGGTCTTGGTGACCCGGATCTGTCGGTCGATGCGCTCTTGCAGCTCCGGCACATGGCTGATGACCCCCACCAGCCGATCCCCCTGGGTGAGGGCGGCCAGGGCCTCCAGCGCCTTTTCCAGAGCC
>RCNH01000785.1_pt1 | contig 12050 bp, 10 predicted proteins | sample 2041161 | NCBI WGS metagenome assembly RCNH01 (sample SAMN09708215, study PRJNA481090) | Feces metagenome, whole genome shotgun sequencing project. | biome: feces | host: Leptonychotes weddellii | place: Antarctica: Sion Island | collected 2010-03-01 | reverse complement strand
CTTCCATATCTAACGTATATCCACTATCACCGAGCACATCCTCAGGAGAACAAAAAGAGTCCTTATTAAGATAAGCATCGGGCGATGGGTGATTCTTACTAAAATAGTAAGCAATAATTGATTTAATTGTTGACTCGGCGTCCATTAGATATGGAAGACTTAAGTTCCTAAGCCTCTTGTCCATTAAATATAAATTGTAAATATCATTGAAGTGAGTATTGGGCTTATACATCTCCTTATTTCCAACGGTGCTCTCGCGCAGAAAAGGCCTCTTATAGCCATTAATTATTGAGTAATAATTTTCCCTAAGAAGAATATCCTTAGTATTGTGATCTGTAATTACCCCTCGCGAGTTCAATAGCTTAATTTGATCATCAAGCTCAAGAAAGACCTTTGGACTAGAACACATAGTAAGCCTCCCTAATAAAATAGCGGTGACTGACATAAGCCAGTCGCCGCTACCGGGTGGGTCCGTAGATTCAACCACCACCTATCTATGACTTCAGTATATAAATCAAATTTATATTTGTCAATGAGAATATACGATTTGTTAGATATTAAAAGAAAAATATAAACATAATTTAATTAAACATATCAAAGGTCTTATCAAATAGTAACTATTACGATTACACATTGTTTGGTTTGTAGAGTTCTAAAAACCTTTGTTAAAGTCTCACCGCAGAAAGATCCGCGTCATTGATGCACACAAGGGCCTTACCCTCGTGCACTTCAATCCTTGCCGCATCACTCTCTACAACGTTGCTCACTCCTCTATCGCTCAGAACATCGAGTGTCAGGTGATCTGCATTCCACCTCATACCTTCTTCGGAGACGACAGTGCCATCGCAAAGGGAGATACAAGAGAGGGTCTTTGACCTGCAGGTATCGTTGAGTAGAAGCTCTGACTTTTGCGAATCTGTAAGCAGATGAGCAACCATCGCATCTTCAACCCAGACGACCTCAATTTCCTCAACAGATCTCAGAACACCCACAACAGCCAGCTGATGGTCGAGCCTTCCTCCTGAAAGACTTGCAACAACCACCCTCTTGCATCCTCGAAGCTTAGCTTCCTCAAGTGCAAGTGCAAGGTCGGTATCATCTTTCAGAGGGTTATACATAACCTTCTCAACCTCTGGATGCTCAACGAGATATTGCTTCGACGACGTGCTCAATGAATCCCCATCACCGCAGAAAACATTAACGGACAGACCTGCAGATATGCAAATATCCATGCCCTTATCTACGGCTAAAACGAAATCCGTATACTCCGAAACAGCTTTTAGCCTTTCAGGGCTTATAGGCTCGGGAGATCCCCCAACAACAAATGCTACTGACACGACTCGTCCTTTTGTATGAAAACTTATATAAATGTAGTGGTATAGATGTAAACTTTAGAATGTATCCCTTACTATTATATAAGGAATCACATTCACTCTAGTCTAAGAGCATACTATTAAAATAAGGCAGGTTAACATGGCACGCTATGATTATCATTGCACAGATTGCGACTATACCTTTGAAGTAGACCACCCAATGAGCGAGAAACCTGAGATTCTCTGCCCTCACTGCAGCAAGCAAGCTCATCGCAAGATTAGCTCATCTGCAATTACCTTCACAGGATCTGGATTCTACAACACCGATAACCGCACCACAAAGCGCTCTTAAAACCATATAGTACACAACAGGCAGCCCGCAAAGGACTGCCTGTTTTATTATGCACTGTATTCAAGAATGCAAAGGAAGTGACCGTCACATCCACCCTTGGAAGGTGTGGTTTGGAGGTATCCCTCAGGAGTTTCATGTTGCTTGATGAACTCGTAAGCAGAATCGGAGAGGTCCTTAGCAAACGCAACGTCGGTTACGCTTATGACCTCGAACTTCTTTCCAATTTCAGAGGCTAAGAAAGCCTTGATTTGGTCTTCGTTTTCTTCCTTCAGGATAGAGCAGGTCGAATACATGAGCTGTCCTCCCTGCGCAACCTTAGAAGCTGCTGCCTGTAAAATCCTTTGCTGAAGCACAACGATGCTCTCTGGATCCTGGCGGTTAAACGCCTTAGGATCGACCGACCAGCAAATCTCAGGATGCCTGCGCATAGTGCCAGTACCCGAGCATGAGACGTCGACAAATACCTGGTCAAACTCATTATCGAGTGCCATAGGAATGAAAGGAGTATCGAGCTTGGTGGCATCGACTGCCAAAGAGAAGGTCGTATCGTGCCACTGCTTAGCCAAGCGGTCTTGGGCAAGCTCTGTTTTGTAGTCAAAAAGATCAACGCCAATTACAACAGCCGGCTTTCCCTGGAGGCTTGAAAGCGACTCAAACTGCAAGGTTTTAGTAGCCCTTCCCTGTCCTATCTCAAGCATAAGAGAATCTGCTTCAGGATAGCTCAAAAGACACACGGCCTGAGCTGCAAGATCAGAGATAACACACGAGCTCTCTCCATTGAGACACTCAAGCTTTTGTACTCCTGCTGGATTGGTGAGCTTGAGAGTAGTAGGCAAAGCAGTCTTTTCTGGAGCAAATCGAAGCTCCTCAAGTTCGCCGATAAGCTCATCTGTTTGGTACGTTGACTCATCTACGTACAGATATACCGGAGGGTATGAAAGGTTTGAAAGAGCAACCTGGCGATAGGACTCAGGTCTGCTCTTCTTTACCTTCTTCAAGAGCCACTCAGGCAAAGCGCTCACCTTGAGCAGATCCTTAAAAGAAAGACCTTCAAGGTCAAGGTCCTCGGCCTGCATAAGATCATACGGAGTAGGCACAACCTCATCTACCAGGGTGCGCAAGAGGGCATTGGCAAAGCCTTTCGCATGCTCATCGGCACGCCCCACAAGCTCAACTCCCTGACTGATGGCAACCTCGCAAGGAGTTCCCATATACAAAATCTCAAAGAGAGTAAGCTCAAGGGCATATTTTACGTCAGGCTTTATGCGAATACCTGGCTTTTTATGGTCGTTAATAAGGGATGCAAGATATCCGTGAGAAGCGATAGTTCCCAAGACCAAGCGCGAACAAAATCCACGGTCTCTTTGGTCGAGGGTTGTCTTCTTGAAATGATCATGCAAGAGATTCTTGGCATACGCATCCCTCTGGCGACATTCTTTATAGATGTCAAATGCAGCTATACGAGATTGAGTCAATTCAGCCATTAGAGGTTTTCCCATCCGCAAGATACATCATGGATACCAGCGCTGAAGCTCTTTGCGTCCATAGAACGCTTTCCGTCAGGCTTAATCTCGAGCACTTCAACAGCTCCGTCAGAAAAACCGAGGTAAAGGCGGCCAGACTCAACGAGAGCTTCGCCTTCCTTGATCGATTTATCAGAAAGAGCGCACTTCATAAGGCGAACTCCTTTGCCCAAAAGGCTGATGCGAACAGGAGCAGCATCCAAAGATCCCTGTACATAGCGCTTAGCTACAGCCGCACTCATGGAAGGGGCAATGCGCATCTCCTCTTTCGTTACCTTAGGAGCAAGGGTTACAAGACTTTCATCCTGCACGGTCCACTGAGCTGTACCTTGTGCGATCTCATCGATAGCTACAACGAGCTCATCAGCACCAACGTGAGCGAGCTCATCCATAACCTCAAGACAGGTTTTATCCTCAACAGCAACGCTTGCTTGACGGCAATAGTCGCCTGCATCGAGGGCTTTGACGACCTTCATGATGGAGATTCCTGCAACCTCATCACCCTGCATGATAGACCTCTGAATAGGTGCAGCACCTCGAAGAGCAGGAAGCAAGGAAGCGTGAACGTTGATGCATCCCAAAGGTGCCATCTCGATGATTGCCTGAGGCAAAATGCAGCCATAAGCTGCAACAACGATGATGTCAGGGTTGCAAGCGCGAATAGTATCGATAGCCTCTGGAGTCATACGGGTGGTTTCGAGGACATCAATTCCAAGCTCGAGAGCCTTTTCCTTTACAGGACTAGCAACAAGGGTCTTTCCCCTGCCGCGCACTGCATCAGGACGCGTTACAACTTTAACTACCTCGAATACCTCATGGCACTTCTCCAAAGAAGGAACTGCAAAATCAGGAGTTCCCATAAATACTATGCGCATAAACCCTCTTTCATATTCAAAAGCGCACCTCATCATGACGTGCGCTTAACGTTCATCTCTACACTTAACGTGCGTGTGTTTAGTCAAGATCTCCCGGACGAGCACCAGCTTCAACTGCCTTCTTGTACCTATTCATAGCAGCTACGCGCTCGAATGGTGTAAGGTGGTCAACCATGGTGATGCCGTTGAGGTGGTCGATCTCGTGCTGAAGGCAAACAGCGAGCAAGTTGTTGGATGCCTCGTATTTAAGAAGCTTTCCCTCGAGGTTGCGTGCATGAACTACTACGTGAGTTGGACGCTCTACCTCGACACTAATGCCAGGGAAGCTCAAGCAGCCTTCGCTGCCTACTGCCATCTCTCCGTCTGCAACGATGATTTCAGGGTTAATAAGAACGTAAGGATTCTTAGGTCCATCTCCCCAATCAACGTCGATGACGCACATCTTCTTGTTGGATCCGATCTGAGGAGCAGCAAGTCCTACACCATCGGTTTCATACATAAGGTTGAGCATACGCTCAGCGAGATCTTTAATCTCATCATCAATAACGTCGATAGGCTCACATACCTCTTTGAGTCGAGGATCAGGTGATACTACAACGTGGTCTTTAGTCTTTGTCACAATGACTCCTAACAATGTATCGAAAGCATGCTGTGCATGCATATTTACTACCCTTATCATACCTGTTATTTGCAACTCATACTGTGTTGTAGTCGCTATTCAATAAATAACTGCATGAGTGTAGTGTCGTGGGGTGTCAAGAAGATCGGTGCTGACGTGCGGCGGCCACGGTAGCGCCTGCTGGCGTGCGGTCGACTCCGTATCGCTCACACTCTAGCAATCGCCTACATCATGTCGTAGGCATCGACGTCAATTGCAACCGAAAGCGTCTTGCTCGATCCAACTTCGCGATAGACTTTGGTCAAAAGTGGACCGGGGCTTGAGCCTAGAGGCGACTTCAGCAAGATATGAAAGCGCCATCTATCTTGGACTTTAGCACGCACACAATCGACAGGACCGAGCATACGCCATCCATCAAGATGAGCGATCTTCTCTCCCAAAATACGGGCATATTCCTGCATAAAGTGCTCTGCCTCAGCCTTATTCTTTCCCCAGGCAATAACGTTCGAGAGTCGAACATAAGGAGGATACTGTGCGTCTTCTCTCTCCTCGAGCTCGCTTTCCATATACAACGAGCGATCCTTGCGACGGATTGCATCCATGACAGGATGCGTCGACCAATAGGTCTGAATAATGACTTTACCTGGCTTTTCTCCACGTCCTGAACGACCTGAAATCTGCTGGAGCAAACAATAGGTCTTCTCGGCCGCACGAAAATCAGGGAGCTTCAAGGTAGTGTCTGCATTGATGACTCCCGCAAGGGTGACTTCAGGGAAATCGAGGCCCTTAGCCACCATCTGGGTTCCGATCAAAATTGCGCACTCAGAGGCGTCGAATTGCTCCAAAAGCTCCTGGTGGGCGCCCTTCTTTCTCGTGGAATCCCAGTCCATGCGAATAATATCGCAGCGACCATCGACGATCTTTTGAAGCTCAGCCTCGACGCGCTCGGTTCCTATGCCATATTGAGCCATGTAGCGACTCTTGCAGTTAGGACAGCTCGTAGCAGGATTAGGATACGCCACCACCGACCAGTTCTTTCCGCAGCTATGACACTCCAGGGTATGGGTCTTTTCGTGGTATGTCAGAGCCGTTGAGCAGTGAGGACATTCAGGAACGCATCCGCACTCACGACACATGAGGAAGTTTGAGAATCCTCGGCGATTCAAAAGGAGGATGGCTTTTTCTTTGCGCTCAATAACCCCTTCTATCTCCTCAAGAAGAACCGAGGAGAATACAGAGTTGTTGCCCCTTTGGAACTGATTTCTCATATCCACAATCTTGACGTCAGGAAGCTGAGCGACACCTGGACGCTCGAGCATCTGAACAGATTGCCAAGAAACCCCTGCGTATTCGCCTTCCGTGCAGCGAGCAATGCTCTCGAGGCTTGGAGTTGCCGTTCCCAAAATGAGCGGACACTGGCGAATCTCGGCGAGCTTTTGTGCAACCTCCCTCGCATGGTAGCGAGGTGAGAGCTCTTGCTTGTAAGAGGACTCATGTTCCTCATCGATAACGATGATTCCCACGTTTTTTACCGGGGCAAAAAGGGCAGAGCGAGCTCCGACTACAACGCGAGCCTCCCCTTGCCTCACAAGATCCCACTGGTCAAAGCGCTCTCCTGTTGAGAGTTTGGAGTGCAAGACTGCAACCATGTCTCCAAAGCGAGACCTGAATCGACCTACGGTCTGGGCGGTTAGGGAAATCTCAGGGACAAGCACGATGGCGTTTTTACCCTCAGAAAGAACCCTGTCAATCGCAGAAAGATAGACCTCGGTTTTACCCGATCCTGTTACCCCATCGACTAAGATTACCTGCCCTTGATGGGTATCGAGAGCTGCGTTTATAGTCGCAAGAGCACTCTCTTGCTCCGGGGTATATTCAAGAGGCTTCTTTGCCACTGCAGACGAGAGGGTGGTCTCCCCGACTGCTCGAATGCGGCGCCTGAGCTCGACGTGGACGACACCCTTCTTCTCCAGGGCTTTAACTGCAGCTGCTGCTCCATTCATCATGGCTGATAGCTCAGCCATGCGAACAGGACCCTGACTCAGTGCAGAGATTACCTCTTTCTGCCTGATAGCAGTCGCAGAAGGTACGAAGTCCTCCGCTTGCTCGGTCAGAGAAACAATTCGCTCATCAACCTTTCCAGCCCTCTCGCACACAAGCTCCCAAGGAGACGCATCGTCCTCACGCTTGACCTTAACCTTCTGACCAGGTGCGATCATGAGCCTTAGACAATCTGGAAGAGGTGCTGCGTATTCGTTGCTCATCCAAAGAGCAAGCTCGGCCAACCCCTCATCAAACGATGCTGGGGCCAAGACGTCTTGGATAGGTTTTATTTTATGGACTTCGATAGTGTCTGGAGGCGTATCTCGAACAGCCATCACATAGCCCACAGCCATGCGATTGGCAAAATTTACTAAGACGGTAGCGCCACACAAACAGCTCGACTCGAGAGCTTCAGGGATAACATAGTCAAATGTTCCCTCAAGTCCCCTCGTAGATATATCAAGTGCAACAGATGCGAATTTCAAACTTTACCTCTCATACGCTTTTTCTTTACTATACAACATATAGGGTGAAAACATGATGTCATCTGCCTATCTCAATCGACCACAAGCATGCTACACTAAAGAAAAACGATTCCAGAAAGAATGACATGATTTATTTTATATCCCCTGCTCTTGGCTTTAAGGCACACGATGAAAATCTTGAGTCCTCAGGCTCTGCAGATACTGAGCCTCTCTACGCTCAAAAGGTCCGTACTATCGTGGATACCTTGAGCTCGATGAGCGTCTTGGATCTCCAGAAAACCTTGGACTGCAGCGAGGAGCTTGCAGAGCTGAACTTCGAGCGCTACAAGCAGTTTGAAGCCACCACTCCCGCTCAAGCCTTGCATTCCTTTGACGGGATTGCTTACAAGTCTCTCGACGCCTCGACCCTTGAAGCTGATGCTTACGCATATTTGTGTGATAAGCTCCGTATCTTGAGTGGTCTGTACGGTGTTTTGAGGCCAAGTGACCTCATCTGCCCTTACCGCCTCGAGATGAAGACAAAGGTCGAGGTAGATGGAGCGAAAAACCTTTATGTATTCTGGGGAGACCTTCTGTATCGTGCTCTTGTAGCAGATAGCGACGGCACTATTGTGAACCTTGCTTCCAAAGAATACAGCCAATGTATTGAGAAATACCTCCAGGATGAAACCTATATCACCTGCACGTTTAAGGTCGATAAGGGCAAGGGTCTCAAGGTCCAATCCACAGCTGCCAAGCAAGCTCGTGGCGCCATGATCCGCTGGGTAGCCCAAAATAAGATCCAGCCTCCCGAAGAGCTCACTGCCTTCAACGTCGATGGCTACCAGTTTGAACCTGAGCTTTCTACCCTGAGCGGACAGAAGCAAGAGTACGTCTTCGCCAAGTACGTAAGCTAGCACAGGTAGCAATCGCGTACGCACGCGAGCGCCGACTTCGACGCACATGCGCCGGCCATACCGTCAATGCGCGCACCCGCACATACGCACACGAACCTCAAGCCTCATTGCTTATGCAGTGGGGCTTTCTTTATGTAGCTATATACCTGCAGGATATGAGTCTCTCTGCATGCAAACGATGCGGTATATACGTATGAGCATACATATGATGTAGAGACTATACCTGCCCAAAATAGCCGTGTTTTTCGTGGTAAAATAGAGCGAAATTGCCGTCAATAAAACGGTGCTTATGCAGGAGGATATCCTGCTGAAATCTATGAAAATCCAGAGAAGTCTGGGATGTAGATGAAATGGTGCCCTCAGCGGGATTCGAACCCGCGGCCTTTTGTTCCGGAGACAAACGCTCTGATCCCCTGAGCTATGAGGGCGCATATGAAAGTATACAAAATTTCTCATCTGTATGATGAGCCATATAAGAAATGATTGAGTATGACAGAAATTAATCAGAAGTATTCAGAATGCGAGGCACCAGCTCTCTCCCACTCTGAAGAAGACTCACGCGTGAATACCACCCTCAAATCATTCAACCCTTACACCTCCCGTGCTATCGACCTTGGAAATGGTCAATTCATAGGCGGAGGTCACTTCCAGGCCATCGCAGGTCCTTGCTCTATTGAAGGCGACCATATCTTCGAGATCGCCTCTCATCTTAAATCATGCGGTGTCTCAATTCTTCGTGGTGGAGCTTTCAAGCCTCGTACAAACCCAAATTCCTTCCAGGGATTGGGCAAAGAAGGCCTCGAGATGCTCGCTTGCGCAGGACACCAAAACGATATGCTCGTCATTAGTGAAATCATGACCGAAAGCGACATTGACCTGTATGACGACATCGACATTTTGCAGGTAGGAGCTCGAAACTGCCAGAATTATTCACTGCTCAAGGCACTGGGTAAGGTCGACAAACCAATCTTGCTCAAGCGTGGAATGGCTACGACTATCGAAGAGCTCATAAGCTGCGCGAGCTACATTACACAAGCAGGAAACGACCGCGTTATCTTGTGTGAGCGTGGAATTCGCACATTCGAGACAATGACCCGCAACACCTTCGATGTCAGCTCAATTGCAGCTTTGCACCACGCATCTGACTTCCCTGTTGTTGCAGATCCATCTCACGCAACCGGCGTCTCTGATTTTGTAGCTCCATGCTCTTTAGCTGCAGTTGCCTGCGGAGCTGATGGTTTCTTGGTTGAAGTACATGAGAACCCTGAGGTTGCACTGAGCGACAAAGAACAGGCTCTGACTCCTTCTGAGTTTGAGAACCTCATGCACGACGTCATGGCGATGCGCAATTTCTTGACCTACTAAATTTTCCTGAGGACTGATACGATGCAGGATATAACTCTTACAACCGATACCTCATCTTCCCGCATCACTATTGGTGCGGGCGAGCTTCAGCACCTCAATTCATACATTGATGCCGACCTTTACGATAAGGTCTATTGCATTGTGGATAAGAACGTCTTTGACCTCTATGGACCTGTAATTGAAGCGTCTCTTGCTTCAAGCAACATCACATATGCCTATACCGTATTCGAAGCCCTTGAAACGCGTAAGAACCTTCAGAGTATCGAATCCATCCTGGACGACATATCTCAAGCTCAATGCACTAAACGTACCCTCTTCGTAGCAATAGGTGGCGGCATTGTTTGCGATATGACAGGGCTTATTGCAGGCCTTTGGTATCGAGGATGCGACGTGATGTATGCCCCAACGACGCTTCTTTCCATGGTGGATGCCAGTGTGGGAGGCAAATGCGGAGTTGATTTTAGGGGAAGCAAAAACCAGCTTGGACTTATCATTCAGCCTGGTCAGGTTGTTGTAGATCCTCTTGTTTTGCAGACCCTCCCTCTTGATATATTCCAAGATGGATGCGCTGAGGTCATCAAACACGCCTGTCTTACAAGCCCTGAACTTTTCGATCAGCTCACTGATCATCCTTTGCGCATGGAGGATACAGAAACCACCCTGCGCTATGCAGCAGGATCGGACTCACTCGAGATTCCAGCCCATACCTGCTCATACACTGCAAATGAGCTCGAAAATCTCATCGCACAAAACATTGCGATCAAGGCAAGCTTTGTGCAGGAGGATGAGTTTGACCGAGGAATTCGTGCTGCCTTGAATTTTGGACACACAGCTGCCCATGCTCTTGAAGCTGCTTCTTCCATGAACATATGCCATGGTCGAGCAGTGGCCCTGGGCATCGCTTTTGCCAATCAGGTAGGAGTTGACCTCGGATACACTGATGCAGGTTTTGCTCAGGTAACCTTGGATTTGCTTGTTGCTCATGGGCTTCTTGATGGCACGGAGAGTGCTGAGCTGATTCAGGCGTATGCACCAGGTGCTTGTGATTATCTTACCTACGACAAGAAGGTCCAGGCAGATGACGTAAAGTTTGTATTCGTTCAAAAGCCTGGTCACTACACTATACAAAAGGTGCCCCTTGATGCAGTTAAAGAGGCCCTAAATCACTTTAAGTTAGAACTCATAAATAAGGATTAGTATGAGAGTTTATATTTCACCTTCCCAACCAACCGGTACAACTATTGCAATCTCTTCAAAGTCTATGCTTCATAGGCTTTTAATTTGCTCTGCTTTCAGCGACCGCGTAACCACTATTTTATGTAACAACTCCTCTGAGGACATTCAAGCTACCATCAAATGCTTGCAGTTGCTCGGAGTACGCATCACCCCTATTAACCAGGGTTACCGCGTTGTTCCTCTTCCTTGCAACAGAGATACCGGACGCCTCCAAGCACAAACCCATCAGCTTTTGAATGCAGGAAAGTCAGGGACCACTCTGCGCTTTATGACTGCAATTTTGAGCGCTTTGGGACAGACGAACTTCATCGATGCTGACGAGCAACTTCGCGCTCGCCCTATGTCTGAGCTTTTGGAAGAGCTTGTGGTAGGAGGAGCTGATATTAATCCTGACTTTACCTATCCTCTTCACATTTCAGGAGCTCTAAGGCCTGGACGCTACGAGCTTCCAGGAAACATAAGCTCTCAGTATGTGTCTGCTCTCTTGCTTGCTGCTCCTTTGCTCAATGGCTCTACTCAAGTAGTCGTAAAGAAACCTCTTGAGTCCAAGTCTTATGTCTCCCTCACCATCGAGGCCATGGGAATGTTTGGCGTTGAAGTTACAGAAGAGGCAACCGAAGAGAGCATTACCTACACCGTAGATCCTGGTGGATACAAAACACCAGGTGACGTATTCTGTGAGGGTGATTGGTCTCAGGCTTCCGTCTGGCTTGCTCTGGGAGCTCTCAGCAAAGACGTCATTGGAGTCGAAGGACTCAACATGCACAGCGACCAGCCAGATCGTGCAATCTTGGGAGCTTTAAGTATCCTTGGAGCTCGCGTCTTGCGTCGTCAGCAGGCAGTCTATGTCAGACATGACCAGATGCGTCCCTTTAGCATCAACTGTGCCGATTGCCCAGATCTCACTCCAGCGCTTGCCCTTATGGCAGCATGTACTCCTGGTACCTGCACCTTAACGGGATTGAGCCGTCTGAAGTTCAAGGAATCTAATCGCATTGATGCTATCGCCTACAGCCTTGAGAGTTTTGGCATCGAGGTGCAGAAGGATGAGGATTCGCTTACTATTCAGGGAGGAACACCTGTTGCTCCGAGGTTTGTACTCGATCCTCACGACGATCACCGCATCTGCATGCTTCAAGCCTTGCTTGCAACCCAGGCAGATGGCGTATGTGCAATAGATAACTGCGAGGTTATTGCTAAATCCTATCCAACCTTCTTTGAAGCAATGGAAGAGCTCAACCTCGCTATTAAATTGGAGAACTAATGTCATTTACCTTTGGAAATAACCTGAGAGTCACGCTTTTTGGGCAATCTCATGCCCAAGAGGTCGGATGCGTCATCGA
>RCNH01000784.1_pt1 | contig 12058 bp, 9 predicted proteins | sample 2041161 | NCBI WGS metagenome assembly RCNH01 (sample SAMN09708215, study PRJNA481090) | Feces metagenome, whole genome shotgun sequencing project. | biome: feces | host: Leptonychotes weddellii | place: Antarctica: Sion Island | collected 2010-03-01 | reverse complement strand
ACGCATTTTCTACTATTTCTCCTTAAAAATAATCTCTTATCCTCATTCCGCCCACAAAAACTCATCTACTCCACAAAGACGTAGCTTGCGCTTCTGCCGTTGGGATAGACACCGTCCATGGTCTCCATCTTGTCGGTCATGCGGCGTACATCGTCCAGCGAATAAACGGGTCGGTCGTTGATGTGAGTGATGACGTAACCCTCTCTCACACGCGCTCTTGCGAGCAAACCGTCCTGCTTAACGCCAATGACTTGCACACCACCTTTTATCTCCAGCTGTCGGCACAATTTCTCGCCTGCATCGCGGAACTTTCCGCCCAATGCTTCGAGGATATCGACACTCTCTTTTGACAAAAGTTCGGGCTTGTCGGCCTTATTACGCAAAACGACATCTATTTGTTTCATTTTTCCGTCTCTTTTTACCGATAAAGTTATCTTATCGGAGGGTTTGTGGCGTGCAATGAGTTCCTGCACGGCTGCCGACGACGAAATTTTGTGTCCGTCGATGGCCATAATCACATCGCCCTTGCGCACATCGGCCTCCGAAGCGGCACCGCCCTCGATGACCTGAGCCACATAGACACCGCCGATTTCGGTGATGCCCAGTTCCTTACCCTCTCGGTCGATGAAGTCCTGATCAACGGGTGCAAAACGTATGCCCAGCAGTGCACGCTGCACCACGCCATACTCCTTGAGGTCCATGACCACCTTCTTGACAATCGACTCGGGCACGGCGAACGAATAGCCGATGTAGCTGCCCGTCTGCGATTTAATCAGGGTATTGATGCCGACCAGCTCACCGCGTGTATTAACCAGCGCGCCACCCGAATTACCGGGGTTCACCACAGCATCGGTCTGAATGAACGACTCGATACTGAAGTCGTTGGGTATAGCACCCAAATTTCGTGCCTTGGCACTCACGATACCTGCCGTGATGGTCGATTGCAGGTCGAAGGGCGAACCGATGGCCAACACCCACTCGCCCAGACGCAGGGCGTCAGACGAACCGAAAGGCAGTGTGGGGAGGTCCTCCGCATCGATTTTCACCAGCGCCACATCGGTAGCCCAGTCGCGACCGATGAGTCGGCCGTCAAAAGCACGACCATCGTTGAGCTTCACGCGCAACTTCGTGGCACCGTCCACCACGTGATTGTTGGTGACGATATAACCGTCCTGCGAGATGATGACACCCGAACCGCCCGCCTTGCGCTCGCGGTAGCGCGGCTCGTTGTCGTAGCCCTGCGGAATGCCGAAGAACTCGAGGAAGGGGTCATAACCGCGCTGCGGCACCTCGACCTGCTGCACCGCCTCGATGTTCACCACCGCCTTCACGGCATTCTCCGCCGCGTAGGTGAGGTCGGGATACTTGCCCTCCTCGTAGGCGGCAAAATGGGTGCCCAGTTGGGGTGTGTGTTCAACTTCGCGCTCTATGTATTCGATTTTCTCGTCCTGATTCTGTGCCACATACCACGAGGTGACGCCTCCGACTGCGGCAGAGAGTGACAAAGCACTCAAAAATAAAAAAGCCTGTTTCATAATAGATTAAAAAATTTCACTGTTTTACTCTTTATTCATAGGCGATTTATTCCATAAGCATTACTGATTTTGTGAATAGAACGACCACCGACTCCGATTTATTATCACAAAACCCATATATTTTGCCCCTCCGTCAAAAAACATCGGGGTGTCACTCTTGGCAAAGCGACACCCCGACCCGAAAATATTTAAATACTTAATACTAAAGTCCGAACTCCTGCTTAATCTGCTCCACGGCATCGAGTTTCTCCCAACCGAAGAACTCGACCTCCTTCTCCACTTCCTGACCGTTCTCCCAGATTTTTTCCATCTTGGTGTAGGGACGGTTACCGAAGTGACCGTAAGAAGCCGTAGCCTCGAAGATGGGGTTCTTCAGACCGAAACGCTTGACGATGGCTGCGGGGCGCAGGTCGAAGAGCTTCGAGATGCGGCGTGCAATCTCACCGTCGGTCATGCCCTCCAGAGCGGCGGGACGCTTCGAGCGGTAGGTATCGACATATACCGAGAGGGGCTCTGCGATACCGATGGCGTAGCTCAACTCCACGAGCACCTCATCGGCAACACCTGCTGCCACCATGTTCTTGGCGATGTGACGTGCGGCATAAGCGGCCGAGCGGTCCACCTTCGAGGAGTCCTTGCCCGAGAATGCGCCACCACCGTGAGCACCGCGACCTCCGTAGGTATCGACAATAATCTTACGACCTGTCAGACCTGTATCTCCGTGAGGGCCGCCGATAACGAACTTGCCGGTGGGATTCACGTGGAGGATATACTCATCGCCAATCAAATCGGCGAGTTTGTCGTTGGCACGCTCCAGACGAGCCTTCACACGGGGAATGAGAATGGTGCGTACATCCTCGCGGATTTTCTCCTGCATCATCTTCTCTGCCTCCTTCTCCGAGACACCCTCGCCGGCCTTGATGAACTCATCGTGCTGGGTCGATACTACGATGGTATGAACTCTCACGGGTTTGTTGGTCTTCTCGTCATACTCGATGGTCACCTGCGACTTCGAGTCGGGACGCAGATAGGTCATCACCTCACCCTCGCGGCGGATAACCGCCAACTCCTTGAGAATCACGTGTGAGAGAATCAGCGTTGCAGGCATGAACTCGCGGGTCTCGTTGCAGGCATAGCCGAACATGATACCCTGGTCACCGGCACCCTGCTCCTCCTCGGTTTCGCGTACCACACCCTGGTTGATGTCCGACGACTGCTCGTGGATAGCCGACAGGATACCGCACGAATTGGCATCGAACTGATATTCGCTCTTATTGTAACCGATGCGGTCGATGACACGGCGTGCCACGCCCTGCACATCGACATAGGCATTCGAGCGCACTTCACCTGCCACCACTACCAAACCGGTGGTGCAGAGGGTTTCACATGCTACTTTAGAATTGTTGTCGCGACGCAGAAACTCATCGAGAATGGCGTCCGAAATCTGATCTGATACTTTATCGGGGTGTCCCTCAGAGACCGACTCCGATGTAAATAAAAAGCCCATTATTATACATTATTTAGGGTTAAACAAACGTATAAAATGGGAAAAATTGGCTGCTTGAATAAAAAATTAGCTGGTTTAGCGATTTTTTATTGTGGTTGCAATCAGTCAAATCTTTCCACATCTCCCTGATTTATAAATCGGGACGACAAAGGTAAGAAGTTTTTTCGGATTATCAAAATTACACCCCAAAGCCGACAAAAGTGGCTCATTTTTTTTCATTTTCGGCTCTGCCACACGACTTTACGAACAAAACAAGAGCGATGCCCCTCATGGGACATCGCTCTATATAATAAGGTATATTCGATTCGGTTTATTTGCCGAGCATCTTCTTCACCTCCTCGGCAACGGTCTGACCGTTGTAACCGAACTTCTCGTCCAGCACCTTGAAGGGAGCAGAGTAACCGAAATGGTTGAGTCCGTGAATCATACCCGACTCACCGACCAAACCCATGAGGTTCACCGACAGACCCGAAGTCATACCGTAGCGAACAACACCGGCGGGCAGCACGGTGTCCTGGTACGATTTGGGCTGGTCGCGGAAGACACCCTCACTGGGCACGCTGACAACGCGCACCTGGATACCCTCCTGAGCCAACAGTTCGGCACCGTCGATAAGGGTCGAGACCTCCGAACCCGAAGCCACCAACACGGCAGCGGGCTTGGCAGCATCGCGAACCACATAACCACCCTTCGAAATCTGGGCAGCCTCCTCGCGGCGGTTGTTGCCCAGCGAGGGAATCGACTTGACGTCCTGACGCGAGAAAATCAACGCCACGGGACGCTCCTCCTCGATAGCCTCCTTCCAAGCCATCACGGCCTCATCGCCATCGGCAGGACGCAGCACGACCATCGAGCGTTCGCCACGGTGGTTGTGGAGGTGCTCCATCAGACGAATCTGAGCCTCATGCTCAATAGGCTGGTGGGTAGGACCGTCCTCGCCCACGCGGAACGAGTCGTGTGACCATACGTAGATAACGTGGAGACGCATCAACGCCGACAGACGCACGGCGGGCTTCATGTAGTCGGAGAAGACGAAGAAGGTACCGCACGCGGGAATGACACCTCCGTGAAGTGCCATACCGTTCATCACGCACGCCATGGTCAGCTCCGAGACACCTGCCTGGAAGAACTTGCCCGAGAAGTCGCCCTTCTCGAAGGCCTTGGTCTTCTTCAGATAGCCGTCGGTCTTGTCCGAGTTCGAAAGGTCGGCAGACGATACAATCATGTTCTCGACCTTCTCGCCATAGACGCCCAGCACGGTGGCCGAAGCGGCACGGGTAGCGCAATTGGGCTTTATCTCGATAGACTTGTAATCAATGTCGGGCAGCTTGCCGGAGAGGAAGTTATCCAACTTGCGAGCCAGGTCTTTGTTCTCCTGACGCCAGTTCTTCTCGACCTCCAGACGCTCCTCTGACCATGCCATCAGCTCTGCACGGCGTGTCGCGAAGACCTCCTTGCTCTCCTCGAAGAAGGCAAACGGATCTTCCACATCACCGCCCAGATTCTTCACCGTGGCAGCCAAATCGGCACCGGCCTTGCTCAACGGCTGACCGTGGGTCGATACCTTGTCCTCATAGCTGGTACCGTCGGCACCAATGGCACCCTTCGCCATGATGGTGCGGCCGATGATGAGGGTAGGACGCTCCTTCTCCTCGTTGGCAGCCTTCAGTGCGCCACGAATCTGCTCGATGTCGTGACCGTCGATGGTGATGACATTCCAACCCCACGCCTGGTACTTCATCTCTACGTTCTCGGCGTCCACCTCATCGACCTTGGTCGAGAGCTGCACGTTGTTGGCATCGTAGAACATGATGAAATTCGACAAACCGAGATGACCGGCAACACGGCCGACACCCTGCGAGATTTCCTCCTCAACGGCACCGTCCGAGATGTATGCATAGGTCTTGTGAGCCATCCACTCACCGAAGCGAGCCACCATGAAACGCTCGGCGATAGCCGCACCCAGTGCCATGGCATGACCCTGACCCAGGGGACCCGATGTATTCTCGATGCCGTGCATGACATCCACTTCGGGGTGACCGGGAGTCACACTGCCCCACTGACGCAACGACTTGAGGTCATCGACAGAGTAAGCACCTGCAAGAGCCAATGTGGCGTAGAGCATCGGAGACATATGTCCGGGATCGAGGAACATACGGTCACGGAACGGATATGCCGGATTCTCGGGATTGTATCTCAAGAACTCGGTATAGAGCACCGTCATGAAGTCGGCACCGCCCATAGCACCACCGGGGTGACCCGATTTTGCCTTTTCAACCATTGCTGCAGCCAGAATTCTGATGTTATCGGCCACACGCGTAAGTTTGGAATTTTTAGACATATTATTATAATTAATTTATAATTTTAAGTAGATACTTCTCAGTCGGTAAAATCGCGCGGTCGGAACCCCACAGAACGCAAATTGGAGTCCATCGTCACAGGTCATCGCGCGGCATCGGTCGCACAAGACCATTACAAATATATAATAAAAAACTGTTAATTCGGCTGATTTACGGCAAGAATATTAGACTTTTCAATCTTTTTTGCCGCATAATCTTTGGTAACCGTAAATTTATCGGTCGCCGACGAGGGGATTTCGAACATGGCGTCCATCATCACCGCCTCGCAAATCGAACGCAGACCACGCGCGCCGAGTTTGAACTCCACCGCCTTGTCCACGATGTAGTCCAGTGCTTCGGGTGCGAACTCCAACTTGACACCGTCCATCTCGAACAGACGCACATACTGCTTGATGATGGCGTTCTTCGGCTCGGTGAGAATCGAACGCAGTGCTTCACGACCGAGGGGCTGCATATAGGTCAGCACGGGCATACGACCCACCAGCTCGGGAATCAGACCGAACGACTTGAGGTCCTGCGGCGTGATGTACTGCATGAGGTTCTTGCGGTCCACCTTGTCCTCGTTCAGACGGCCGTAACCCACTGCACGGGTATTCATGCGCTGGGCAATCTTACGCTCGATACCGTCGAACGCACCGCCACAGATGAAGAGGATATTTCGAGTATCGACCTGAATATACTTCTGGTCGGGGTGCTTGCGGCCGCCCTGGGGAGGTACATTGACAATCGTACCCTCCAAAATCTTGAGCAGAGCCTGCTGTACACCCTCACCCGACACATCGCGTGTAATCGAGGGGTTGTCGCTCTTGCGGGCAATCTTGTCAATCTCATCGATGAAGACAATACCGCGCTGCGCCAGCTCGACATTGTAGTCCGCCACCTGCAACAGGCGTGAGAGAATGCTCTCCACGTCCTCACCCACATATCCTGCCTCGGTGAGCACCGTGGCATCGACAATGGTGAAGGGCACTTTCAGCAACTTGGCGATGGTCTTCGCCATGAGGGTCTTGCCCGTACCGGTCGAACCGACCAGCACCACATTCGACTTGTCGATTTCCACATCGTCCTTCTTGGGGGCGTGCATCAGACGCTTGTAGTGGTTGTAGACCGCCACCGAGAGGTAACGCTTGGCAGCGTCCTGACCGATGACATACTGGTCGAGGAACTCCTTGATTTGCTGTGGCTTCATCAAATCCTCCTCCTTGAGGGGAGCCACACCCCCGGCCTTGGAATCCTTTGCCGACACCATCTCGTTCTCCGCCATGATGGTGTAGCCGTTGGCGATGCAGCGGTTGCAGATGTTGGCACCGTTCATGCCCTGGAACATCACCTCCACCTCATCGCGTCCCGCACCGCAGAACGAACAGCGGTCGCCACCCTTGTCGTTGCCGTTACCATTGTTGTTATTCTTATTATTCTTGTTTTGAGCCATTATTTCACACGTTTGGTTAGCACTTCGTCGATAAGTCCGTAATCACACGCTTCACGAGCCGTGAGCCAGTAATCACGGTCGGCATCCTTCTCGATTTTCTTCACCGGCACACCCGAGTGCAGAGAGAGAATCTCGTAGAGTTCCTTCTTGGTCTTCATGATTTCGCGGGCTGTGATTTCGATATCCGAAGCCTGACCCTGCGCACCGCCCAGCGGCTGGTGAATCATCACACGCGAGTGGGGCAATGCCGAGCGTTTGCCGGCAGCACCTGCCGTGAGCAGCACGGCACCCATCGAAGCGGCCAGACCGGTACAGATGGTTGCCACATCGGGGGCTACCAGCTGCATGGTATCGTAGATGCCCAGACCTGCCGATACGGAACCGCCGGGCGAATTGATGTAAATCTGAATATCTTTTTCGGGATCTACCGACTCGAGGAAAAGCAGCTGTGCCTGAATGATATTGGCTGCGTCGTCATAGATGGGTGCACCCAGAAAGATGATGCGGTCCATCATCAATCGCGAGAACACATCCATGGTCGCCACATTCATGGAACGCTCCTCGATGATGGTCGGCGACACATAACCTGCGTTCACCGACTGAAAATCATGCAGTTTCAGCGAGCTGATACCGCATTTTTTACGGGCATATTTTTCAAATTCCGACATATAGCGATTATTTTTTACAAAAAAGGACTTTGCAAACATCACGCCTGCAAAGTCCAAAGTTATGCTTTATTAGGATAAAATACTAAAGCTCGTTGGCGATTTTTGCGAACTCGTCAGCCGAAATCTCCTTCTCAACGACCTTGATTTTCTGCTTAACGTCCTCAACAACCTTAGTCTCGTAGAGCTTCTCATAGATCTTCTGACCCTGCTGCTTGTCAGCGAGCAACTTCTCTACGTAACCTGCCAACATCTCCTCGGGAGCCGAAGGCATACCATACTGTGCGAACTGAGCGGCAGCCAGAGCCTTAGCCTCGGCCTCAGCCTCCTCCTTCGAAACCGACAACTTGTCCTCGGTGATGTAGTGCTTCTGGATGTAGTTCCAGGTGTACATCTTCAGGAACTGGTCGAACTCCTTGTCGATATCCTCCATCGAGAACTTACCCTCGTTGATGGCGAACAACCAACGCTTCAGGAAGCCCTCGGGCATCTTCAGACCTGCCTTCTCCAGGAGGACATTTCTCAACTGGAGTGTGAAGAGGAAGTCGCTCTCGCGCTTCAACTCGCTCTTGATATCCTCGTCGATGAACTTCTCGAACTCCTCAGCCGACTTCACGTTGCCCGAGGGGAAAGCCATCTTGAAGAACTCCTCGTTCAACTCGGGCTCTGCGAACTTGCGAATCTTGGTAATCTCGAGCGAGAATTCGGGGTTGATACCCTCCAACTCGTTCTCCTTCACCTGAAGAATAGCGGCACGCTGTGCGGGAGTCTTGTAGAGGTCGTTGATGTTTACGGTGGTCTTGAAACCTACCTTCTGGCCGATGAAGGGCTTGCGCTCCTCCTCCGACATCGAAATCAGACCTACGTAAGCATCGGCGATGTTCATGTCACCGTTGTCGAGCGTTACCGACAGCGCCTCGTCAGAGGTTACCTCCTCGGCGTCTACCAGACGGCCGTAGCGACGCAAGTAGTTGGTGCGGTAGTCGTTGTGCATCTTCTCGTCCACCTTGATGGTGTTGTAAACCACCTCGTCGTTCTGCGAGAGGTCAATCTTCACCTCGGGAGCCTCACCTACCTCGAATACATACTCGAACTCGGTGCTGTTCTCAAAATCAAGAGCACCCTGCTCCTCGGCACCAATCATGTCGCCCAGGATTTCGATTTTCTCGTTCTGGAGATACTCCGAAGCTGCCTCCCAAGCCTTGCGGTAAGACTGCTCTGCAACTACACCACGGCCATACATCTTGCGGATGACACCCATGGGAACCATACCACGACGGAAACCGGGGATTTCTGCCTTACGACGGTAGTCACGAAGGTTCTTCTCAACCTCCTGACCATAATCCTCCTCACCTACTGTGACTTTAAGAAGCGAATTATTCTCTTCGCGCTGTTCTCTTACAATCTTCATAATGAATATATTATATTTGTTATTTCTCCGTACGATTTAAACAATCGGGTGACAAAGGTACTAAAATAATCTTTGAAGCACAACATCTTTTTCCTATAAATTAGTATCTTTGTACATTATTTTAAGGCAAAAATGAAAATTTGGAGCATACTTTTACCCTGCATGACCCTTTTTGCGGCCTGTGCCGGCGGTAGCAGTCGCCACACGACCTCTGCTTCAGAAGGGGCTCAGACCGCCGGGGCGGAGCCTGTGGAGTACACCTTCAAGGTGGTGAACTCGTGGGCACACTCCACCACGGCCTACACCCAGGGTCTTCAATACGTCGACGGCATCATGTGGGAAGGCACCGGCCTCCACGGACAGTCCGCCATTCTGACCACCGACCTCACAACGGGCAAGAGCCGCGAGTTGAACCGTCTCCCCCAATCGGAGTTCGGCGAGGGCATCACCGTTCTGGGTGACAAGCTCTACCAGCTGACCTGGCAGGAGAACACCTGTCACCTCTACCGCATCACCGACAAGGGGTTGGAGCATCTGCGCGACTTCCGCTACACGGGCGAGGGCTGGGGACTGACCACCGACGGCGAGCACCTCTACATGTCCAACGGCACGGAGACCATCACCGTACTCAACCCCGACACTTTCCGCCGCGAACGGCGCATCACCGTCACCCTGAGTGGCGAGCCTGTCCACTTCCTCAACGAGCTGGAGTGGATTGAGGGCAAGATATGGGCCAATGTCTATACCACCCAGCAGATTGTGGTCATCGACCCCCAAAGTGGTCGGGTGGAGGAGATTATCGACCTCACGGGACTGCTTCCCGAAAAGGAGCAGACCTCCACGACCGATGTACTCAACGGCATCGCCTACGACAAGGCCACACAACGTGTCTTCGTCACGGGCAAGAACTGGAGCCGTATTTTCGAAATCGAAAAAATCAAACGATAGATGGCCGCTTTGCAACATACCCCCTTCCGTCCCCTGCATGAGGGACGCATGGTGTTTCCCGACTTCGATGTGCAGGACGTTGTACCCTACCTGCATTGGGAATCGCTCTACGCGGCGTGGGGAGTCACCGCCGACAGCGAAAAGGGACACCACCTCCGCGACAAGGCCGTAGCCCTCATCAAAGAAATTGACGAGCACCGTCTGTTGAAAATGCAGGCGGTCATCGGCGTCTATGCCGTCCGCAGCAATGGAGATGCCCTCGAAGTTACCGACACCAAAGGACACACCTTCCGCATCGAGACCCACGGCGCACTGTCCGACCGCATCGCCCCCACGGGCGACTACATGGCGTGCTACGCCGTGACGGCAGGCATCGGCCGCAAGGAGTTGTGCGCCAAGTACGAAATCGAGGAGGACACCTCCTCATCGAAGTTGGCAGCCGTCCTCTCGAAAGCCCTCACCGGGGCATTCACCGAAGCCCTGCTCACCTTTGTGCGCCGCGAGATGTGGGGCTATGCCACAGATGAGCAACTCTCACCCGAGGAGATTGCACGGGGAGAGTACCGTGGCGAGCGTCTCGACATCGGCTCCGAAGCCCTTGCCGACACCTCACTTCGCGAAGACCTCCACCGCCTGCTGGCCGTCAGCCTCACCACCGAGATACAACTCGACAAGGAGCACCGCCCCCTGCCCGAGGAGAGCATCTACGGCATACTGCTGGCCGACCGACAATAACACCCCATCGGAAAGTCAGCCCCCGAAAGGAGAAGCCCTCACACTTTCCGCACACAATGAACGACTATTCCGTCCACGGAATGTTACCGCGGTCGGACGATACGAATAATTTGCAAAAGTCCTATTTTCAATGAAACCAGTTGAATTTCGTCGTCACCTGCACACCTACCCCGAACTCTCGTTCGAGGAGCACCACACCGCCGAGTTTATCGACCGTGAGCTGGCCAAGCTGGGGATTCCCCACCGCATGATTGCCGGCACGGGTGTGTTGGCTTGGATTAAAGGTCAGGCGAAGCACTCCGACAGCAGGGCCGTGGTTCTGCGCAGCGAGATAGATGCGCTCCCCATTCGGGAGCTGAACACCTTTGAGTGGAAATCACAGAACGAAGGCGTGATGCACGCCTGCGGACACGATATGCATGCCGGTGTACTCTACGGCGTACTTCAGAAATTGCAGGCCAACCCCAATTTCCGCGGCACGGTGCTGGGTCTCTTCCAGCCCGGCGAGGAGTGCAACCCCGGCGGTGCGTCACTGGTCTTGAAGGAGAATCCCTTTGACGACTACGACATCCGCGCCGTCATCGGCGAGCATGTCGAGGGACAGCTGGAGGTCGGCACACTGGGCTTCCGCAGCGGCAAGTACATGGCCGCCAGTGACGAGTTGCGCTTCACCATCCACGGTGTGGGCGGTCACGGTGCCATGCGCCACCTGCTCAAAGACCCCGTGGCGGCAGGTGCCGAGTTCCTGACCCGTCTGCTCTCGCTCAACAGCGAGGAGTGTGTGGTGTCGGTGGGCAGGGTCGAGGCCAAGGGTGCCACCAACATCATTCCCGACAAGGTCTACATGGAGGGCACGCTGCGCACCTTCGATGAGCGCGAACGCAAGATTATCCACAGCCGTATCGCCAACATCGCCGCCGAGATTGACTCGCGCTTCGGCGTCACCACCGAGATTGACATCAACCACGGTTACCCGTCGGTGGTCAATGACGAGGTGCTGGTGAAGATTGCCGTGGCACAGGCCAAGGCCGACGGACGCACCGTAGAGATGTTGCCCCTGCGCACCACAGCCGAGGATTTCGGATTCTACTGCACGCGCTACCCCTCGCTGTTCTACCGTCTGGGTGTGGGCACATCGGCAGGACGACCCCACACGGGCACCTTCTCACCCGACGAGAGTGCCATCGAGGTGGGTATTGATTTCATGTATAAGTTGACCCTCAATATATTGGAGAGATGACAAAGAAAAACAAAACGACACGCTCCTCAAGCGGAGCAAGGAGAGACGACCGCGCAGCCATGATTATGAGCCTGTTCAGAGAGTCTCCCAACAACAAATTCTCACTCAAGCACCTGGCTTCGGCATCGGGTGGAGCTACCAAAGAGGGTCGCCGCGAAACACTGGCTATCCTCGACAAACTCTTCGAGGAAGGTATCGTCGAGGAGTGCTCGCGAGAGAAATACC
>RCNH01000783.1_pt1 | contig 12071 bp, 10 predicted proteins | sample 2041161 | NCBI WGS metagenome assembly RCNH01 (sample SAMN09708215, study PRJNA481090) | Feces metagenome, whole genome shotgun sequencing project. | biome: feces | host: Leptonychotes weddellii | place: Antarctica: Sion Island | collected 2010-03-01 | reverse complement strand
TGAAAGTTCTAAGATTTTATAACTTTTAGCGATTATTTGATTTTGTTCTAAAATTCAGCCTTTGACAAGTACAAACATTGTATATAAGGAAAAGGGCGCTGATACCATATGGCATCAGCGCCCTTTTTCTTTACACACTGCCAGAATTGTCTAAAGATTCCGGCTTTTATCCTTCGGTTTCCATACAGCGGAGCATTCGATCGTAAGCATCATCCCAGGCGGCACTGTGACAGGGTTCATAAACCTCCACAGCCTCGGAATTGCGAACCACCTGACGGACTTCCCCGATATCCTTCAGCTCGCCCAGCGCTACAGCCTGCATAAGCAGATTGCCGATGGCCGCGCCCTCAATGGGCCCTGTGACCACAGGACGGCTGATGGAATCAGCGACCATCTGGTTAAGCAGTTTGTTCTGAATTCCGCCGCCCACAATGTTCAGAGTATCCAGTCTGCTGCCCTTGATTTCCTCCAGCCGCTCCAGCGCCCAGCGGTACTTGAGTGCCAGGGATTCGTAGATACAGCGGGCAATCTGTCCCGGTGTCTCAGGTACCGGCTGGCCGGTGCAATGGCAGAACTGCCGGATTTTCTTTTCCATATTGCCTGCGCTGAAGAACTCGCTGTAATCCGGGTCAATGACAGAGCGGAAAGGCTGTTCTTTGCGGGCCATATCCACAATATCATCCCAGGAATAGGATTTTCCGGCTGCCTTCCAGTCCCGGCGGCACTCCTGAATAATCCAAAGGCCCATGATATTCTTAAGAGGCCGGAACGTGCCCTGCACAGTACCCTCATTGGAGAAATTGGCATCCCGGACTGCATCCGAAAGGATAGCATTGTCCGTCTCCACGCCAAAAAGGGACCATGTTCCGCTGGAGCAGAACGCAAAATTTCCCTCCCCGGGAATGGCCGCTACAGCAGATGCCGTGTCATGGGTGCCTACAGCCGCAAAAGCTGCCCGATTGATGCCAAATTCCTCTGCCAGCTCCGGAAGCAGGCTGCCTCTCAGATGACCTGCCCGATCAATGCGGGTAAAGATTTTTTCAGGCAGTCCCAGATCCCTGATCGTCTGCCAGTCCCAGTCATGGGTATGAGGATTGCACAGCATGGTGGTACTCACATTGGTATATTCCGACACTTTCTCTCCGGTGAAGAAATAGCCCAGCAGATCCGGCATCATCAGCATGGTATCCGCATGTTCCAGAGCCACATCTCTTTCCCGGTGCAGCCTGTAAAGCTGGCAGATGGTATTAATATCCATGGCAGCAATTCCTGTCCGCTGGAACAGTTCTTCAAAGGGGATCACTTCCCAGACTGCCTTCATGTCTCCTTCGGAGGCATGGCGGTAGGAACGGGGATTTCCCAGCAGATGGCCGTTCCGGTCCAGAAGGCCGAAGTCAACACCCCAGGTGTCGATACCAAAGGAGGCCAGATCGCCCAGACCTGCCCGCTTAAAGGCATGGAACGCCTGCTTCATCTGTAAAAACAGATTCAAGCTGTCCCAGTAGAGTACACGATTCAGATTGACATAGTTGTTTTCATAGCGGTGCAGCTCCTGCATCTGGATCTTTTCACCGTCGAACCGGCCCAGAATTCCACGGCCGTTGCTGGCACCCAGATCGAAGGCCAGCAGATTCAGGGTGTTTTTCATGGCATTTCACTTCTTTCCGGAGAGAGATTTCCGATATTTTTCACTCTCCCAATTTGCAATAAAATGCTTGGCTGCCTGTCCCATAGTGGAAAGACTGTAACCAGCGGAGCGGATATGCTCCATAATAAACGTGACGGCTGTGAGTGTTTCCACCATCACCTGTGCTTTCTTCTGATCCATCCGGCACCGCACCGTACCGGTTGCCGGATCCGCTGTACAGCACCCCTCTTCCGGCAACTTTTCGGATTCTGAATAGGTTCCGGTCAGAAATACCATCTGGTCCGGATAAAGAGGCTCCTCCAGAAGCAGTTTTTCCGGATACCGGCCGCTCTTCAGCATCTCATTCAGATAAGGCACTCTGGCCTCATACAGTCCCGGCTCTGTCTCCTCCACGCTCACCGCGGGGAAATCGTCGGTCTTTACGCCAAAACAGGCAGCCAGACGGATATTGGCATCCAGATGGATAATCAGACACCGGTCCGGATCATCATCGTGGACAATAACACCATGGTTCTGCATCAGAATCACTGAGGGAACCTTACCAGTTTTTTCTTCCACCCGCTTCATTTCATCCCGAATGGCAAATGTCAGGCTGGCGCCGGGATCTGTATAGGGCACCATGCCCCAGCTGTAAGAGGCGTCCGCAAACGCCTTTTCCCCAATCTCCCGGCACTCTCTGGCGCAGCACGCAAGATTTGCGTACACGCTGTGAGAGTGAAGCACATAGGTTTTGAGCAGTGAGTGGAATCCTGCCTCCACAGAGGGCCGCAGATCCGGCAGCCCCTCCACAGAGATCTTGTTTTCCTTTACACAGGCAGATCCGGCTTTTTCCACGTCCTCAAAATCAGAGGTCTCATGGCTCTGGTAAAACTTCCGGATTTTCCGATAATTGAGCACCGCATAGGCATTTTCCGGAGTAATATCCTTCAGACAATAGCCGGAAGCCTTGATTACCATGGTCTCCCCGTCCAACTTCATAGAGGTGTTGCCGCCGCCGCCCTGGACAAAGTCTGCCCGGGCACCGGCTGTCCGGGACAGCCACACAAAATTCTGGAGTTTATCAGGATTTATTCTTGCACACACAGCAATTCCCTCCGTTATCTCTTAGAGAGGACATCGGCTTCATACTGTTTGGTACGCTTCAGCCAGTCAGCACCTACGTCAACGCCCTGTTTCATGCAGTAGTAGTCCCAGACAGCACCCACGGGCAGGGTCTTGCGCTCTTCCTGAAGTGCCAGACGTCTGGTCAGATCACCGGTGTATTCTGCCTCCCGGATTCTGTCAGCAGGAGCAAGACATGCAGACAGCAGAGCCTTACGGGCATTTCGCATGCCGATGGCCCAGCAGGCAATCCGGTTAATGGAGGCATCAAAGTAGTCAAGGCCGATAAAGACACGATTTTCATAGTGGTTATGGATGATCTCATCCATAATGCGCTGCAGCTCATCGTCCCAGGTAATCACATGGTCGGAATCCCAGCGGACACCGCGGGACACATGGAGCAGCACATGGTCCAAGAACTGCAGGCAGGCAGACAGCTTGGCGGAAATCACTTCAGTGGGATGGAAATGGCCCGCATCCAGAGTATAGGCCTTGTGGTTCTGCAGGGCGTACCCGTAGGAGAACTCATGGCTTGCCACAGTGTAGCTCTCCACACCAACGCCGAAGAGCTTACTCTCCAGTGCACAGGGCACCAGTTTTTCGTCAATATCCGGTGCAAAAATGGCATCCAGAGACTGTTTCATCAGCTCCCGGTGGGCAGCGGTATCGGCACAGGTGTCCTTATAGCCGTCAGGCATCCAGTAATTTACCACACAGGGCTGGCCCAGTTCCTTTGCAAACTCCAGGGCAATCTCCCGGCAGCGGATGCCATGCTCAATCCAGAACTTCCTTGTTCCCTCGTCAAAACTGGACAGGGAAAAATCGCCGTCCATGCGGGGATGTCCAAAATAGGTGGGGTTAAAGTCCAGGCCCAGCTTCTGGTCCTTGGCCCAGTCCAGCCACTCCCGGAATTCGTCGATGGTATAGGCATCCCGGTCAATCTTCTTGCCGTGCTTTTCTGCATAGCTTGCGTGCAGATTGAGCTTGGTAGCACCGGGCACCATGGATCTGGCAAATTCAATGTCAGAGCGCAACTCCTCCGGTGTACGGGCACGGCCGGGATAATTGCCGGTAGTAGCGATACCGCCGGTCAGAGAATCAGAACCGTCAAAACCAATCACATCATCGCCCTGCCAGCAGTGCATAGAAACGGGAATTTTATCTGCCTTCTCCATTGCGGCATCTGTGTCCACGCCTACTTCTGCAAACTGTTCTCTGGCATATTCGTAACCCTGAAGAATTCTTTTCTCGTCCATAATTATTCCTCCATTTAGCTGGTTTGATGGTGGAGCACAGGTCCGCTCCGATGTCAAAATCACCTGATGTTAGTAAATGTTTTTATTCAGCAGCGGTCAGACCGCCGTGCACAGCGGCAACCGCAGGAATTTCAAATTCAGCGGAAATTCTCTCTCGGATCAATTCTTATTTTCTCAAAATTGCATCTGCCTAATTTAGCCGGATAATAGTCGTAATTTATGCTTTTTTCGTACTTTTTGTTGTAAATCTGTTATGTTTTTTCAGCATAAAGGCTCCAATCGCCGAAGTGATTGGAGCCTTTGCGTATCGTTACGGCTTATAAACGATTTTCAGCCTTGTTAGTTTTCTGCCTGAAATCAGTAGTTGAAGTTCTCAACATTTTCAGCATCAAAGATCAGTGCATCGCCCAGAATGACCATGCCGTCCTTGATGTCGTTGCTGCTCAGGCGGGTGGTGGTGATGGCAGAAGCATCGGCAGCCAGAGTTCCGGTAGCCAGCTGGTGGCCGGTCATAACTGCCAGATAGCCCAGATCCATGCAGTTCCACAGAACACCTGCGTCCAGAGGATTGGCATCATTGAGGATGTAATCCTTGATGGCGTTGGGGGTAGCCAGACCGACCAGGACAACCTTGGATGCGTCGGGCTTGCTTGCAGCGGACTCATAGGCAGCGCCCAGAGCGGGAGTAGCCATGGAGGTCAGACCGATAACAGCCTGATACTTGTCTTCACCTTCACCCATGGAACCGACCAAAGTGGAAGCAGTTTCCTGGTTCTTGTCTTCTGCGGGGCCGGGATAGTAGATAGCATCGTCGGCAACCTTCAGCCAGGAGTACTCATCTGTAGCAAGCAGATCCTGAATAGCCTTGATCCAGGAATTCTGGTTTGCATCGGTCTCAGCGGAGGAAACCAGAGCCACGTTTGCGGGCTTGTCGGGGCCATAGCCCTTTGCAGTCAGCTTTTCGGCAGTGCCCTTTACGAGGCCTGCTGCAACGCCTTCAGCAGTAACCTGGTTTACAAACAGATCACGGCCGCCGTTGGCGTCTGCGTCATAAGTGAGGACCTTGATGCCTGCATTGCGGGCCTTGTCCAGGGTAGCGCTGATAGCATCGGGGTCATTGGGGGAGACGATGATTACGTCGACTTCCTGAGCAATCCAGCCTTCCAGAATATCGACCTGGCGCTGGTTGGTAGCATCGTTCTGAGGGGGGCCGTCATACAGGAAAGTAACATTGCCGAGTTCTTCGACAGCTTCCTCTGCGCCGACCTTACATGCGTCAAAGTAGTTCTCACCCTTAAACTTGGGGAGCATTGCGATTGTCAGAGCTTCGTCTGCATCGTTGGGTGCAGTTTCGGTGTTTTTCTGATTTTCCTGACCCTTGCTTTCTTCAGGGCTGTTGTCCTTGGGTGCACAGGCAACCATGGCAAATACCATCAGAGCAGCCAGTACGAGGGCGACTAATTTTTTCATTACGAATCCTCCTTTAATGTTGTGGTGACGTATATTGACTCTGCTTTCAGCAGGAAATCACTTCTTTGCTCTGGACGGGGATTTGAGTTCAAAGCGCTTTCCGGCAGAACGAATCTTTTTGGAGCGTTTCTGGATCAGAGCATAGGTAATCAAGCTGATCAGCAGCACGGAACCCTGGACAATGGTCTGCACATCAATTGGGATGTTCAGAACGGTCAGGCCGGAATTGAGCACTGCGATGATGAGGGTTGCGATGATGGTGCCAACCATGGAGCCCACGCCGCCGTTGATACTGGTGCCGCCCAGAACGATCATGGTGACAACCTTCAGGTTCATGCTGTCGCCTGCAGTATACTTCATGGAAGAGAATCGGCCCAGCATAATGAGACCCGCAAACGCTGCCAGCACACCGCTCAGTACATAGGCAATGGTTTTAATGCGGTTGGTATTGATGCCTGCAAAGCGGCTGGCCTGCTCATTAAGGCCCACCGCATACAGTTTTCTGCCGTAGCAGGTTTTGGAGAGCACCAGCGTAAACACAATAGCCAGGATCACATAGAAGAAAATCTGAATGGGGATGCCGCCCAGGGTAAAGTTGCCCAGCCACTTGGCTGCCGGAAAGGCATAAACACTGTTGCCAAGGGTAATGCCGCGGGCGATGCCCTGGAACAAATACATGGTCGCAAGGGTGGTGACCATGGCGGGGATCTTAAGCCTTGTAACCAGCAGGCTGTTGATCCAGCCGCAGAGCACACCCACAGCCAGAGCTACGATCACTGCCAGAGCACCGCTGCCGGTGGATTCGTAGACCATGCCGCCCACGATGCCCGCCAGAGTTGCGGTGGAGCCCACGGACAGGTCGATGCCTGCCGTAATGACAATGAGGGTAACCGGAAGGGCCATAATGCCCAGCTCCACAATGTTGCGGAGCATAACATTAATCAAGTAGTTTGGCTTGAAGAACGCAGGACTTTTGATACCGATGGCAAAGAACAGAACCAGAAGCAGAACTGCCAGTGCCACATTAAAGAAGTTTATTTTACTCTTTTTCATGGCTCAGGCCTCCTTAATCCGTGCTGCTTTTTTATGGCCCAAATTCTTGATCTCGCCCAGAGCCACAGCCAGAATAATAATGGCACCCATCACTGCAGTGCTCCAGGAATCACTGATTCCAAGATGGTACAGCGCGGGAGAAATAATGGACAGAAGCAATGCACCGAATGCGGTACCGATAACGCTGCCGGAACCGCCGGTAACGCTGGTGCCGCCCACGACCACGGCTGCGATGAAAGTCATTTCCATGCCGGCACCCATGGTAGTTGTGACACGCTGGCCGGCTGTGCCGATGATAGTGGCTGCGATGCCCAACAGTGCTCCGCCGATAGCGTAGGTGATGATGATGGTCCTGTCTACATTGATGCCGGTAAGCCGGGCACCGTTGGCATTGTTGCCGATGGCGTACAGGCTCCTGAAAAACCGGGAGTACTTCATGAACAGTACGGCAACCACCAGCAGAACCAGAGCGATCACCACGCTCAGGGGAATAATTTTGAAAATCTTGGCTTCAAAGGCAAGCCAGGTAAAGCTCTTGGGCAGATCGTAAATAGAGCCCTCCACCAGCAGGGGAAGTGCGCCGGCGTAGATCTGGGTGGTTGCAAGCGTTGCAACGATTGCCGGGATCCGGAGCTTTGTGATGAGCAGAGCATTGATGGTGCACAGCACAGCGCCGCAGATCATGGCAACAGGCATAAACACATAGATATGTGCGCCCATCTTGCCCAACTGAGCCATCAGGATACACATAACCGAGATGACGCCGCCGAAGGAAACATCGATGTTTCCGGTGATCATGATAATGTTCATGCCCACAGCTGCAATGAAAATGTAGCTGAACCGGTTTAGGATACTCATGATGTTGTTGACGGATCCGAAATCTCCGGCCGTGAAACACAGCACTGCAAAGAGGAGTACAACGAAAACGCCCAGCACCAGCTCAGACGGCATGGACCGCTTATTTGTTAATTTATTCATATCCGCTACCCTCTTTTCATATGTTCAGAGCCAGCTTCAGGATCTTCTCCTGTGTGGCTTCTGCCCGGGTGAGTTCACCGCAGAGAGTACCGTCCCGCATGACATAAATACGGTCACACATGCCCAGAAGTTCGTTGATTTCCGAGGAAATCATGAGAATACCAAGCTTTTCCTTGGCAAACTTACTGATGATGGTGTAAATTTCGGATTTTGCATTTACATCCACACCTCTGGTGGGCTCGTCCAGGATCAGCACCCTGGGCCGTAGCGCCACTGCACGGGCAACCGACACCTTCTGCTGGTTGCCACCAGACAGGTTCGCCACCTGAAAATCCTCGTGGGGTGCCTTGATGCCGAACTGAGAGATTGCCTCCCGGGCCAGTTTGCTGCAGGCTTTCTTATTGACGAAGCCGCACTTTGCCAGAGCCTTCACCTGAGGCAGCACGATATTGTCTTTGATGGACAGATCCAGCACCAGACCGCATTTGCCCCGGTCCTCGGACACATACACCATGCCCGCATCCATAGCCTTTCCGGGAGAGCCGGCAGGGATCACCTGATCTCCCACCGTGACCGTGCCGGAATCCGCTTTGGTAAAGCCCGTGGCTGCCAGAGCCAACTCTGTGCGGCCTGCGCCGGCCAGACCGGCAATGCCCACAATCTCGCCTTCCCGCACATTCAGGCTGATGTCTTTCAGCAGGTCATCCTGAGACAGATGCTCGATCTTCAGGATGGGCTGGCCGATCTTGATCTCCTCCTTGGGATAATAGGCACCCATATCCCGGCCAACCATATCCGCCACCAGCTTATCCTTGTTGGTGTCGGCCACATTGTTGGTGGAAATATACTTTCCGTCCCGGATAACGGTAACCCGGTCACAGATAGTGAAGATTTCCTCCAGACGGTGGCTGATGTAGACCACAGCGATGCCTCTCTCCTTCAGCTTCCGGATGACCTCAAACAGGGCATCCACTTCGCGCTGAGTCAGAGATGCGGTGGGCTCATCCAGAATCATAATCTTGGCGTCGAAGGTCAGGGCCTTGGCGATTTCCACCATCTGCTTCTTGGCCATGCCAAGCTCGGAAATTCTCTGATGCAGCTGCAGGTCACTTCCCAGCAACTCCAGGATCTCCGATGCCCGCTTTTCCTCGGCACCATAATCGATCACCTTCATGCCTGCCACCCGCTGAGTGAGTTCGTGTCCCAGGAACATGTTTTCCAGTACAGTCATCTTTTCGAACAGGCTGGTTTCCTGATACATGATGGCGATGCCGCTGTTATATGCCTCGTTGGGGTTTTTGAATACTTTCTTCTCCCCATTGAGCCATATTTCACCGCCGTCTGGCTGATAAACGCCTGTACAGACCTTCATCATCGTGGATTTACCAGCTCCGTTCTCGCCGCAGATGGCGTGAACCTCACCGGCCTGCACCTGAAAACTCATGTCACTCAGGGCCAGCACACCGGGAAAGCGCTTGGTAATATCCCTCAATTCCAAAGCGTAATTCATTTTTTCGGTATCCCCCCTTAGCTCTGCCGGTTACGGAAGATAGAATACCTGCTTCATAAGCGGCTGTGCGCCGGTCTCAGGATCCATCTCCATAACCATGACATCTTTCATATATTCGTTCCACTTGTCCACAACCGGGCTGTCTGCCTGAACTTTAGCTGCATATTCAACGCCCTTTTCACACTCATAGTAGCCGAACACCTCGTTGCCCACATTCCAGATTGTGTAGTTTGTGATACCGGCATCCTTCAGGACCTGTTTCATTTCAGGCCAGAACTTCTCGTTGTGGCGGGAGGTGTACTCCTGGAGCATGCCTTCCTTGATAATTGCCTTCCATGCATACCGTTCCATACCGTTTCCTCCTCAATAGATTTCGCCGTGTTTCTTGCAGAGCTCGATGAATTTCTCCACCCGATCCGGGCTCACATCCATCTGGATGATATGGGCAGGGGCGATCATATAGCCTCTGTCCTTGCCCAGAATCCGGATTCGCTCGCTGACTTCCTTCTCCAACTCCTCGTCGGAGCCTCTGGGCAACAGATTCTGCTGATCGATGGCCCCCCAGAAGCACAGCCTGTCGCCGATGTAGTCCTTCAGTTCCTGAGGACCGTGACCGGGAACACCGGGCTGCACGGGATTGAACACATCCACGCCCATCTCCACAAAGTCGGGCAGAATGGGCTTGATGGCACCGTCACTGTGGAAAGCAATGATGATATCCGGATTGGCCTCCCGGAATGCCTTGAACATCTTCATGTAATGGGGCTTGACCTTCTCCCGGAACAGCCGCTCGGAAATGAGCAGGCCATTCTGTGCACCGAAATCATCGCTGGCCCAGATCATATCCACGCCCCGCTTGATCAGCTCCAGGCCAATGGCCGTCTGGAACTCTGCACACCGCTCGAACAGCCGGTCAATGTGAGGCTCTCCCATCTGCAAATCGCAGAGGAAATTCTCCATACCCATCATCTGCTGAACCAGCTCGAAGATTGTGACCTCAATATCACCTGCGATCACATATTCATCCTTATATTTGGCAACCAGTTCCTCGGCCTTCTTGTAGCGGCTGGGGATATGAGGATCCGGGAATTCATAGGCATCCACTTCCTCCACGCTGGTAATATCCTCCAGCGGGTAACCAATTACATCCACGTACACAGGACCTTGACGCATCTTCATGTGGTATTCGTTGTACCAGGTACCGTCTGCACCTATCTCCGGCTTGTACCCCTCCGGGGCCGTGGCACCGGTCACCACAATATCAGCACCCATTCTGAGGCGAAGCTCGTTGGCACTGATCCGCCAAGTCACATCCTCATAGATATTATCGCTGATATCCACAGGGATACCATACTTCTCGGAGAAGTATTCGATATGCTGCTTGCAGAGATCAAACTGAATGGGAACCCGATCCGGGTTGCCCTCCATACGCTTAAATGCCTTTAATACTCGTTCTCTGGAATTCATATTAAGCCCCTTTCTGTTGGTGAGGTCCCGGTTCCAAATGCTTGTGTATACCGGAATTCTTCATAAAGTATTTATATCTTGCTTCTTGTGGGAAAATCTCCCAAATTTACATCTTACATTTTGCACAAATAATATGCGCTTTGCGTTGTTAATTTGGACTATTTTTCGTTCGTGCTTTCCAGCCGTTGTTCTCTTTGCACAATTTTATTTTTATTTTTCAGGAAAATCTATTGAAGTTATCCTTATATCTGGTATTATAGATGAAAAGGAAAAATAGTCACTATCTTATATTGCTAATTTGCATCAATATCTTGCGGAGGCGTATCAACATGTCACAGGAAAAGCTGAAATACCAGCTGGACATCCGTTCTGACTCAACCTGGCTCACCGTTACTCCCAGCCCCACTGCCAAAAATTCCATTATGTATGTTCAGGAACTGGGGGACTTCATCGCCGGACCTCAGTACTTTACCCGCCGGGAGGGCCTGGATTCTTTTCTGATGAAATATACAATTGCCGGACGGGGCAAACTGCATTACCAGGGGAAGGTCTATACCCTGAAGCCCGATCAGCTTTACTGGATTGACTGCCGGGAACCCCAGTACTACTGCACAGATCCGGACACGGGAAACTGGCGGGTGCTTTGGGTTCACTTCTACGGGGCTACTGCCGCCGCTTACTACGATATTTTTCAGGCTCAGACCAAAGGAAATCCCGTTGTCACCATGTCCCCTACTAACCGGGTTGCCCGGGCTCTGCGAGCCCTTATTTCACTCTATGAAAACAAGGGCAGCAGTACCACTCCCACAGATGTTTACGCTTCTGAGCTCCTGCTGCAGATTCTCTCCGATGCCATCCGCAGTACAGAACTGCAGCAGCAGTATCTGGGAATCCCCACAGTTGTGGAAAATGCCCGGGACTATCTCACCGGACATTATGCAGAACATATTACTCTGGACACACTGGCAGAGAAATTTTCCATCAGCAAATATCATTTTCAGAAGCTCTTCAAGCACTATCTGGGGCTTTCTCCAAATGAATATCTCATGCAGCTGCGGTTCTCCCATGCTAAGGAATTACTGCGTGCCACAGATAACTCTGTGGCCGAAATTGCATGTGATGTAGGTATTCAGAATGTGAGTTACTTTATCAATGTTTTCCGGAAAATGGAGGGCAGCACGCCTGCCCAATACCGCAGCAACTGGAAATAAACCAATCCATGCAAAAATTGTTTTGGAAATTAACATTCAGGCCCGGAAGTACTCCTGCATCCATCCGGGAGGCACCGGATTCCGTGCTCTTTTTCGGTTTCAGAGGAGCGTGTATCCATGTTACCGGAGTGAGACTGGAGTGTGTGGAAACAGGACATACAGCATGCCGGTGCAGATTGATTTCTGCCGGAATTTTCTCCCATAAAAGCAGATTTTATGGGCCGAGTAGTAAACTGGGCTCCGATATTCCCTCTATTGACATAAGCAGGGGGCAAGCATATAGAAAGACAGCATCTGTGATTCAATGTGTAATCACAAATGCTGTCTTTTAAGCTCTTGTATCGCCTAACTGCTTATTCGTTCTTCATTTCAATTCA
>RCNH01000782.1_pt1 | contig 12072 bp, 8 predicted proteins | sample 2041161 | NCBI WGS metagenome assembly RCNH01 (sample SAMN09708215, study PRJNA481090) | Feces metagenome, whole genome shotgun sequencing project. | biome: feces | host: Leptonychotes weddellii | place: Antarctica: Sion Island | collected 2010-03-01 | reverse complement strand
TAAAACCACAAAAAGGAGCACCATGTACAATTATAAAGACCACGAAAATCTCGTGTATGAAAATGAAGAACCGCCTGTATATACCCCAAGCGGCGAAACTGTATATATCATTAGAACTCAGAATATCCACCAGACAGACAATGAAGAGGATATGTCTGTCTACTCACAGCAAATTCTTGATTTAGTTGCAGATCAATCACGAGCAGGCATTCCAGAACAAACCAATGCTATTTCAACCGCAGGTGTTTCAAAACATGGTGAACGATCTATTCAGATGTTTTTAGTGATTGATCCTGAAACAAAAATCATTAAGCAAGCAGGATATAGGTGCCGCGGCGATATTGGCGTTATTGCATCAGCAAGTCTTATTGCTTCTAAGGTAGAAGGACTCCATATTACTGATGCACTTAAAATTACTGGCGAAGAGCTCAGAGATGAGCTCGGAAAAATGCCTTCTGACCGTATCACTCGACCCTTTATTGCAGTTTGCGCCTTAAAAGGAGCAATAGGCGACTTCTATATACGTCAGAATATAAGCTACGATGATTTAGAACATAAAGTCACATGTGATCCATACAGCGTTTCATGCATCATGTGTCAACATTGTGCGTTTCGTGAGCAGCGCTATAAGCTACAATTTAAAAAGCTTGGCATTGTGAAATAGTCACAACACTAGTTTTTACATACATTGAACTATATAAAACAAAAATACGTCACTTTGGTGACGTATTTTTGTCTCAATTCATTACATAATAACTAAATCATCTTTCATTAAAGACCCTAGTCAGTCATTTAGCAAAAACAAAAAGCGACGTAGATTTTTCTACGTCGCTTTACGATACTATTACGTTATATTTAGCCTCAACACCAGTTCAAGTCGCACATCCTACAAAAGGCCCTTAGACTGGAGGTCTTCCTTAACATCCTGCATACCATAGTAATCCAGGCATTCGGCAGTAGGACAACCCTTGGTCTCATCCCAACCAAATTCCTTATAAACCATAGTTAATGCTGTCTGGAAGTCATCACGCTCCATCTTCTTAGTACCAGGTGTAAAGACATCAATGTCTGGGTCAATGGTGAAAGGCCATTCGGTCATAACATCATGAACGTGACGCATATCGTTAGTACCCATACCACGAACAGTATTTGCACGCTGTAAAGTCATGACTCCAGCTGCACGCTTGTACAACTCATCACGTGTCATTTCTTCGCCTGTAACAGCTGTATAGAACTTAGCCTCAAGATCCAAGTCGCCACGATAATCGCGAGCTTTGGTAGGAGACATAGTCATAGGCCATACCCAGTTGCATAGCGTCAAAGAGTCATGCAATACATCGGTAACAATACTCCACCAGCAGAAACGAGCCTTATACTCATTCATTGGAGTATAGTTCAGATCTGGGTCAATAGCAGTTTCGCTACCCCATACTTCTTTTGCAATCTGCTGCTTAATCTCAAATGGTAAGCCACAACCCTGGAAGTTAACAGCAGAGTGAATCATGTCGTCACGATTAAACATCATATTATAAACGCCACCAACCTGACCAAAACACTCAATTGCATGGTGTACAGGCCAACCACGTGGGGAAATTAATGTAGATGCAGGAGCGTCAAACCACTTCATATCGTTCCAACGATTGCACCATACCATTGGACCATAGCCTATATAGGAAATCTCTGAATCATTCTGAGCAATCTTACGAAGTACATCTACCATAACCTGAGGATCCTTGGTTTCAGTCTTGAAACCATCCCAATTAATAGAAGCATATTCGTCAGCTGGCAAGTTTTCCTTAAAGATACCAGCACTTACACAGTGAGCAATATCGCGGTACAACTGTGCATAGTTACACCAAAGGCCCAAATCATCCATCATTGCACCAGTTGTAACGTTCCAAATAACGCCCTCTTCTGATGTAAGCTCCAAACCGAGAATCTTAACCATGTAAACCGTTACAGGGAAGTTAGTTGCACACGTATTACCGACAGTCTCAAAACCAGTAAGATCACCAGCCTTTTCCACATGCAGGTCACTGTAGCAATGAATTGGGCAAGAATGACATCCGTTCATCTTAACAGTGTACTTCTCAGCTTCAGGGCCTAAATCCTTAAATGCTTTATGACAACGAAGACCGACTGTGTTCAATTCACCCGGTTTAGGCTCACCAGTATTAATTGGGCCGTCTTCCGCAGCACCCCAAGTTAAACCATCCTGAGCGGTCCAACGAGAACCCTTATCATAGTACTCAGCCCATTCTTGTTGAGTCGATGGGACAACATGGTTGTTGTTAGAACCAATAATTTCACTGAGCATATAGTCAGAAAGATCGGATACAGCCTGTGGGTCTGCAACATATACAGAACCATTACCCTCAACAACTACAGCCTTACACATCTTAGAACCTAAGATAGCACCTACGCCTGCACCTGCAGAATGATTACGGGAGTTAATAATATTGGAATATGGGAGTAAATTTTCACCAGCAGGGCCAATGGTTGCCACACAAGCAGAATCGCCAACAAGAGTGTTTAAAGCTTCAGTTGCAGCACGAGTACCCAAGCCCCAAATGCCTTCAGCGCTTTCAATACTAATTTTATCATCGATAATCTTAATGAAAACAGGGACATCAGACTGACCCTCAACAATCAAGGCATCCCAACCAGCAAGTTTAAGCTTAGCACCAAACATACCACCCATGTGAGAGTCTACAACCAAGAAATCCTTAGTATATGTAGACAAGTGAGATAACGTTGTGCGTCCTGCCAGAGGTACACCAGAAGCAGTCAAAGGACCTACAGCAAATACAACCTTGCTTTCAGGTGAAAATGGATCAGTTCCAGCTGGAACCTCGTCATACATTATCTTATTAGCGATACCCATGCCGCCGATATACTGCTTATATGGGTCGGTCGATTCAGTAGTAATTGCGCCAGTCGTTAAATTAACGCGTGCAATCTTGCCAGCCCATCCAAATGAAATATTTTCTTTTTCCATGAGTTATGTTCTCCATGTCGTTAATTTTAATAGACGTGAAGTTACGTGTGCGGAGGTATGTGCGTACCTGCTGTTTCCAGCACAACACATTATCCATAAAGACGAAAAACTCTTGTCCCCTATTACAGGGTAATACCAAAAAACCTGCAACATTACCCCCAACAAGGTGACATATAGCTAGAAGCCACCTTCATTATATGCAACGTGCGAAGTGCGTTTTGGGGGGGGTGTGTGTCCTCTAGTAAGACAAACTGAGAAAGGAATCTCGATGGAGGAAAAGAAGGGGGATCAGTTAGAACAAGCAGAAAAACCTATTATCGAAACAGCTTGTGAAACTGATAATAAAAGCAACTTCACCCGTCGTCAGGTAGTCATCGGCGGCGTAGGCGTAGGTCTGGCAGGACTTATCGCTGGTGGAGTATTAGCTAAATGGGGTGTTGTTGAAGACAGTATTGCATCCGGCCGAATTGTATTAGACCCTATGCCACAAAAACTAATTGTTACAGACCGTGCTCGTTGCTCTGGTTGCCAGCGTTGTGAAATGATGTGTACACTTCGCAACGATGGACGTGTATGTCAGCATACTGCGCGTGTACGCGTATGGGATAACTACAACTTTGGTCATGGCGGTGAAAGTACCGATGGTATCTATGGCAATTGTCAATTTACTGTCGAACATTGCAAGCAGTGCAAAAACGCAAAATGCGTTGAATACTGCCCGGTTCATGCTATTGCAGCAGATCCTGAAACTGGCGCTCGTGTTATTAATGCTGAAGCTTGTATTGGTTGCGGCATGTGTGCTCAGGCTTGTCCTTGGAACATGCCTCGCGTTGACACCGAAACAGGTCATTCCACTAAATGTATTGCATGTGGTCGTTGCGCTGAACAGTGCCCTAACGGCGCTATTAAGTTCGTTGACTGGAAAGACATCGCCCAGGAAGCTATCGATATGGGTATCGTCCGTACAACCACTCTTATTGACGCATAAATCCTGATACTCAATCAATGTTATTCAAGAGTAGAAAGGGGTGAATATGCAATCTGATGCGATTTTTTCGTTAATCTCACAACTGTTTGTTGAGCAAGACCAAAAAACATATGAAGAATTAACCTCCTATACAACCTGGCAAGATTTTCTTTCAAGTGAACCTTTAGATATATTGCTTACGCAAGCCTTACGTGTGCCCCTTACGTTTCAAAAGCACCAGGATTTTTGTCGCAAGCATTTTGTAGGCGGTCTTCCATGTTCGGCAATGCCTGTTGAATCCTTATACGTGCACGCAAATGGCATGCACGGTACACATGCAACCGTCACTTCACAGTTGCAACGTACTACATATCTAAATTCCTCAGCACAGTACATGAAGGATCTAATTTCTTCAATGAGGCTAGTTTTGCCGCAACAGTTTAATGCATACCCCGATCATCTATCCCTTGAATGCGATATGTATGCCCTGTTATGTGGGTCTGGTCTAGATAATGAAGCTCACACGTTTCTTCATGAGCGCTTTATATGGATTGAAGGCTATAAACAATACTTACATGAACTCAAAAATGAGAATGCAACATTTTTTTGCAATCTCCTGCAAGCACTCATGCAAACAATTGCATGCAATTAAGTATTACTCAAGCATACATATTTAAACTATGTATTCCATTTAGATAAAGAGAGGAACCGAGAATGTCAGAAAACGCAATCTCAAGGCGTGGCTTTCTGGCTGGCAGCACAGGTGTTGGCGCTTTAGCTGCTGGTGGATTTTTAAGCTACGGTTCTTGGCAACAGGCGTGCGCTGACGAACCCGAAAACACGCAGGGTTCTTGGTCTGCCTATACGTTATGCAACGCTTGTTCTAACAAGTGCGGCTATAAAGCGTATGTCAAAAACGGCCATTTGTCTAAGCTTATTGCTGACGAAAAGAATCCAACCGCCGAAGGTTCTATTTGTGCCCGCGGCTACGGATATACACATATTACTTATTCAAAAGACCGTTTAACTGATCCATTAAGGAAAAACGATACAGGTGAATTTGAAAAGATTTCTTGGGATGAAGCATTCCAAGAAATTGGTGATAAGGTTAAGTCTATTATTAATTCAGATGGCCCTATGGCGTTAGCCTTTGTGCAAGACCCACGTCCTAGTGGTAGCTTTTATACCAAGCGCTTTATTGAATCTTTAGGATCTCCAAACTTATACACTCATGGTGCAGCTTGCAATATCTCAAAAGCAGGCGGCTTTACCCAGGTTATTGGTACTAGTGACTTCTTTGCTGATATAGACAATGCTGACATGATTATGTATATCGGTCGCAGTGTTGCCGACGCTGTTAAGCCTTCTAGTCTTAAAGCATTGCAGCGTGCTCATGAGCGTGGTGCTCATATCATTATGGTTGATCCTCGCTGCAACAACTCTACCCTGTTTACAGATGAATGGCTGCCTATCAACCCTGGTACAGACCTGGCATTACTACTTGCTATGTCTAACGTCTTGATTACTAAAAAGATTTACGACGAAGCTTTTGTTACAGAATACGTCGAAGGATTTGACGAATTCGCAGCAAACGTACGACAGTACACTCCACAATGGGCTGAATCAATCTGTGGTATCTCTGCTGCTGATATTGACCGCATTGCAACATTGTTTGCTCAGGCAGCGCCAGCAGCCGTTATTGAACAAAGCTGGCGTGCTGCATTTGGCTGCCAGTATGCAAATTCTGGCGAAACCGCTCGTATGATCTGTATCTTTAACTCTCTTCTTGGTAACTGGAACAAAAAGGGTGGTGCTTTACTTACCCCTAGCGTTAAAGCTGGAAAGCTTGACGAAGTCAAATTCCCAAACACACCTATAATTGAAGAGAAGAAAATTGGTTCTAAAGAATACCCACTCGCATCTTCTAAAATGGGCGTCAACGCTTATGCTGCCACCATGGCGCTTGAGGGCAAGATTAAGGGTATGTTCTTCTACAACTCCAACATGGTTGGTGGATATTCTAACCCTGAATACTTGACTTCCTGTTTAAATGCTTTGGACTTATGCGTTGTCATTGACGTTCAGATGAGCGAAACAGCCGCTTGTGCAGACTACGTACTGCCAGAATGCAGCTTCCTCGAGCGCTTAGAGCTCCCTGTATTTAACGGTGGTCTTATTCCAAGCGTTTCAATTCGCGATAAGGTATTAGAACCGATACACCCCAACACTCGCCCAGTCGATGAAATCATCAAGGGATTAGCTGACGCATGTGGCGTAGGCCAATACTTTGACTTTACTGTCGAAGAACTTGCCGATGCACAGTTGAAAACCGTGGGCTCTTCGCTTAAAGATTTACGTAAATTAGGAACCATAACATTCCCCGAAAAGGCATTTAAATATGACACCAAGCCATCATTTAAGACCCCTTCAGGCAAGATTCAGTTTACCAGCGCTAAATGCGAAGAAGTCGGATACACCGCAGCTCCTAGCTGGGTAGCACCATTAGTTAGCCCCAAAGGTGGAAGCGAGTTCAGGGTCATTGATGGCAAGCAGGCTCATATGTCACACACCATGACTGCTAATCTGGAACCACTCATGAGCATCACTGAAGAATATGATTTAACCCGTGTTTGGATCAATGCCGCACGTGCTGAGAAAATGGGTATTAAAGATGGCGATATGGTCGAGATCTCTAACGAGAAACATACAGCAAAATGTCGCGTTAAGACCACACAACGCATTAACCCAAGCACGCTATACATGCCAAGCCATTACGGCGTAACAGTTAAAGAACAGACCACCGCTTATGGTATTGGCGTAAGGCCCGCAGACTTCCAGACATATGCATTAGAGCCTGGTTACGGTTCTACCATGACTCATGAAATTGTTGTATCTGTGAAGAAGGTAGGTAAATAATGGCTCGTTACGGAATGCTCATTAATACCAAGAAGTGTATTGGATGCTACTCCTGCCGCACTGCTTGTCAGCGTCAAAACGATCTGTTACCTGAAGAAAGCTTTATTACGTTCCATGAATTTGAACGTGGCTTGTACCCCAAGGTAACAGTCGAGCATGTGCCTACTCAGTGCATGCATTGTGATGACGCACCTTGCGCCAATGTGTGCCCTACCGGCGCAACATATATCAGTGAAGATGGCATTGTTTGCGTAGACCATGGCCGTTGCATTGGCTGTAAATACTGCATGGCTGCCTGCCCTTATCAGGCTCGAGTACAAAACGAAGAAACTGGAATCGTAGACAAGTGCCGTTTCTGTACCGTTTCAGCACTCAATGGCACCAAAATGTGTAGCTGCGTTGAAGCATGCCCTACTGGATGCCGAATGTTTGGTGACTTGGATGACCCATATTCTGACATTTCTCAGGAAATCATTCGCACTAACGCTCAACCTATCGATGGCGACTTAACCCGTGCCAAAATCTTTTACGTGAGGTGATTTGGATGACATTTGAACCTATTTGGGGCGGTCCTATCGCCTGGTATTTATTTCTTGCTGGTTTAGGCGGTGGCGCTTTTGTCACATCAGCATTTTTAGCATGGAAGTTTCCCCAATGCACTAACATGCGTAAAGCTGGTCATATCATTGCCCCAGTCGCAATTATCATCGGTCTTGTATTGCTGATGTTTGACGCTGAGGCAGGCCTTCACCACCCATTGCGTTTTGCCTTGTTGCTTCACAACCCATTCTCCGTTATGACCTGGGGTGTTGTATTCTTAGCAGCATTCAGCATCATTTCGATTGTTGTTGTTATTTTAGACTTCCTTAAAAAAGAAGTTCCTGCATGGCTACAGATTATTGGTGTTGTATTTGCTGTATGTGTTGCTATGTATACTGGTGCTTTACTGGGCGTCTGCAAGACTTTCGCACTATGGAACAGCGCTATTTTACCTATTCTATTTTTGGTTAGCGCTATGTCTGCCGGTGCTGCAAGTGTATTGCTTGTCGGCGGTATTAAGTTTTCTGAAGAATTCAACACCGTTAGCGCACTAAAGCGCATTCACTTCTCGCTTCCTTGGATTGAATTAGTACTAGTAGCTGCTTTACTCTTCATCACCTGCTATGTCTCCCCTGCAGGCTATGATTCTGTAATGTCTCTCATTGCTGGTAAGTATGCGTTACTGTTCTGGATTGGGTTGATTATAATCGGCCTTCTATTGCCAGCACTTACCGATTTGTACTTACTCTTTATTGGATCTGAAAAGTTTGAGCAGTCTCGCAAGGGACAAATTATCGCTTCTGCTGCTGATATATGCGTGTTGATAGGTGGCTTTTTGCTTCGTTACTTAGTAGTAGTTGCCGCCCTACCTATAGTGTTTGCAATGTAAGCAACATTCACTAGTCCTTCCTCCCATAAAATCCCACGTACCAAATGATACGTGGGATTTTTTACTGCAATAGCTGAATGCAACACATTAAATACCACTAATATATCATTATATGCGGTCAAACACATGATAGCTGATAGTAATTGAAATAACCTCTGTACAGCAATTACTTTTCTACCGACAAACGTATTGTCTAAAGCAGCATAAACTGTTCCTAAAATGATACATACAATAAAGCTCCTATACATCAGACACTATCCCACATATAGGAAACCTATTAGGTCATCTATATTAGAACTACCACTGTTAAGACTTTTGAACTTATAAACGAACTTTATTAATTGTCTCAGCTACAATGTCATCAACTAGATGAATGCCCAAATCCAGACCGTCTGCGCTATACAATATTTCTAACTGAGAATTATCATATGTACCACCACGACTAACGACTAGTCACAAAAAACCATATGCTTGGCCTTACATATACCCCGCATTGCTGGTTACCTATGACGAAAGTAACCAGAAGTAAAACAAGTTCTCATTAATCAAGCATAACCACTCAACCTCATAACTTGCCTTATACATACAAAAGAAGGAGATACAAAAAAAGACCCAAGAGGAAATCTCTTGGGTCATAGCGACTTAGATGGTCGGGACGACAGGATTCGAACCTGCGACATCCTGCTCCCAAAGCAGGCGCGCTACCAAACTGCGCCACGTCCCGAAACACAATATGGTATTATACCAGAGTCTCAAAGAAATACAACCCTAATAAAGTAGAAATTTAAGTCTTTTTAAAAGCAGCACTAATCCTCACCAAGATGCTTACATTCTGCAACCGTATATATCTACACGATAGCCATCTGGAGTCACTGTATTAACAAGCATAATACCATCAGTACCGAGATAATATTGACCATACCAGCAATCATGAAGCATTGCGCCAGATTCACTAAATGCACGCCATGCGCCAGATTCATCAACTACCCAACCGGTTAACATCCAGCCACCATCAGCTAAGCAATAAGTAGTATCTTTAATTTTAGTAAAACCATGAGCCATAATACCGGTTTCAGGATAAAAATAATACCAATAGCCATCAATAGACTTCCACCCAGTAGCAAATCCGCCAGACACCTCATAATAGCGCCATGCTTTTTTGTCAGTATACTCAGGATCTTCAGCCCTAACTAAATCAATATCATCTATCCAGCCAGTTACCCAATATCCAGAAGCATCGACACGAAAACCATCTGGGGTAACAGTATTAGTAAGCATAATACCATCAGTACTTAAGAAGTAATAACCACTCCATGTATCATGCAACATTGCACCAGATGTACTAAAGAGTCGCCATATATTGTTTTCATCCACAACCCAACCAGTTACCATAGCGCCAGAAGCATTGAACATATACGTTTCACCATCAATGTCAACTAACCCAGTCTGCATAATACCAGTCTCAGGGCTAAGGTAATACCATATATCAGATAGATACTGCCAACCAATCAATGGGTGACCGTAATTATCGGCAAGCATCCATGAACTGTTAGCAAACTGAGTCCATCCATAAACTAAGCGACCAGATTCATCTAATAGCCAATCCTCAGATTTACCAGTAGAAGCATCAACAATGGCAGTTACACCACTTGCCATAGCGCCATGAGCGTCAACTGCAGGATCAAAATAGAACCAAGAACCATTCAGTTTAGCCCAACCAGTAACCAAAATACCTTCAGCACTAGCATAATGCCATACATTGTCGGCATCCATAAACCATCCCATGGCTAAAGCGCCATCTTCTGCTGGGTTTAAATAATACTCAGAAGTTTTGCCTGAAGCTGATTCAAGAGTCATCCAGCCCTGAACAACGACACCATCTTCACCAATAAAATAAGTCTTATTAGTTTCAGGATCTTGGTACCACGAAGTCAATTCACCTTCAACCTTGGTTGCCTCAAATGCATCTATCGCAGCACGTAAATCAAGTACAGCCGCATAGCGCTCAGGAACGGAAACACGCTGCTCATAAATATTATCTGCAACAGAAATTGCATCTCTTACAACGTCAAGATTTTCCTGCGTTACAGCAAATGTACCACGAGGAAGCTTAGCAATTTCAAGTTTCCCATCATCAACAACACAATTTTTTAGAGACTGAAGGGCAGCATCGAGTTCAGCATCAAAATCGACAACAATCAACTTACAGTGGACACGCTCCCAGTCAAAGTGGGAAACGGTATCATCTACAGGAGCGAATGTAATCATCTCAGAGCAACCTGTACCACCCCAGCCAAATGGAGAGGGCCTATTCCAACCAAACCAAGATCCGTCTTCTAGATACTTTATATTAGAGCAACCTGCAAAAATTGAAGACAAATTAGTAACAGAATCAGGAATGGCAGGAGCAACAACCAAACCAGAACAACCACTAAATGTAGAACTTGCTGTAATAACAGAACTCGGAATAGATGGAGCGTCAGTTAAGCTCGTACAGTTTGCAAACGTGCTGGTCATATCCTTTACAGAATATGGAATCTTAGGAGCCTGCTGTAGCGCAGAGCAACCATTGAATGTGCCAGACATAGAAACAACAGAACCCGGAATAACAGGGGCAGTCGTTAGATTTCTGCAATCCCTAAAGGTGGCCTCCATAATCTCTACGGTGTCAGGAATTTCTGGAGCCTCAACCAGTGCATTACAAGAATAGAAAGTCCTTGTCATGTTAACGACACCTTCTGGAATAGAAGGAATCTCTTTTAAACCATCACACGATGAAAAAGTGTCTGTCATATCTCTAACCGTACTAGGAATGGCAGGGACACTGGCAAGACTATTACAGTCAGCAAACGTTGCACTTAAACAGACAAGACCTTCAGGAAGGTTAGGAACAGTCTGCAAAGATTTGCAATAGCGGAATGCGTCAGTCATGTCAGTTACGTTTAGAGGGATAACTGGCGCAATTACCAATGCATCACAAGAAAGAAATGCTGAATGCATAGAAGTTACCGAATCAGGGATAACGGGAGCCTGCGTCAAACTGGAGCAAGAATTAAATGTAGAGTTTAATGAGATCAAACCCTCGGGCAAACTAGGTGCTGTTGCTAGGTTTTTACATCCACAAAAAGTATTATCTAAATTTGTAACACCCGAGGGAATAGCAGGTGCATCTACCAGCTGCACACAAGAATCAAAGGTACCCTTCATATTGGTTACATTAGCAGGAATCTCTGGAAAAGAAACAACAGAAGAGCAACCACTAAATGTATACTCCATACTTGTAACAGCAGCAGGGATGTTAGTAATTTCTGTCAAAGAACGACATCCAGTAAACGCATAATCGAGAGATGTAATAGTCTCAGGCAAACCAATAACATGCGTCAAAGAAGAGTCCTGAGCAAAAGAAATAGATGTTAAAGCCGTAAAATCGCTCAAGTCAACTATTTCAATATTGCTGCCATCAGTAAGAGCAATACGCTCTAAACTAGCTGGATTAGAAAACGTAATAGTATCAAGCACTATATTAGGACAGTGACTAACTTCTAATACACGCAAACTCGCAGGCACAACAAGGCTCGAGAGACTATTAGTAGCTCCACCCCAAGAGGAACCACCGACATAGTGAAATTCTTCAATACCCTCACAGAACTTAACAGTTTCAATATTTTGAGAATAATTAAAACCGTTTAAGGACTTCAGCTGCGTACAGGCAGATGCGTCAATAGTTTTAAGATCACGATTGTTTCCAAATGCACCCACAGC
>RCNH01000780.1_pt1 | contig 12083 bp, 10 predicted proteins | sample 2041161 | NCBI WGS metagenome assembly RCNH01 (sample SAMN09708215, study PRJNA481090) | Feces metagenome, whole genome shotgun sequencing project. | biome: feces | host: Leptonychotes weddellii | place: Antarctica: Sion Island | collected 2010-03-01 | reverse complement strand
CCTAATCACCGCACCTGCCGGCAGGCCCGGCAGTCTTAATGGGTGACATGATGCAGATATTCAGTTAGATCGACAAAAAAATACCCGTACAGGTTTCTGCACAGGCAATCGGATCAGGCTATAATGACATCCTCTGGTATCGGCAGAAACATGATATTGTGCGTACCGCTCAAAGGAACTGACTCTGCTCTTCCATGGGAAGGCATTACAGCGACCAATACTCGTCGGGACTCTCACCCTGTTGCTTTGCTGACTGCGAACAGTCAGATGGCAGTATGCTCCGTGTGTATTATAACATTGAATTATCCATAATTCAAGTATATTATAATATTATTTATGGTCGGAGATGCAAAAACTGCTCTTCTGTTTCTCACGCCAGCTCCCACCGGGCATTTCGGTCTGACGAGGATTGGCAAATCCATTTGCTGTGTGATAACCTGTTGATGTCATTCGTCCCCATGGTGAGTACAACCCTGTTATGCTTTGTAGTACAGTAGGCGGACCGCACTGTAATCGTAACAGGGATGTTTACTCGACGCCATAGGCTTTATGGAACCACTGGCCTAACCAGTGGTCTTCTTATGGTTTATCCTATATTATTGAAGGGTTGTAAAGGATCCATATTGGACTCCATTTTTGTGCTGCCCCTCCACACGAACTTTGTCATGTGGGGATTTTTGCTGCATCAAAAACCCGGTTCGGTATAAAACCGAACCGGGCTTTTGCCTAAGGTTCTCATTCCGAATAAATGCGAACTTCAAAAATCTTTGCAAAATCTACGCCGCAGGTGCTGTGAACCTGAATATCCACAGAATCCGCAATTACTGGCTGCATCAGCTTATGGACCCGAAAACGCTGGTAGTTACCGTTTACATCCAACTTTCCGACCTCTTTTCCATCGCGCAGAAAACGGAGGGTATAGTCCTTCACCAGCGTAGAGGGAACTCCTGGTTCCTCCCGAGCAAGCACGGCTTTGGAAACAGAGATCATGATATCTCTGGACAGACCGGAGTCAAATTTCAGATCTACTTCACCGATTCGGGAAGGCGCAAAATGGAGTCTGATCCATTGACTGCCATCCTGAAGTGAGCGGGATTTCCATCCGTTCATCTGTTCGGAAACAGTCCGGCCGATACCATTAATCACTTGTTCCGGCTCCCAGCCCGCTTCCCACGAGGATGCCTCAACAGCGGCCCCCCGGGCCAAATCATCAGGATCCTGATTGGGCACCCCAGGCAGATAGCAATCATCCCGCAGGAGCTGCTGCTGCAACTGCTGCATATGGTTTCCAATTTCACGCGGAGTGCACTTCAGATGCAGGGCCATTGCTGCAGCAGTGCCAACAGCCTGACCGCCAACTGCAGAAGTGGCCATCACCCGGGTGGAGCCAAAGGCAGTATGGGTAGCACTGATATTGCGGCCCGCCATCATCAAGTTTCCGATGTTGTGAGAGTAATAACACCGGTAAGGGATAGCATAGACCTGATTAAGATGGATGTAGGCAGTTGGACCGCCTTGATAGAAGAAACCCTCGGGCGGATGCATATCCATAGGCCAGCCGCCATAGGCGACAACATCTTCGAAAGGAACTGCCTGCTCCAGATCCTGCTGCTTCAGCATATAGTCGCCGACAATCCGACGGCTTTCCCGCTTTCCTGGAAGAAATTGCACCCAGTCCAGCGCATAGTTCTCAGCTCCGTGGTCTCCCTTATTTTTAATATGATCCCAGATGCCATAGAGTGTCTTCAGAAGTTCATCCCGGATTTCTTCACTGTCGCGGATTGTATCCTGCAGGCCACCCAGTTCGATCCACCAGTAACCGGCATCTACGCCGGAAGCCTCGGGACCATCTGCAGAATGCTGACGGTTAGAAAGCTCGTCGGGGCCATATTCATAGGCCCATTCCGGTCGCTCAAAGCGACAGGGCGCACCGGTATCATTAGCGCAGAACATCAGTGTACTTCCCATAGTACCCCGGTCAGCCTGTTCAGGCGCAAAGCTCTCCCCAAATTCACTCCGGCTTTCCCTTCCCATCCGGGTTTCGGCACCGGCGAATGCAGCCAGAGTTCCGTCACCTGTGCAGTCTGCAAAGATGCGGCCCATAACCCGGAGTCTCCTTTCCGAGGTAAGCTGGAAGCAGTCAATAGAACAAAGATTTCCGTTTTCGGTATTGACATCCGTCATCTGGGTATTGAGCAACAGAGTCAGATTCTTCTGAAACCGAACCTTTTCCCATAAAATTGTATCAAATATTGAAAACGAATTCTGGGGATTTCTCTTCTTGTTTTCCAGAAGAATTTCCTCAATAATACCGGTTTCCCGGACATTATCATGCTGACCGTGAACCGTGGCACCGCAGATGTGCATACGGATTTCCGAACTGGCATTGCCGCCCAGGACCGGACGGTTATGAACCAGCACAGTCTGCGCACCGTGTCGGGCTGCAGCAATGGCGGTACAGATACCGGCCATGCCACCGCCGACGACCACAAAATCGAAGTGTAAAGTTTCAACGTTGGACATGGATGTTTACTCCTTTACCGAACCGGAAGTCAGTCCACCGATGAAATACTTCTGAGCCACAAGGAATACAATGAAAATCGGGATGATCGTAATAACACCGGCTGCCATAATCAGGCTGTATCGCATACCTGTCTCGTCCATGAAGTAGGTCAGGCCCAGCGGCAGAGTATAAAGCTCCTTATCCTGCAGGAACAACAGTGCGTTGTCATAGTCATTCCAGTGCCAGGTAAACAGCAGAATAATCAGAGTGATAATTGCAGGCTTACACAGCGGTACAATCAGCCGGAAGCAGATTTGCCACTCATTGGCACCGTCTATTCGGGCCGCTTCTGAGATACTCTCCGGTATCTGCTGCATGGCCTGACGCATGAGGAAAACACCGTAGATCGTAAAGAACGCCGGAAGAATCAGCGCAAGATGCGTATTATAGATGCCCATTTCTCGGAACATCAGGTACTTGGGCACCATCAGCAGCTGGGTGGGTATCATCATAGTTGCAAGATACAGCACAAAAATCTTGTCTCTTCCAGGGAATTTCAGCCGTCCAAATCCGTATCCTGCGATGCAGCACAGAAACAAGGCCACAACCACGCTGATTCCGGTGACGATGACAGAGTTCAGGAACATCTGAGGATAGTTGTACTTGCCGTTCCACACGGTTTTAAAGTTTTCCAGATAAACATAATCGGGGAACAGGGCAAACGGAGTCTGAAATACATCCGGCTCCCGTTTCAGACTAGCACCGATCATCCACAGGAATGGGAAAATGGAGGTCAGCATGAACAGCCAGAGAATGACGGATCTCAGAACTACGGAAATCTTTTGCTTCAGCGTATTTTCTTTCATGATACAGTCCCTCACATTCCTTCGTATTTTTTATTCTGATAACGCATCTGGATCATGGAAACAATGAAGATGATAACCAGAAGCACAACACCCTGCGCACTTGCAAACTCGATTTTATTGAAACGGAATGCAGTGCGATAAATGTTATAGACAAGCATAGTGGTGGCATTGCCCGGGCCACCGGAAGTCATGATATTAATCAGACCGAATACCTTGAAAGAATTGATAATGGTTGTAATCATAATGAAGAAGGAAGTGGAGTGGAGCATGGGAATAGTCACATGCCGGAGCTTCGCCCACCAGCCGGCACCATCAATTCGTGCAGCCTCATACAGATCTTCAGGCACATTTACGAGTCCCACCAGAAACAGCATGGCAGTGTATCCGGCTGCCTGCCACACAGAGATCAGGGTTACCGTAAACAGGGCATACTTGGACTCATTGAGAAATCTGGGGGGATCATCAATGCCGATAAATCTGAGGAAACTGTTGATGGGGCCCATGCCGGAAAACAGGGCAAGGAAAATCGAAGCAATTGCCACGACATTGACAACATAGGGCAGATAGACACCCAACTGCACTAATCTTTTGCCGATGACCTTCTCTTTGAGGAAAAGGGCCATTAGAAAAGAAACAGACATCAGGATAACAACATACATCACAGTGAACGCAATATTGTTGAGAAGAGAGACGCGAAACCATTCATCTGTCCAGATATCAAAATAGTTTTTTAGGCCTGCAAAATGGATGCCGCTAAGTCCCTGAGACTGATCCCATTTAGAAAAACTGAGTATGATGCTGAAGATCAGGGGGAGGACATAAAACAGCAGAACACCCAGCACATTAAGAATTATGAAGGAATATCCGGTCATAGTGTTCCGTATTGTCCTTTTTTGCCGAAGCGTCAGTTTATGACTTGATTTTTGCATGGTAGAATTCCTTTCCAGAAAACTGCCGGACAGATTCCTGCCCGGCAGCTCGATACATAACAGCAGTTTTATTTAGCTGCTTCGTACTGCTTCTGAGCTCTCTGCTGAGCCTTGGCGATTGCCTGGTCTACAGTCTGCTCACCAGCAAAGGTTTTCTGGAACTCTTCTGCCAGAATCGTGTTGATTTCGGCAGCTGCAGTGGTGATGGTTCTGGTAGAGACGTCAAACATACCCATGTAAACCTGCTGTACCTCGTCCATATCATAGAGATCAGCATGTTCACCAAAGGCCAGCTCCACAACGTCAGCGCGATCAAAGCTAGTGTGTGCAGGAATACGACCAAACTTGCACATAGGAGCCATACCGGATTCGGCATACCACTTCACAAACTCCATGGCAGCCTCGGGGTGCTCAGACTTGCTGTTGATGCTCATGAACGCATTGAAATTGGTGCTGTAAAGGTTCTCCTGGTCTGCAGAAAGCTTAGGCAGAGTCGCAAAGCCAGTAACAAAGTCATGTGGATAGGTCTCAGTATCATTGACATAACGAACGATCCAGCTGCCGAAGACCATGGCTGCCTTACCCTGCAGGAGCATATCCTGAGAGTTCATCTTCTGGGTTGCATTGTCCACATAATCAACTTCGATTCCCCGCTCCATACGGTCCATATAGGCTTCAAAGGAAGCACGAAGGGTCGGATTGTCAATGTTTACGCCATTTTCGTCATACATCCAGTTCTTGCCCATTGCACGCATAGCAAACTCGGTGGCAGGCTGGCTGTCCCATGCAGGGTAGTAGTAACCGTAGACGCCGTCGTGAGTCAGTGCTTCAGCAGCAGCAATAAACTCATCATAGGTCCAGCCCACAGTAGGATACGGGATACCAGCATCATCAAACATCTGCTTATTGTAGAGAATACAGTCGTTAGAAATCTCAACAGGAAGTGTATAGTAAGAACCGTTCTGCTGGAACTGCTGAACGCCTTCACCAAAAGCGGCCACAGGCTCAATACCAGCGCCTGCCATCAGGTCATTAAGTGCAAGGGTATAGCCTGCATCAATTCTTCTCTGGAGAATATTGGTATCGTAGGAAATGAAGACATCCGCATCACCACTGGACATCAGGCTCATGTCGAGCTTGGTGTTGCCGGCATCATCATTGGTATAATGGACATACTCAACCTGAATGTCGGAATGGGTGCTGTTGAAGGATTCAACGACTTCAGCAGGTCCGTTTTCTTCGACAATGGAGCCCCACAGCTGCAGGTGGATCACATTATCTCCGTCGTTGGCATTGGCTTCGGATTTCTGGCCGCCGCAGCCGGTAAAACTGCTCAGAACCAGAATCGCAGCGAGGATGGATACGATTACTTTTTTCATGGGTTTGCATCCTTTCTTAAATGAATCAGATTTTATTCTGGCGATATCCCGCCCCTCCGAACCGGAATATTCGACAGAATTATTGTCTATATCTTATAAATTTTTAGTCCTTATTACCATGATGTTTCTTTCTATAAGTATGGACTTTTTTTCATTTTCAGGAAGCACGCTAAAGTATAATAGTAATTTTTTTCGATACAGCAGTGCTTTTATTTGAAATTAGAGAATATTATTCTGTAATCTTAAAATCTGTGATATGATATATATACTACTAAGGAGCAGACGGAGGCTTCAGAAAATGAAGATGCATCACCCTGGCTTTTACACAAAAATCCTCCTTACAATTGTACTTTCCTTTATCATACCGCTTTCCATACTGTTTTTCTACAGCTATTCCAGAATGGACAATGCCATTACACAGAAAACCGAACGGATTGCTTTGCAGGAAATGGAAAAAACGCATCAGGCTGTAGAGAATCTCTTTTATCGGATCAGCCGCACAGTGGAACATATCTCTGTGGACAACCGTTTGAATCGTCTGATCCAGTATTATGATAATAACATCTCCGAGCCGCAGACAGGGCGAATCCAACTGGCTCATTCTGCATCTCTCAGAAAATATGATTTCTTTTTATGGGCTACGGAAATCCAGAAAATTCTGGGCATCTATTCCGCAAACTGGATGGATTCCCCCATGGAAATCGGTCTGATTTTTAATGATGGCTATCTGCTGTCTACATGGCCGTCAAACCACACCGATACAGAACAGTTGCAGCAGCTGATTGCGCACCGTGAGGTGGTCAACCGTATCTCTTGCTTTATTGGTCCACATCCGAGTTTTGTGACACACGCAGCAAACGGTGACTATTTTACTTATTATAAGGATCTTTATGATCTCAGTTCTCCAAAGGACTATCTGGGGACCGTGGTGGTAACCGTTCCCATTTCTGAAATTCAGGTTTCCATTATGCGAAATTTGAATTCAAATCATTATGCCTTCTATCTTCTGGATCAGGACCGCCAGATTCTGTTATCGGAAAATACGGACTCATTTTCACTTGAGAAACTGCTTGCGCTCTATGATGCAAGCAGCAACCCTGCCGATCACAGAGCAAAGCACGGAAGTGCGGTATTCTGGGATGTATTTCCTATCGTAGAGACAAACTGGCTTCTGTGCCATGCAATCCCGGAAGCGGATTTTTTTCCGGAAATCCAGCATTTGAGAAACTTAGTCATCTGGAGCTTTCTGATTATTCTGGCAGTTGTATCTACGGTGTCCTTTTTTATTATCTTCCGGCTCCTCAGCCCAATTCGCCGTTTGACGGAGAGCATGCACGAGGTAGAAAAGGGAAATATCGATATTCAGCCTCTGATCGTCACATCTCACGATGAAGTAGGCAGGATCCTCAGCGGCTTCAATGCTCTCATGGATCAGCAGCGCAAACTGATTCGGAGAGTCCAGGAGACTGAAAAGCAAAAAGGTGAGCTCCGCTTTGAAATGCTCCTGGCACAGATCAATCCCCATTTTCTGTTCAATACCCTCAATTCACTGAAATGGATGGCGGCGATCATACACGCAGATAACATCACCAACATGATCTGTGATCTGGCACGCCTTCTGGAAATCAGCATGAATAAGCAGGCTGACTTCATTCCCATTCGGGAGGAGCTGCTGAATCTGAGAAGCTATATCTCCATTCAGGCTGTACGTTATGGGGATACCTTTGACGTAAACTTTGACGTGGATCCGGCACTCAATGAATTTGAAACTATTAAGCTTCTGTTCCAGCCCATTGTCGAAAATGCAATTATCCACAATATGCAGGACGTTCCCTCTCTGCATATAGAAATCAAAGGCCGACTCATGGAAAATCAAACGGTGGAATTTACGATTACGGACAATGGAAAAGGCATGAATGCAGAGCAGTTGCATCAGCTGTTCTCACTGGATCGACACAATGACCACAGAGTTTTCCGGGGAATCGGAGTCACCAATGTCCAGCAGCGGATTCAGCTCCGATATGGGGAAAAATATGGTGTTGCCATGCAGTCTGCTCCCGGCAAGGGAACCTGTGCCCGTATTACATTTCCTGCGGTTCGGGCCAGACGGGATACGCTGAACGCACAGGACACTAGAGGTATACAAAATGATTAAAGTTCTGATTGCTGACGACGAGGTTCTCGTGCGGGTCGGTATTAAATCCACCATCGACTGGGAAAAACATGGTTTTACCATTGTCGGTGAGGCAAGAAACGGAGAGGAAGCTCTGGAAAAAATTGAGCAGTTGCATCCCGATGTGCTTCTGACTGATATCCGGATGCCAAAAATGGACGGAATCGAGCTAATACGCCGACTGGAGGAGCGGCATATCAGGATCTACACCGTAATCATGAGCTGCTATAACGATTTTGAGCTTGTACGTTCTGCAATGAAATACGGGGCATCCGATTATCTTCTGAAGCTTACACTGACAGAGGAGGAACTGCTGGCAGTTCTTGAACGGCTGAAGCAGAAAATCAGCATTGGCAAAAAGCAGCAGGATCCTGCAGCTGTTGTCGATCTGCAGAAACAGAAGCTTCATCTGAAGCAGATGATACGCAGAAGCGGAGCATCCCTGCAGGAACTCAATACCGTAGCAGATGCATTGAACCTTGGCTTCCATTTTCCAGACTTTACAGTTCTGCTGCTCTCTCTGGACTATATTTTTGAACCCAATGAGCTGACCTACCGGGAAATCAGCGAATCTTCCTACCTCGCAGCAGAAAATCTGATTTCTTCCTATCTGGAGCGGAATGGAAATGCCAGATTCATCAGTCTGGATAAAGGCGAAATGCTGATTCTGCTGCCGTCTGACACGGATCCCAAGCCTCTGTTCACAGCGGTCAATGGTCAGTTAAAGGACTATCTCAATATATCTGCCTCAGCAGGCGTAACAGATGGTAACGATTGCTGTGAAGGAGAAGTTTTTACCCTGGCAAAGGTAACCGAGGTGTTTGAGAGTATGCGCTATCATCAGGGGCCGGGCATACTTCACACGCTTCGATGCAAAAATACATTTTGCAGCACATCCTCTGCGATCTGGTCTTCCCTGGGCGATTCGCTGATAGAAATCCGCGGAATTGCTGACTTTCCCAAACTCCCCGGAGCCATTCGCACACTGTGCGAACAGATGTCTCAGCAGTGTCTGACAAAAAGCGCCTGCCAGCAGCTTCTGGCAGAGGTCTTTTACGGACTGGGTGCTTTATTTCAGAAATACGGTGGAGATATCAACGGTATTAACGATATGTTCGGCAAGAATTTTGCAAAGCTCCTGAGTCAGCTTCATTACCTCAGGGATACGGAGGCATGGTTTGCTTCCTATACGGTTTATGCGACAAAATATTGCCAATCCTGCTGCAATCAGCGGATGCGGGGGGACATACTTGCCGCTGTACTGTATATTCAGGAGCACTTCGACCAGCCCATCAGTGCCAATACAGTAGCCAGAAAAGTTGGAATCAGCAACGCCTATTTCAGCACCATATTCAAGCAGGAGACCAGTTACAGCTTTACCGAATATCTCACAGATTTGCGAATTGAAAAAGCAAAAAAGCTGCTGGAGGATAAATCAATTTACATCTATGAGATCGGTATGCGGGTAGGATATCCGGATTCCAATTATTTCTGTAAGGTTTTTAAGAAGCAGACAGGGCTTTCCCCGGAAGCATACCGCAAACAACGGGGAATCTGATTCATGGAAAAACGTCCCTATTGCACCCTGATCACTGAATAGCCCCAGTAAAACGGGCAACAGACAAAATACCCCCCGATGCAGGATAATCGTAATGCTACATCAGGGGGTATTGTTATGACCTGACAATTTTAACCACTCGGTGTCAGCAAAAACAGTCACCACAAAAAACGGTATCGTATTATAATTTCATAACATCATTGTCTATTCTGAGGCTATTTGATAAAAATCAAAACAGATGACAGACAATCTGTTATAGGGCCCCGAAGATTTGCCGACCGCATTATCGTTTCGGGCTGCCCCTGAAGATGCTTGATTTATGCCTTCTGGTTCGAGCTACCCGTGAACAGGTCTACGTATTCCTTAATGCTCATCTGGTCGGATATCTGATCTTCTTTTAACTGGTATGTATTCCTGAATTTGCTTTTTATTTCTTCCTACCGTGCCTATGTAATAACCTCTGGCCCGGAAATGTCTGTTGCCGTACTTATACTTGAGGTTGGCGTAACTGTCGAAGATCATTAAACTGCTCTTGCCCTTTAAGTAAGCCAACACCTGAGACACACTGTACTTGGGTGGAATACTGATAAGCATATGGATGTGATTCGGTCATGCTTCTGCCTTGCTAATCTCTATCCCCTTTTGCTTGCATAACTGTCTGAGAATGAAGCCGATATCCGCTTTGATCTCATTGTATATTACTAATTTTCTGTATTTAGGGGCGAATACCACATGGTACTGAGATTTCCATGTAGTTTAGTCTAAACTATTAATGTCTTTTTCTTTCACGAAAGAGACCTCCTCATTATGTTAGTTACGTGGTTTCTATGAACTTCTGCCAGGCCTATCCGCCTTGCGGCGAATCTCTAGAATACGGTCGGTTTTTCCATCCAGATCCAGGACAACCGGGATCCTTCCTCTTTCCTTTGCTTCCAGCAGTTCCCGGATTGCCTGGGAATCGTCCATAGCAGGGATTCCGTAGATTTGAGACATCGTCAGATTCTGGCAGTCAGCACAGACCGACAGCTGCGCTCCCTGGCACTGCCCTGGGCAAGCAACCGTCCCTGATTGAGAAGGTAGAACTGCTCACAATGCCATTTTTGATGCAGAACGGGGGCCGCACACCGACTGGAAGAAACACGTCAATATGCTAAGCGAATGAAGCGCCTAAAAAATTCCTATCAGTATGAGATGTACATGGGGCAGATCTGCAAGGAGGCCTGTGATCTGAACAGGGCGATGGATTGGTGGAAGAAAATGACCGAACATGAGCCGGGGGACTGGCTTGTATGGGCAGAATACGGCGACATGATGGCTAGACTCTGCCACTACGACGAAGCGGTAGCATCTTATCGAAAGGCAATGCCTATGCATCCCAAGCCACGGTTCTGGGACTGTGAGGAGTCTATTTTCCATATCTGCATGATTCGTGGAGATCCAGTATCTTGAAGTCATGATTGAAAGCAGATAACTACCTTTTCTCCTGTAATACGCAACCTCAAGTTCAAATATCATAACTATATGCAAAACAATTTTACCCTATATGAAAGAAAGCCGCCAACCCACTCAGGGAAGGCGGCGTTTTCCCTATCAGGATAGATTTTATTGGTTCCGTCGTCACCGTTTTATGGGGTTACGAAAGTTTTTCTCTGCAACCGTGGGTAGCAACTTGGAACATTCACGTGTCCAGATAAAAAGAAAAACTTCGAAATCCGAAGATTTCGAAGTTTTCTTGGTGGAGATAAGCGGGATCGAACCGCTAATCTCTTGAATGCCATTCAAGCGCTCTCCCGACCCATACGGTTACATGCCCCATGCATCAGGCTTTTATAAAACACTTATCCCCTTTTTACAGTCACCTGAATGCTTATCCTGTGGGAGGTATGTGCTCAAAGAGACAAGTTATCAAAGCCACTATAGGCGCAATTCCGCTTACTTATCTTCTCTATCCCGATTTTCCAAGCAGAGATAGTAACGTCCTGTAAGCTGTAAAGAGTTGGAAAGGTGCTGTTCCATCTCTATGATGACCGTAACGCTGACGTGGTAGCGGCAGATAAGGAAATTCTGCAGCTGCTTTATGAATTCAGTAAGGAATAGATTCTGGATGATAACTGGGAAAAGATTGACTGGCTGTTTCCGAAGATTTCAATCGCCGAAACACCGTTTTCAGGGTTTGGCCCAGAGGCTGATTCTACGCAGCAACCTACTGAACACGGCGGAACAGCCCCACAGATCAGCAGTAAAAAGCTCCTTTCTGCCGGCGGCTGCACCTCTGAGCGTCTACGCAATGGCCCAGAGGGCTTGGTGAAGTTCCTCTTGATTGGGCTTGATTCCGGGGACGGTCATTTGATTTTACTCCATTTCCCGCAGGAAGTGGTATTCTGCCTTGGGTTACAGCACAGCGTTTTTCCTATTTACCCGTCGGCAGAACCGGCACAGGATTTCCGTAAAAATCCGGGAATAAAGCCAAAAACTCAGGCTCCCGATTCCAGCTTTTGGGGCGGTGTTGATCCGCATATTGTCTGTCTCTTCGACTCCATGCAGATATAGCAGGGGATTCGGGCCGCTTTCAAGCTATAACAAAAGTATGCGTCAAGAGAAACAGGATGCGCGATATGCCGTCAAACGGCATATATTGACCCCAAAACTTTCTTATCACACTTTTCATATCCCAC
>RCNH01000779.1_pt1 | contig 12105 bp, 9 predicted proteins | sample 2041161 | NCBI WGS metagenome assembly RCNH01 (sample SAMN09708215, study PRJNA481090) | Feces metagenome, whole genome shotgun sequencing project. | biome: feces | host: Leptonychotes weddellii | place: Antarctica: Sion Island | collected 2010-03-01 | reverse complement strand
ATGAAATTCAAATTAAAAGACCCGGGAAGCGCAATTACACATTTTATTGCAATGATTCTGGTAATTCTGGGAGCTGCTCCCATGTTAATCAAAGCAGCAAGAGAACCGGATAATCTACATCTGCTTGCTTTATCTGTTTTTTTGCTAAGTATGGTTCTCCTTTATATGGCAAGTACCATCTATCATTCTCTGGATATTAATGAAAATGTAAACCGACGGCTTCGTAAAATTGATCATATGATGATTTTTATTCTGATTGCCGGCAGCTATACACCCATATGCCTTCTTGCCTTGAAAGGCCGCACAGGACTTTTGCTTTGTGCGCTGGTATGGACAGTAGCTATCTTTGGTATCTTGGTAAAAGCCTTCTGGATTACCTGTCCGGCGGTTTTCTCTGTCATAATCCCCATGCTTTTGACTTTCCTGTTTTCAGACTCATCTTCATAATAGCAATAGCGACACCGAAGATTGCACAGACTGGATGCCGCTTTGATAAGAAAGGAAATATGCTTCAATTTAATCTCCCCCAATCCACAGCCTATCTTGATGGATTCTGACACTTTTATCAACCATATTGTCCGATATAAGAAATATAAAAATATTTGATTCGTCATCATGCAACAAAGCCCCAAGCAAAAATAGTCATATTGTACAATTATATTTTTGCGCGCTATACAGATTAATGAATTATACACATAAACCAGACAACTTTTAGCAAATATGCAAGAAATCTGTTGCATATTGTATTGGCAATATGCTATCATGGACCCCGTTGGAAGGAAGAATTTCAACAAAAGAAAATCATTTTGGTGGAGGAGATTTATTATGAAACGCGTATTGAGTGTAGCTCTGGTTTTGGTCATGATGACGACATTACTTGTCGGCTGCGGCGGAGCAAAGAAAGTGGAAAGCTGGAAGGTCACATGTCCCTGGGCCCCATCCGGTGTTGCTTCTATGGTCAGCCAGAAGGCAGCTTCAAAGTCCACGGAGCACTCTGACAGCATTACTCTGGTTGCAGAAGCTATCAAGGGTGACACCGCTACCGTAAACACATGGGTTGTTGAAAATAAGGCAAACGATCCTGAGCTGATTTTCATCAGCGAAGGTATGCTGAGTATCACTGACATTCTGGATCCGGCCAGAAAGCAGTTCGACAGAGACGACTTTGTGTTCGTTGAAAACCTCTATTCTTCCGTTTTTGTTATGTCTGCTGATGCCAAACTGAATATCAATTCTATTGATGATCTGAAGGCTTATGTTGAAAAGACTGATGAAATCTCTGTTGCTGTTAACGGCGCTACCGGTTCTGAAGCTTTCCTGGCCGCTGCTCTTTTTGGCTCCATGGATGCCGGGAACAAGCTGAAGCTGACTCCTTACAAGTCCGCTGCAGAGGCTGCACAGGCTGTCTCCAGAGGCGAAACCGACTTTGCTGTTTCTCACCAGTCTCAGATTCTTGAGAGTTACGAGCAGGGCAATGTCTCTGTTATCTGTGCTTTCGACGAGGAAGCCATTCAGGAAGGTCCCTTCGCCGGTGTTGAGGGTGTTGGTCAGTATGGCTATCCGTTCTTCAAGAACCGCTGCCTGATCATGGCCCGTCAGGGAACTGATGCCGAGAAGGTTGATGCTCTGAAAGCTCTGTATGATGACATTCTTGCCGACCAGGAAGTCGTAGATTGGTTGAACAATACCATGCTTCTGGAAGCTGATACCATGAGCGATGCTGACGTAACTGAGCATCTGGCAAATGTTCGCAGCATTGTTGAACAGTATAAGGATATCGTTGTCCACTAATCTTTCGTTGATCGAATAACCGTTAATTAAAATGGATATTGGGGAGTGGGGCTGAGAAAAAACCTCAGTTCCCTCCCCCATTTATTTTATAAATAATCCTGAAAAGGAGGACTTGTATACTTTGAAAGATCTAATTTCACGCATAGATGCACGTCTGGATGCCTGGGAAGAAAAGCTGGGTAAGAAAAATTTCCGCTATCCCTCTGATCTTGCAACCGGAATTATTTTCCTGATTGTAGCCATTGCAGTCATTCTTCTTCTGCCCAGCCAGGTCAGCGTTTCTCAGAACGACGTCATTGACGGAAGAGAATTTCCTCGCCTGTTGATGTATCTAATGGCAATCTGCTCCTGTGTTCTCATTCTTGTGGAGCTTGGCAAAATGATTATGAAAAAGCCTATGGTAATGAAGACTATGAATCTTCTGGTTGAGGTAAAAGCTCTGATTATCATGGCAATTCTGATTATCACATTCCTGCTTGCAAAGTACACCGGTATGTTTGTATTGGGTGCCATTTTCTGTGCTATTGCCTTTTTACTTTTCTTCCGCTGCAAGAAAAAGTCCTATTATGCAATTACAGTAGTATTTGTCGTGGCAATATGGGCGGTTTTCCGTTTTGTTCTCCACGTTAATTTTTAACATTATGGATTTCCCGCACAAGGTTTGTTGCGGCGGAACTATAAATCAGAGTGGTGACAGCTGCTTTTCGAAGTCTGTCTGCTGATGAATGAGTTTTAGATCTATTATGCAAGGAGGAAGAATATGCTACAATTTATTGGACCAGCTTCTGGTCTATTGTTCACATTAGAAAATATTATCTGGATTAACCTGGGCGTGTTCATTGGTGCCGTATTTGCTGCTGTCCCCGGCCTCACAGTTATGCTGTGTGTGATCATGTTCCTTCCGGTCACCTATACTATGTCTGCCGTTCCGGGCATGATGTTCTTACTGGGAATATACTGTGCCGGTGGCTACGGTGGTTCCGTGTCTGCAATTCTGATCAACACACCCGGTACGCCTCACGCTGCCGCCACCATGCTGGACGGCTATCCTCTATCTAAGCAGGGCAGAACAAAAGCGGCCCTCAAAATTGCACTGTACGCCTCTACATTTGGCGGAATTTTCTCCGCTCTGATGCTGCTGTTCCTGGGCCCCCAGGTAGCTCTGCTGTCCTCTAAGTTCGGCACTGCCGAATATTTCATGGTCTGCCTGTTTGGCATGACTATCATTGCCGGAGTTTCCGGTGACAACATGATCAAGGGCATCATCGCTGCATGCATGGGTCTTCTGCTCTCCTGTGTTGGTGCAGATCCCATGACTGACTACGGCCGCTTCACCTTTGGCATTCCCAGACTGTATATGGGCCTTGACCTGGCAGTCTCTCTGATCGGTATGTTCGCACTGGTAGAAGTCATTGCCAAGGCCGAAAAGTCTCGCGATGAACTGAATATGCAAGCCGGTAGAGTGGCTAACGACGATGGCAAGATTACCAAAGATGAGTATAAGAGAATGATAAAACCTGTTCTCGTCTCTTCCATTATCGGCTCCATTGTCGGAATCATTCCAGGAACCGGCTCCGGCGATGCCTCCTGGCTGAGCTATCACACCGCAAAAAATATGTCCAAGCATCCCGAAGAATTCGGTCACGGAAGTATCGAAGGTATTGCTGCTGCAGAATCTGCTAACAATGCCGTAACCGGTGCTACACTGATTCCCCTGCTGACAATGGGTATTCCCGGCGACGGCGTTGTGGCACTGATGCTGAGCGCACTGATGATCAATGGTCTAAACCCCGGTCTCTCTCTGTTCACCACAGATGGCGATATCATGTATGCTATCATGCTGGGTCTGATTCTGATCAACATCTTTATGTTTATACAGGGTAAATTCCTGACCCGCCTTTTTGCAAAAGTTGTCTCCGTACCTCAGCAGATTCTGACCCCCATTATCGTCATCTTCTGCTTTGCCGGTGCATTCAGCGTAAATTCCAACTACTTTGATTTGTCTGTTGCTCTGACATTCGGCGTGGCCGCCTGGTTTATGCGTAAACTGGATCTTCCCGCAGTTCCTGTTCTGCTTGGCATTGTTCTTGGCAACATGACCGAGACAAACTTCCGCAGAGCTCTGCTGATTTCCAACGGCAGCCCGAAGATTTTCTTCAGCAGTGTATTCTGCTGGATTTTCATCGGCCTGATTGTTCTGGTCGTTTTCGGAATTGTCAGATCCAAAATCAAAGAAAGAAAAAATATGCAGGCTACTTCTAAGGAGGTTTGATTCATGGCAAATAATATTATCTTCTACTTCTCTGACCAGCAGCGCTGGGACACATGCGGCTGTTACGGTCAGCCTCTGGATATCACGCCGAACCTGGATCAGGTTGCCCGTGAAGGTGTTGTATTTGACAATGCCTTCTCTCCTCAGCCTGTGTGCGGTCCTTGCCGTGCTCTGTTCCAAACCGGTAAGTATCCTACCGAAACCGGATGTTTCCGAAACAATAAGATTTTGCCCCAGAACATTAAAACTTTGGCAAATTATATTGAAGACGCAGGCTATGAAACTGCCTACGTAGGAAAATGGCATCTGGCATCCGAAGGTGGTCTGAATGAAGCGCCGGAAATCGACCACACCATCACTGCAATTCCGAAAGAACTTCGAGGCGGCTATACCGGATTCTGGCGTACTGCAGACGTTCTGGAATTCACTTCTCACGGCTATGATGGCTATGTTTTTGACGAGAATAACAACCGTGTAGACTTCCACGGATACCGTGCCGATTGCATCAATGACTTTGCGCTGGAGTACCTGGATCAGTACACCGGCGAAAAGCCCTTCTTCCTCACAGTTTCTCAGATTGAACCTCACCATCAGAATGACCACAATCACTACGAAGGTCCCAATGGCTCTAAGGAGAAATACGCAAACTATGTACTTCCCGAAGATCTGCGTGTTCTGCAGGGAAATGCAAACGAAGAATACCCTGATTACTTAGGTCAGTGTGCAAGTCTGGATGAAAACCTGGGCCGTCTGGTTGCCAAGCTGAAGGAAAAAGGGCTCTATGACAACACAGTCATTATCTACGCCTCCGACCATGGCTCTCACTTCAAGACCCGCAACACCGACAGCCATAAGAACGGATACGATGACTATAAACGCTCCTGCCACGATGCCTGCCTCCATGTTCCTCTGATCGTTTCTGGCGGTCCCTTTAAAGGCGGCGTTCACATTAAGGACATCGTAAGCACCGACAGTCTGCCCAAAACCATTCTTGCCCTGGCCGGTGTAGATGTAGGTGACAAGATGATCGGTGAAAACCTTCTGGATATTGTAAATCACAAAGATCCAGATCGTCCCAACGAGGCATATGCTCAGATTTCCGAGAGCCGTGTAGGCCGCTGCATTCGCACTGCTGACTATATGTACTCTATCTATGCACCCGGTCTCCATGGTGGCGAGGCCGCAGATTCCCATATTTATGCAGACGATTTTCTCTATGACATGAAAAAGGATCCCTATCAGCTCAACAATGAGGTGGAAAATCCTGCGTACAGTGAAGTAAAACTTCAGCTTCAGACCAAACTGTTAGACTGGATTGAAAAGGTAGAAGGCTACCGTCCTGAAATTCAGCAGAAGTAAGGTTTCCAGCGCTTTAAAATTTCTGCAGCAGACCCGCTTCTGGAAAGCTCCCCAGAACGGGTCTGTTGTACTATGATCTCTGAAACAGGAGACCGTACTTTCCATTTTCAGCGCATACATATTGAAATACGGCCCTAACAACGTTACACATTGCTATATTACAATAAAAGAAAGGTAATGCGAAAATGCACAAACTATCAGAATTTAGCCTTTCCATGCTGGAAGATCCATCCTGTTTTGCACTGGGGCGGCTGGCTGCACATACAAATTATACCTTGCTGTCCAATGATATCTGCCGCACACAGATGCTCGACGGCGAATGGCTGTTTCGATATACCGAAACACCAGAACAAGTAGATTGGGCTTATGTACAGCCAGAATATGACTGTTCCACATGGGACCGCATTCAGGTTCCCGGCGAAATTCAGCTGCAAGGATACAGCCGTCCCCAATACGTCAATAAGATGTATCCTTGGGATGGCATAGAAGAGGTCAAACCGCCACATATTCCAAAACGTTCCAATCCCACAGCGCAGTACGTAACATATTTCACTTGGGAGCCAACGGACGAACGCTGTTTCCTGGAATTCCAGGGTGCCGAATCTGCCCTGGCACTGTGGATCAATGGCCATTTTATAGGCTATTGCGAGGATAGTTTCACACCTGCTGAGTTTGAAATTACTGAATATCTACAGGACGGATTCAATAAAATTGCTGTTGCTGTATTCCGTTTCAGCACAGGCAGCTGGCTGGAAGATCAGGATTTCTGGAGACTTTCCGGTCTGGTGCGTAGTGTCAGGCTGTATACCACACCTGTCAGCCGAATTCGGGATTTCTATTTTATTCCACACATCCAGTTGGATACCAGCATGGCGGATATCACTGTAACCATCGAGACCGAAAATATGACGCATGCAGATTCGATCCGATGCAGGCTTACAGATGCCCATGCGCAGCCCATCGCAGAAGCCTCCTGTCCTGCAGAACCAGCTGTCAAGCTCTCCATGCAGGCCGGCACTGTAGAGCTGTGGAGTGCAGAGCATCCAGTGCTCTATCGGCTGTATGTGGAACATATGGATGCGGAGGGTGTTGTAAAGCAGTCGCTCTCCCACACAGTTGGTTTCCGTGTCAGCGAGATTCGGAATGGCATCTGGTATGTAAACGGGAAACGCCTTGTAATTAACGGTGTCAACCGCCACGAATTCAGCTGTAAAAACGGCAGGAACATATCCAAAGATGAAATGCTTTGGGATGTAATTCAGATGAAGCGTCACAATATCAACGCTGTACGGACTTCTCACTATCCAAATCAGAGTTGGTTCTATGAACTCTGTGACCAGTATGGTCTCTACGTAATGGATGAAACCAACCTGGAAACCCATGGCACCTGGGAATATAACACCGCCTCTCTGGAAACGGCTCTGCCTGGCAGTCATCCAGAATGGCGTGATATCGCAGTGGATCGTGTCCGTTCCATGTTTGAACGGGACAAAAACCACCCCTGCGTTATCTCCTGGTCTCTGGGAAATGAAGCATATGGCGGCGAGAATTTCCGACATATGAAGCAGGCCATTCGGGACAAAGATCCTGTAACGCCCATCCACTATGAAGGTGTCTGGCACTGCCCTGAGTTTTCTGATGTAACTGATGTTACCAGCGCCATGTATCTGCAGCCAAAGCAGCTGGAAGGGTTGCTGACGAATACGGATGACAAGCCGATTGTTCTGTGTGAATACTGCCACGCCATGGGCAATTCCTGTGGTGGATTGGATGAATATATCCAGCTGACAGAACAGTATGAACGCTACCAAGGCGGTTTCATCTGGGATTTCATTGACCAGGCTTTCAAAATAAACGACGACCCAGATACCTCCCATCTGGCCTGCGGCAGTGATTTTGGGGATGTTCCTACTGATTACAATTTCTGCGTAAACGGATTGGTCTTTGGGGATCGTACCCTTTCCCCCAAAATGCAGCTGGTCAAAAAATGCTATCAGCCCATTCAGGCTAAATGGGACGGACATACCGTCCAAATTACCAACAAACTGTTGTTTACAAATCTGGATACATTCAACTTATATTTCAAGGTCAGCCAGGACGGCGTCCTCCTGTCCAAAACTGAAGCCAGGAAGCTTTCTCTGGCTCCCGGATGCAGTACAACAGTAGATGTATCCGATCTGCTGGCATCTCCAACTTGCGGAGAAACGACAGTAACACTCTCTTTTACCTTGCCTGAAGACACGCTTTGGGCAGAAGCCGGGTACGAGCTGATGAGCATTCAGCACACCTGGGGGCATTGGGAACCTGCTCCTATTCAGAAAGGCAACATCCGGGTTGAAGATTCTAATTTCAATCTTGGCGTGTATACCGATCATGTAAGCTTTATTTTTTCCCACAGTTATGAGGGCATGATTTCCCTGCGTGTAGATGGCCGGGAATGTCTGTGCGGTATTCCTAAGCCTAACTTTTGGCGAGCACCTACAGACAATGATCGCGGAAATAAAGAGCCACACCGCTGCGCCCCATGGAAAGCCGCCGGTTTATACGCAAAAGCCCCTGGTTTTACACATCAGATTTTTAAGGATTGTGTGAGGGTAACCTATGCATACAACCTGGCACTTCCCAATGATCCTGTCTGTGAAGTAAGCTATACTGTATTTGAAGATGGCACACTTCTTGTAAATCAGTCATTGGGTGCACTGGCTGATCTGCCAGAAATGCCAGAATTCAGTTGGATGGCCAGACTGGATCCCTCCCTTCATTCTTTACAATGGTACGGCTTGGGACCGGATGATACCTATGAGGATACAGCTTCCGGAGGTATGCTTGGTATTTATCGGAGTACCGTTGCAGAAAGTCTGAAGCCGTATGTATTCCTACAAGATAGCGGAAACAAATGTGGTGTCCGCTGGATGCGTCTGACGGATGACACCGGCTACGGTCTTCAGATCTGTTCTGATCTTCTTCTGGAAATCTCTGCTCTGGAGTATGATCCCCATACATTGGAAGCTGCATACCGTCCCCGTTTCCTGCCAAAATCCCGCGAGACTGTTCTTCGGGTCAGCTCCCGTAAAATGGGTGTAGGAGGCGATGACAGCTGGGGGGCTCTGATACATCCAGAGTATCTGATTCCGTCAGATCAGCCTCAATCACTACACTTTATGATCCGGCCTATTGTACGATAAACAACATACAGCTTGTACATAGACCGCAAACACTGAATACTGTTTCTATTTCTAGTTCCTCTGAGCAACGCCCATCTGGTATGATTGTTCAGAGGAACTATTCACCGGATCTGTTGGAATCTTTAAAAGATTCAGAGAAGTATTTTGCCACCAGGAGAGCAAGGTTTGTGTGTTGGGTCTGAATAGCAGGATCTTCGTAACCATGTCCGTTGACAGTGATGATGCATTTTCTGCCCAGGAAGCTACCGGTCTTGCACTGCACTTGGTGCCCTCGCCGTCAATGGGGTATTTTCTCTTTTCTGCTCTGCCTCAAAGACTGCAATTCTACAGCGAGGATCCTGCCGGATCAGTTCATAGGCCGAGTAAATGCCACCCAGACCTGCACCAATGATAACTCCATCATACATACTTATTCCTCCATTGTGATATGGGCAGAAAAAGCTGTATTCCCAGAGTTAACCTCTGAGAATACAGCTTTCTGCACTCCCCCTAAAAATACTCCTACCGCATATAACCACTTTCTATTTTTGTTATAGTTTACTGTTTACGGTAGTATGTAGAGACGCATATCCAATTACACGCATATATATCATCTATATAACACCGCATAAATCTTAAGGTTTCCAATATTTTCAACAATTTCATATTATTATGTGTTTATACGTCAGATTCCTTCAAGAAAGCACAACAAATGCAACAATCAAATTTGTCTGAACCCGTAGGTTTTGCAGTCTGCAAAATTTGTTCTGGTTAAACAAGACCTTTCAATATTGAAGTGCACCCAAAAGCGAAATAGTCTACGAGCTAATGCAAGATTTTAGACTGGCATTACTGCTTGAAGACGCTCAGCTTCATCGTGCAGCATACCATTACCAGCTTAAAAAGATGGCAGCAGTAGAAAAGTACGAAGCTGAAAAAGCAGAGATTTCAATTATCTACCATGAGAACGAGGGTAGATATGGCTATAGACGCATTACTGCTGAACTTTACAACAGAAATATCAATCTGAATTACAAGACGGTTCAAAGGCTCATGAAAGTGCGGGACCTTACTTGCTGCATCAGAACTAAGAAATACCATTCTGATAAAGGAAATTCTTGGAGGAAGTCCACCAGAAGAACACAGGAAAAGACTGTTTCAGTAGCTTAGAGAATTTTTTCTGACTTATGGGGCACTTCATTTTTCTATCAGTGCCGGGCTTTTTTCCATATCTTTATTCTATATTTTGAGTTTCTAAATCGTTTTATCGAAACTTTCTTTGTAAATTACCATAGCGGAACCACCTGCGCTAAATGCCGCAAATGCCGCCTTTGAGATACGGATCTTTTTTCCGGGCAATCCTTATTGCGGGTTGTTGACAGACATAGTATACTGATATTGTATATTACAGTCGAATTTTTAAGGATTAGGAGCCACGATGATTCAAATTTTACTTTGTGATGATGATATTCAATTTTCAAACTCTCTGCAAAACAAAGTCCGCAGTATCTTAGATACTAACAAAACGCCTGCGTCTATTTTCTCATATCATGATCCCCAGTCGATTCCCCAGAATTTGCTGGAAACCGCCAATATCTTTTTTCTGGATATTGATTTTACAGGAATGTCCTACAACGGGTTGGACATCGCCAAGAAAATAAGGCAGTATTCAAACGATGCTATTATTATTTTTGTGACGAACTATATTCAGTACGCACCCGAAGGCTACGAGATACAAGCTTTCCGCTATCTCATCAAAAACGAGATTCCGGATAAATTGGAGGAATATCTATTCGACGCAATCAATGAAGTAAAAGCTACCCAGGAAAAAATTACAATCAATATTTCCAGGGAGCCTACTACGTTTCTGCTTACCGAGATCCTGTATGTGGAGGCCCAGGGGCATACGATTCTAATTCACGCCATGAGTCAAGGCAGCCCCAAAATCTATAAACTATATACCACCATGGCCGCCATGGAGGAAGAGCTTTCTCCCTTGGGCTTCCTCAGAACACAAAAGAGCTACCTTGTCAACATGAGGCATATTGATACGTATCAATGTGAAAAGCTCATTCTGGATAATGGAGACAGCCTTCCGGTCAGCGAAAAGTATTATGCAGATCAAAAGAAGAAATATCTGCTGTGGAAGGGGAAACACTAAATGGAATACATCATAAGTTCCTTCTCTTGTTTCCTGGACTTAATCTTCCACTATCTGTTCTGGGATGCTTTTATGCAACGCAGAGGCTCCCGAAAGCAGCAAACCATCTTCTTTCTTTGCGGTTGGCTTGTCGGCTGTTTGCTTATCACTTTTTCCCCTAACACTTGTGTCAGGCATCTTCTGGTCTATTTATATTTGTATCTGCTTTCGCTTCTGCTGTTTCAAGGCCCGTGGTATCAGCGTTTGGTGCTGACTACGCTGGGATACGGCTTACAAATTATGATCGAGTCTGCCATCTTATATGGTGCAACTGCCCTCCTGCATCTCAGTTATACCGATTTTATTTGGCGAAAACTCCAATACACCATCACTCTTTTCAATGAAAAGTTTCTGGCCCTGTTTTTCGTTTGGATTCTCTGGTCAATACGCAAAAAGAGAGGGCGTGAAGTTCCTGATAAACGGTGGGTATTTCTATCTCTCCTCTATCCTCTAACTTCTCTCCATACCATTTTTATTGTTTTTTACAGCTACCAGGACGAGCCTGATTTATCCATAAGTGTTTTTCTTTTCAGCTTAATCCTCATCGGAGCCAATATTGCAACCCTATATTTAATTAAGATCATGGAAAGGCGAACCATTCAGGCCCAAGAAAATACTCTTCTGCACAAACAAATGGAAATTCAGACAGAAAGCATCACTGCACTGGAGAAAAACTACAGAGCCCAACGCCAATTCGTGCATAATTTCAAGAACCAGCTGCAAACCGTCCATGATCTTCTCAGCCAGAATCAAACCGCGGAAGCTATGGAGTACATTGAAAATCTGCAAGGAATGCAGACCACACGGATTTTCGCCATCAACTCCCACCACCCGATTATTGATGCTGTTCTAAACCATAAGTACCAAGTGGCAAAGGAACATAACATCGACTGTCAAGTTCACGTCAACGACCTATCCTCCATCCAGCTCAGCACAGATGTGCTGGTGGTTATCTTGTCCAATCTAATGGATAACGCAATTGAGGCCTGTTGTCGTTTGCCCAATAATCGAGCAATGGAGTGCAAAATTCTTGCAAAGAAATCTATTTTTCTTTCCATCCGAAACACCTCCCCCGCTGTGACAATTCTAGGAGACACCATCCCCACGACAAAATTCCCAAAGGAAAATCACGGGTACGGTTTACCAGCCGTGCAGCATCTCCTTCAGGAACTTCATGCAGAATTTACTTTTGTCTATCAAGACGGATGGTTCCAGTTTGTCGCGGAAATTCCAATATCACAATAGTATTTTCTTGCCGTACATGGAAATTTCATGTACGGCTTTTCCTATTTCGTGACGTTAAATTCCCATTATACGCT